>Ga0182027_10004571_pt1 | contig 21399 bp, 11 predicted proteins | sample 712E1DmetaG_FD_121300 | JGI IMG/M metagenome (GOLD analysis project Ga0182027, IMG submission 121300) | Permafrost microbial communities from Stordalen Mire, Sweden - 712E1D metaG (Illumina Assembly) | ecosystem: Environmental > Terrestrial > Soil > Wetlands > Permafrost | place: Sweden...
CAACTCGACGTCTGCAAGGTGTAAACGAACTTGCTCGGAATGGGAGACAAACTCTCTCAGTGTTGATGGTAGTGGAAGCACGGCGTACGCCACAATCGAGCACAGCAGCGCCGCATCACGTACGAGCTGGCCGCCGTTCTTGCTGATGTTCACGTAGATGATGTCTCCGCATGCCCATATCAGACCAGCGAGTGCCAGTACGAGATGGCCTCGCGCGCACTTCAAAAGGTGACGTTGCTGTTGATTTCGGATTGCACGTGCAAGGAAGACAATGTACACGAGGAGAGATCCCGCACCGATTGTGAGTGTGCATAACGAGAGGAACACTCCAAATGGTATTCCGCTGATGGTCTGCACTTGAGAAGTGATGACAGTTCCCATTACTGACACATATAGCACGAATTTGAACCCTGTTTCAATCACTGACTTGCATTCCGCAATTTCAACAATTATCGGTAGTTTACCCCCGATTATGGTGTCCTCTGTAGACTTGAGTTTACTCTTGAAGAATCGTTGCGTTGCACCATTTCTGCGTGTCATGTTTTCTGTATTGACTGCCATTTTTCCTCAGTTGAAAGGAAAAACAAAGAAGTGAAAATTAATATATTTCTGTTGTGTTGTTGAATACCGCCCACTTTTTTTCAAATTAAACTTCATGGGGACACAATAAGACTGCCTGCAGTAGTTCCAGGTAGTGGTTGAGGCCGTGGGTCAGGACTGCTGCCGACCTTGCCTTTTTCCGTGGGTTTGATTGGAAGTGGATGTAACTTATTGAATCGACTATTTTCAGAGTCAAAAATTGACATGCATATTTCAGTGAACATTGCATCGTCAAATCCGGCGAGAGCCTCTTCTTTATTAGCAGGCATGCGATTAAAGAATAATTCTGGTGCAGTTAGCATGTCGTACAGGCACTCTGTCGAGACGGAAACTTTAACGTCTGGACGGCGGTACATCTTTTCGATGCATGTCGATATAACAGAGAATTCTTCTGCAAGATGAAGTGTGGATCCAGTGATGAGCACTGACTTGAATTTTGTCCAGTGTTGTGTCTGAAGAGTGTCCAGAGTTGCGTTTACTATGTGGGCTAGATCGCACAGGACTTCTTGTCGTGCTTTGGCTTCATTTTGATCACCCTCGTCGGGTATACGGAGCGCACAAGCAAACACGTAGAGAGGCTTTTCCCAATTTTCTTTCACGTTTGCAATTCTGAAGTCGTATCTCGCGATGTTGGGAGCCCTTACATTAAAGATCTCATTCGGAACTGTTTGGAGCTTTTTTATTGTGTACCCTTTAGCCGTTGTCACATTGTATTCCTGCCAGAACAAATGAAGCGGAGTCTTTGGTACTGTTGAAGGTGTCAGTGATGTCTGTTTTTGTCTGCGCTCTATCGCATCGATGACTCCCAATGGGTTGTCCGTATATCCGCGTACGTCGATTGGAACTACCACAACGTGCACATCATCGTAACTGGCAATCATGTTCCACACATCAACAACCGTCCAGTCGACTAGTTGGCCTGTTTTTGGATCGACTGTCGCGTTTGCCCCTGGTTCCAGGTTATAAATTATTTTATTGCGCACAGTATCTAACATCGTGTCGCCCAAGTCTCCAATTGGTACTACTTCACCCTTTACCATGTATTCGGCAATTGTTGTCGGAACTCTTCTGATCTCATATTGTTCGGCTTTTGGTTTTTCCTTTTGGTGGAGTTTGTACTGAGCGTATGCATCAATTAACATGTCTTTGTACAATGGAATGTTCTGTCGAGGATCGACCCCTCTAGGAAACCGGTCGGATACCTACTTCAACCACCCCTGGAAGGGATCCAATGCGTATTCTTTCCGATCTGGTTTGTGGTGTGGTTGTTTCTTCTGATGTTGAGTAATAGATTCCACTGGTACTTCGGGTTTTTCTACTGGTCGTGTGGCTGGTTGCCGTGGTAACGCCGACGTTTGAGCTACTACCATCTCATTAGTTCCGGGTGTTTGTTTCGGGGGTTTGAGTAGTACAACATTAAGTATTGGTGATACTGGCGTAGGACCAGGAGCAGGCACATTTGCAAGTGGTTGTACTGGTTGTGTTGGTGTATGAGATTTAGTAAGAGCATCAACCAGGTCCTTTAGATTTTTCAGTGCTTCTGTGTGCTTGGTATTATCATCTTCGTTGTCCATTCTTAAAGAAAAAATGGCACACGAGGAATGGTCTTCACAACAAATTAAAAGTCAATGAAGTGTTGTAGTGAAAAACTGTTTTAAACCTACTGGGTTCATTTATTTTTTTTTAATTTGGTGTTCCTTTTAATTTTATGTGGTTGTTGTGGTGGAAGAGGAGGAGTCAATTGTTTTACTATCAATTCAAACCCCTCTGGTTCTGTCTTTAGACTGATGATCTTCTCCACCACAATGCGCATTACGAGACTATCGTCTCCAATGAGACGGTGTTGTATTCCGTCAATAATCATCTTCAGTATGTTGTCTACATCCCATCGACGTGCAGTCTGCTTGTGTGCTCGTATGTACAGTGCTACAGTTCCAAGTACTTTCTTCTTGCCAACACACAGTGCCGCGACATTGTCTTTGAATTTCTTTGCTTCTGATGTGAGGTGAACACTCCGTCTAAAGCGCATGTAACATTTATTTACAGACGGTGGAAGAAATGGGCACTTCAGAAAAGTTTTTTGCTCTCCTTCTTCTTCATCTTCGTTGGCTCTCTTTTGCTCCATTCGCAACAGAGATCACAAACACCAGTAAAAAATGTTTTAGTTCACAAAAATTTTATAGTTGACTTCTTTAATTGTATTAATTACATTCTCCACGGAGAAAAATGAAAAGGAAACCGAAAACAAAAGTAAGCAAGAGTGGAACACCTTCCAAGCCGCGATCAAGACCAACTGCAGAGGAGGTATACATCGAAGAACACGAGAGATACGTGAGGAGAGTTAAGCCAAATATACCATATTGTCGGAAGCCCTACTACACTGGATTCGCTGTGAAAAATAGTACTCCTCAATGGGGAGATGTTCGCCAATCTGATACAGAAGCAGCAATTCCCTTGTTAGAACATGGGATTGGTTGCCAGACAATCAGAGTTCCAGAAGGAAAGCCTGATGAAGCAAAGGCCGAGAATTCCGTAATCTTCACTCCAGAGAATAACGCCACGTCACACGATGTACTTGGAATTATCGCTTACGTCGACACGATGAATTTGAGCAGTTGGGGATATCCCGATGGATGCACTGCCATTCACTTGCCCGACAAGAGTTCAAATATTCTCATGCCTCCATTTGTCATCCATCGAGGACGCGTTGGTCAGAGTACCAACGACATAGGAGAAGGGACAGAGCACACCGCATGCATGTCCGGGTGCATGAAGCCAGACGAAAACAACTTTGAAGGACGCACGGCTGATGTGGTGTTTTTCTCTCCTGGCGCTAATTACATGGAAGGTGTTGTCGTGGCGTCGAAACTGTCGGACACCATAGAGTTCTTCGCAGTCTACGACAGAGTTGCCGGATGTGCAATTGCGCCACCTTTCACCCGCCTCATAACGCGAGAGATGGAGAAGCGAAATCGCTACTCGGAGTTGCACGTGATTTCAAAGTTCGAGAAGTTGGGAGACTCATTTGATCTTCTCCGACACGCTCTGAGTCAGACACGCGCCAGTCAAGCACCGTTTATCTACAACCAACTTGAACAGATGAAGACCGACCCGGACGCCGTGATAAAGAATGGCGAAGCGTTTCAGTACGGGACCTATGGCGCAGCTAATCAATTTGGAGAAGCTGGCAACCGACTAATCAAGAGAGTGATGCTCTCTGAATTTCTGGCGGTGGTTCACAAGTTCAACACAATTGGAGTGATATCGTTTGTGGTTTCCGATCCAATCGTGTTGGCGCATCCCAAACAGATCGCTAAGATGGCACTCGTCTTTCTACGGAACTGGCGTAGCGATGCAACGAAAAACCATCAACCACCAACCCCCCCCGCTCCAGTACCAACACCAGCTCCGCCTCCTCCTCCACCTCCACCACCAACACCCTCGAGTGAAGTAACTGCAGCGTATGAAGCCGATACCCAGCCAATAGAAGAAGATCAGGACACACAAGAAATAGAACATGACGACAACGGACTCATAGAATCGTTTATTCAAAATGTGAGTACAGAACACCATCCAACAGATGAAGAAGGTGTTGCCTGGAACACGTACGCAACACCTGAAGATGTCGGACGTCTGCTACATGTGTGCGAAAGCCAGACGGCACTTTCCATGGCTTCGACGTGGATAATGTGGCGTGCAATGTCTGGTGGGGTCGTCTCATCGACGTACAATCCCGAGATCATTCCAATATCACTCAACGACATCTATGATGAACTCACGCACGTGAAACACTCTGCCATGATTGGAGACAGACTGTTCCAGTTCATATTTTCTGGAAAGTTGTTCCATATGCTCATTGACAGTCACACAAGCCAACAAAAAGGAGATGCACATGAAAGACTCGATGACGACACGCATCCACCTAATTAAAAAATTAGATGTCATGGAGTAAAGAGCGTTAGTTTCATTTAAATTCTTCTAGTTTTGGCTGCCAAGTTCTCTGTCTTTCGCTCCCCCCCAAATTGCGGAAAAAAAATGATGTCACCAAAAATACTCGTTGCCTTGTCTTTGTTGGTGTGGATTGCTACATCGACCTTGATAAGATGCAATTCTCCAAATGACTGCGGAATTGATGGACGATGCTGGGACTGCATAAGACATGTGTGTGTTGCGGACAATGCCGGCGCAACATGCAATGACCACAATTCACAAACGTACAGAGATCTCTGTCAGTCAGACGGATCTTGTGTTGGATCACCGATATCTTGTGTGCAGTGCAACAACGACGACACATGTGAAGATATGATTAAATACATTAAAAGGATCAAAGGAAACCTAACCCAATGGGTGATGCCGTGGCAGACCATAGACTGTCTCGTGCCTACATGCCAGATCAATCCAGTTTATGGCGTCAAATGCTGTGTACCTGTTGTCGATGTTGGTGCGCGGTGTGACGACGGAAAACCACACACTTATGATACTGTCTGTGAAAATGACGGATCCTGTGGAGCAAAGGTGAACCCATGCGCGACAAATCGGGCATGCACGATCGATGCTAACTGCAGCTGGCTACCCCTTCCGTCTACTGCACAGTGCCTCCAGAGGAAGTGCGATGGACAAGTGTGCTACATTGGATTCACTCCCGCTGGTGCATCGTGTGGAAGTTATGGTGGACTCTGTGATGGAAGTGGCACGTGTCTAGAGTGCACGACACAGAACGTGGCATTGACATGCGGGAGTCGTGGTACGCTTGGACAATGCAGCCGGTGGTCTTGCGTGAATAGTGTGTGCATGTCTGTTCCCGCAGCAACGAATCAGGCATGTGGATTCGGTGGGACATGCGATGGAAACGGCCTATGCAATGACTGCACCACACTAAACGCAGCAACTGTCTGCCCAAGTGTGCGTGGTCTACTTGGGGAGTGCAGAACTTACACGTGTCCAACAGGTAACTGCACTTCGTCTCTGGCAACAACTGGGGCATCATGTCGCAGTGGAAGTGGGCACTGCAATTCACAAGGAAATTGCATATTGAGCGGGTGAGTCCAAAAAAAGGAGAAATGCAAGTTTGTGAGTTCTCTTCCATAAACATGATAAAGACCACACACGCACACTTTTAAAAATAACAGAAATTATGAAAAACAAAAGACACAAAATAGATCTTCTCTTTGATAAAAAGGCTGCTTAAACTTAAAAAAGCCCTATTACCCACTCTCCATTCTGTCATTCTTTCACTTTGCTTTCATATTTTCGATATGAAAGCCCAAATATTATATGCTTTGTTATTGCTCGTGGTTCTTGTATCCAGTCAGACCAGTTGCTCCCATTCATCTGACTGTGGCATTGCTGCAAATTGCTGGAACTGTGTCAGAGGTGCTTGTGTTGCAACCAACGCCGGTGCGCAATGCGACGACGAAAATCCACTGACTTACGCAGAAACGTGCCAACCAAATGGCAATTGCGCTGGCACGTCGCGTATGTGCATGCCCTGCAATACGGACGCTCAGTGCCAATCAACATACTCTTTCATCCAAACAATTCAATGCGGATTCTTTGAGTGGGTGATGCCATGGCAGGCATCCAACTGCCTCATTCCAAAGTGTCTACCAGCTCAAGTCGTTGGAGGCAGACAGTGCTGTGGTCTGGGAATTAACGTGGGAGCAAATTGTGCCGATGGCTCACGTGGATCACAGGGGAAAGTTTGCCAACCAAATGGGTCATGCCAAAAACCCACCAAGAGGTGCACAACCAACCGCACCTGCGACGACAATGACGAATGCGCCCGTCTCATCCCAATAGCGACAGCTGCAGAGTGCCTCGTAGCTGTCTGTGACAGTGAAGTATGCGAAGTTGGATTTAAAGCTGCAGGTACTCCTTGCACACAAGCCGGAGGATGCAACGGAAACGGGACATGTCTCGAGTGCACGTCGGTGACCAAATGTAACACTCGTGGAAGTGCCGGAATGTGCAAGGTCTGGTCCTGTGCCAACAACGTCTGCACTTCAGTCGCTGCGCCAGTCGGAACGAGCTGTGGAAAGTTCGGAGAAACTTGCGCAGCAGGCGGAGTCTGCAACGAATGCAAGTTCAACACAGACTGCCTGAATCGCGGGCTGCCTGCAAGGTGCTACAATTACACGTGTTCTTCTGGAAATTGTGTAATGCAGAAACTCGCTGCTGGGTCTACATGCACCACTGGAATATGCGATACGAACGGGTATTGCATTGCCAGTGGAAATTGTCTAACGGCAAATGACTGCGTCGGAAAGGTCACTCCTGGAGTGTGCCAAGTCGCTTCCTGCGTCAACAACGTCTGCACTCTTGTCAACTCTCGCGAGCAGTCTACTTGCCCAGGAGGGTTTTGCCACTCGGGAACTTGCGTTGCCTGCTTCAACAACACCAACTGCGCCGACTACAGCAATCCGTGCAAAATCATCAGGTGCATTAGTAACGCTTGCGCTGTAGCTTATGTCGCATATGACACAGTCTGCCCAAATGGTCATTGTGATGGTGCTGGAACGTGTGTCCCTGGCTGCCTTACAGTTGGAGATTGCACTGGAATTATCACTCCCAAAACGTGCACACACATCGTGTGTGACAGCAACCACGCGTGTGGACTTGTCGCAGATTCATACGGAAGCAGCTGTACCGGTGGTTTCTGTGATAACAACAGGAATTGCGTTCTCTGTTCGGGTCGCAATGTCACACTTTGTCCACTCGCGGCAAATACGTGCTACAACACGACGTGCTCCACCAGTGAGACATGTGTGTCTACTCCACTCAGCACATGCCCCGGAGGAGTCTGCGATGGAAGCCACGTCTGCCATGCGGGAAACTGCCTTCAAACATCGAACTGCCCTCTATCTACCAACCCCTGCACAACCAACACGTGCTCTAATTATCACTGCACATTGGTCAACAACGTCGAACAGTCTTCATGCCCAACCGGGTACTGCCATTCAGGAAATTGCGTGGCATGCTACAACAACTCCAACTGCTTTGACTACCACAATCCATGCAAAATCGTTACATGCAGTGGCTACGCCTGTTCCACTGCATATGTTGCAAACAATACTGTATGTCCTGGCGGTTATTGTAACAGCGTGGGTGCATGCATATCAGGGTGCACCACTGTCGGAAACTGCAATAGCACTGGAATACCAGTATGCACACATATGACATGCACTTCACATGCATGCGTTCTTGCCTACAACACCTATGGTACCAGCTGCACCGGAGGTGGGTTTTGTGATGGAGTCGGAAAGTGCGTTTTGTGCTCTGGAACCAACGTCACGCGCTGCCCACTCGTATCCAATACATGCTACAGCACTACTTGCTCTGCAAACGAGGAGTGTGTGTCCATACCAACTTCCACGTGCACTGGTGGTGTTTGCGATGAAAGCCACGTCTGTCATCAAGGAAATTGCCTCCAACAGTCTGACTGCCAGCTGTCCACCAACCCCTGCACTATCAACACGTGCTCCAACTACCACTGCACAATGGTTAATGTCGACGAACAGACTTCGTGTTTGACTGGCTATTGCCACTCGGGAAATTGTGTGGCCTGCTTCAATGACACAAATTGCCCTGACTACAACAATACATGCAAAAATATTACATGCAATAGCCACACTTGTTCTACAATTTATGCACCATACGATTCAACTTGCTCTGGAGGGCATTGCAACGACATTGGAATATGCATACCTGGTTGTCTCACAAATTATGATTGCAGCGAAGCGTTTCAACCATGCCACCATGGAGTATGTTCTAACGGTACTTGCGTAACTATGCAAAACCCATACGGAATGCCTTGCAATGGTGGAACAGAGTTTTGTGATGCAAATGGCAGATGTGTTTCATGTTCTGGATCAAACACGACGCTATGCCCATATGCATCGAATCCATGTTACAATACAACATGCTCCGCGAGTGACACATGTGTGTCAATTCCACTGACAACATGCCCCGGGGGCGTGTGCGATGCGGGCAATGTCTGCCGTCAAGGAAACTGTCTACTGGACACTGATTGTTTAGGACATGATAATGCTTGTAACGCAGTGATGTGTGTGAACTACGCTTGCACACCTCAAAGTTTGGCTCCACGTGGCGCTCCGTGTTCTATACATTGTGGTGGCAAATGCACCCAACCCGGAATTTGTGACGGAAATGGAACTTGTGCGGAAGGAGATTGTATCGATGCCACAGACTGCCCTACGAATACCACTAGCTGCGTAACTACAACTTGCATCGTTGTAGAATCTGGCCGCAATTGCCACGTCACGAATAACACTTACGCCTCACCATGCCCCGGAGGACAGTGCGATGGTCTCGGAAACTGCATTCAAGGAAACTGCCTCGATGTGATCCAGTGCACCAATCACTCGGGGGCATGCTGGAACATCACATGCAAACTCAATATGTGCCAATACGTGCCAACTAATTACGATCTCCCATGCACAGATGGTCTATGTGATTTAATGGGAAGTTGTGTCCCAGGTAACTGTTTGTCTCGCCGTGACTGTCCGACGTTCGGTCAAATATGCTACCTTACAATATGCAGTGACAACAATTGCACTGGTGAACCATACCCTCGCATGACCACTCGCCATCAAAATTTTACAGACTACGTGTGCGATGGGAATGGAACGGCCATACCGGGGGATTGCTTCGTGAATAGTGATTGTACACAGACGGTTTGTACTCCTCAAACATGCGTAAATCATAATTGCGTTCCACATCCACAAGCAATTGGAAGTAGTTGTTTGTTCAATCAAACACTATCAGGGCACTGTGACACCGATCTTATTTGCAGACCAGGAACATGCATAACTACACTTGGTTGTCCTAATGTCACTTGCGTACCACTTCCTGGAGCTTCTACATGCACTGCATCTGATATCTACTGCACTCAGCAGTCGTGCACGAATGTTAACAATGTCTACGCTTGCACTGGACTTACATCTTCCACACAGTGTGGATCAAACGGGGGACACTGCGACGGAAATGGACATTGTGTCGAGTGCAATAGTCCCGATGACTGTTCTTTGCCAGCGCTCGTTGGTTGCCAAATTCACACATGTTACGCAAATAAATGTGGCGTCATTGCTGGAATAATAAACCCCCTTGGAGTGTGCACTTCTCCATTGTGCACGTCTGACACAAACTGCTGCAACGGGAACATCAATTCATGCCTAATTACAAATTGCACGTACTTTGGATGCAGAACTGACCACACATGTGGAAGCGTTCCTGCGCCTTATTTCATTGGATGTAGTTGGCCAAACGGAGCATCGTCACACTGCATTACAGGAACAGGAATGTGTGGATGCAATTATGATCTCCTTACTCCACAATTTCATAACTACCCATGCTCAAGTACTGGCCCGACTTCTTGCAGTTCATACCAATGCAACCAAACCACATTTGTGTGTGATGTGGTTGATACTCCAGCTGGATCGTATTGCACAGGAAATACTTCAAATGTGTGCAATGGACATGGCGTGTGTGGCCAATGCAATGTGGAGTCAGACTGCACATCTCCGCCGCTGGTTGGTTGCCAATATCGCACATGTATTGCGCATGTGTGTGGCATTGCTTCTGATTGTCATCCACGGGAGCCATGCATAGTTCACAATTGCAACCGTCAGAACGTATGTCAAACACAAAACAATCTGCTCGGAACGCTCTGCTATGGAATTAACTCTACCATTGGTCAACCAGATTCTTGTGATGCAAATGGCCACTGCACCCTGTGCAGTTCAGCTTCCCATTGTCCAATACCTGCAAATGGATGTCTTCAAGCCACGTGCATAAACTACGTGTGTGGAACCGCGCCAAAACCATCTGGAACTATTTGCCCGGGAGTAAATTCAACTGCTGGGTCCCAAGATGTGTGTGACGGAACTGGTACGTGTGTTACAAAATGCACCGCCGATTCTTACTGTTGCCAAGGTGTGTGCCCCGTGCAGCAATATGCATGCACCATACAAATTGCGTGTAACACAACTTCTGGTACATGTGGCCCAAGATTCCTTGAACGTGGATCGTTGTGTCGGCCACCAGGAGGGAGTCAACCTAATGGTGCATGTAACGGTATGGGTTCTTGCTCATTATGTTCTGATGATTCTTTCTGTACAAGTGGCGAAACTACGGCCTGCAGTTGGCAAACATGCAACCATGCAACGGGCCAGTGCATTATAAATCTTAGTCCAGCTAGAACTCCGTGCGAATTGCTTGATCATCCAGGTTTAATTGGTGGATGCACTGGAACTGGTGCATGTCTAATGTGCACCACGGAAATGGATTGCTATGCCCCGATAGGCACATGCACACTTCCAGCATGCACATCTGTCGGTGGTAATAATAATTGCACGTTTACGAACAAACAACAGGGCATCCAAATATTCGTAAACGATACAGTACACCCTGGTTATGTCATTCCAAAATATTGCGACAACCAGGGAAATTTCGTCGAATGCAACAGTTATGCAGATTGCTACACAACTGGAGGGGTTATAAATGAAAATGAGGAGTATGCATGCCAAAGAGATTCGGAACATATCGTAGATCCTCCGGCATGTCCGGGAGGGCACTCTGTTTCACCATGCGTTACTCTCATCAATTGCGTTGGAAACCGCTGCATTTGTTCATCAGAAGCTCATTCCGGAACCACTTGCTTCTATAACGGGGGATATGTGGGATACTGTGATGGTGCTGGATGCTGTGAATCACACTCTTAAAAACCACCTCGCACATACACACTTTATCGGAACACACAATAAATTTCATTTTCCATTTTTTTCTTCTATTTCTGTATTCTATTAAATGCTAACTGAGCGCGTCCAACTTCAGCAGTTTCAGCTCTCATAACAGCATCGAATGTATCTGGATCAAGGGAAAATTCACCTCTCACTTCGTCTTCATGTGCACCACCCGAGAAGCTACATTGTTGTTCTTGTTGCACCACGTGTCCAGTTGGATCTATTGTGAGTGGAACAGACTTCAGCACTTCTGCAGCATAGATGTGTTTGCACTTTTGATCTTGCGTTGTCGTAGTTGTGTCTTTTGATGGCCATGCCGGATGCATAACCACAACGCCATTCCTATAGTGTGCCAACTCTGACGCGAGTGCACTACTCTTTGGTAAGTTTGCGAGGAAGTGGGTAGACAACTGTTTGTCCACTCTTTTCTGAGCTCGGTCGTTGCTCTCTACTGTTCGAGAGCATGTTGAACATACGTGGAAATTCGCAGATGTTGTCAGTGGATTGTCTGCGACGAGTGAGAACTCATCTTGGTGGAGGAATTTCCAGTTGCACGTTCTGAGTGCCAATGGAAGCAACACTCTCTTTGTTCGTCTCTTGGTCTCGTCAATGTCATTCAGTATTGTCTTTACTGTAGCGCTATGCACTCCGTCTGTTGTAGTCGCTATCTTTCTATTTGTTATTTCCATGTGGCGAAGCACTTCTAATAGAACGTTTGATCCGACGACGGTTTGCTTATTCACGTGTGCATCACCTGGAAGCAAGTACGAGGAGATGAATTCGGTGGATAACAATTCGAATGACGGGACATTTGCACCGTCGTAGCTGTCGTCGTACTCATGCGGTGGTTTTGCTTGCTCGAGTTCCACTCCCCACGGTGGAAGTGCACTCTCTTCGCCTTGCGCACACGAGAGAGATTCAACTGAGCATTGTTTTGTTGGTGGACGGATGTGATCTCGCGAGTATGGAGCTAGACAGAGCGAAGATAGGAACTTTGCAACACAGTCGCAATTTTTGCAGTCGAGTAGCATCTGCAGTATGGCGGAATTGAACCGCGTGCGTCCAGCCATGTCTATCGACTTGTCTAGAACAAGTCTCTCTGCTTGCTTGGTGGCAAGAATTTCTTGAAGTGTTTTCAGTGGCGTATTGATCGGAACTTGATCAGGAGTTGTCGTTTCTGCTGTTGCTTCATGTGAAATCTCTAAAACGAGTCTTTCGAGTGCTTCTGTCGTGACTGTCCAAGCTCTCAGGGGACGCGCTAGACATGCAACGCCCCTCATAACACTAATGGCATCTCGCATGGTCTTTATTGTTTCTGTAGATAGTGCGTACACAAGTAACTTGGCAATGTCGTAATAGATTCGCAATGACTCCTTCTGATGGATTTGAACTTGTTGAGGAATCCATCCAGCACCCGTGTTCACAAAGTCTTCAGACACCGCACCGTTGTCGTCTTCCAAGTTTGGTATTTCAGTTTCAGTCTCTGGGATGTTTTTCAACTCTTCTTTGAAGAATTTTGTGGTAGTGTTCGAAAGATAGACAACGGCGGCACGCAGCAACTTGTCCCAGCACTGATCGCGCGAACGACCAGTGACTACTTGCCGATTTCCAGCAGCACGTGCAATTCGAATAGCATCGTCTTCTTCCGCGTCAGCTCGCTTTGCTGCACCAGCTGCAAAGAGAATGGAGAATGCCAGTGGGAAGATGAGATCACAACCAACAATTGTTGGCTTGGCTACGGAAACTCCTCCAAGTGCATGGAGGACAGTGCCAAACACAATGCCATCAGAAGGATGTCCAAACTTGGCGTTGCATGGATGTGGATCTCGGGTGATGTGAATGAGTGGATTATCTTTGGTTGCATCAGTTTCTTCTTTCTCTGTTTTGCGTTCTCTGTACTTCCGGTTTGGAAGTGCGACATACGTCTGTCCATGCTGCGCAACTACTGCCAGTCCTACAGAAACTTGTCTCACTTGTAACGCGCTAGACGCCAACGTGCATGTGAAGCATACGTCGCAAGGCCATGCTGCTGACGGAGAGAACACCACTCCTTGGGGAAGGTGTGTTAACTCCTCCAGTTGCTTGCGCGATGTTGCTGGACGGCGGAACAACTCTGTTTGTGCATCGCTGTCTCCGCACTCTTCATCTGCGTTATCACCAAATAGATTTCCCGCGTACATTGTTGCAGCAGCCATCTCTATTGCGCGAGTATGCAATCCACAAGCAAATGTTCGGGTAACCTGATCAACCGACCTGATGATGTAGTTGATTGGCACGAACTTCCATGCTTGAACAAATTCGTGGTCACGTTGTTGCTCAATAACAGTGTTTTTTGTATCACGGAACAGATGGGACCATAAGCGAATGATTCCAGGTTGAGTGTCAGTAATCACGCTTGCTGGAGTTTCTTCTCCACTGCACACACCACCTCTCTTCCTCGGAGGAAACTCGTCAAATGGAGTACCAGTAGTTATTGCACCGACCAAGTTACCCTTGTGGATAACTCCCGGTCTCCACGACAGCGGGCGTGAATACTGCGAGAACACTCTTGACAGTGCACTCGGAATTTCGTTGCGGAACTTCTCTTTTAACGCGGTCACAAATGTCACGTGTTCCTTGCTGTTCACGAGAATCGATGGGATCGTCCCAAATGCAAGGTCAAGAAGATATGTGCGTATTGTCGACCGTGTCATGTCTGGGGAGACCGACCAGGCGGGAATTCCAAGTCGTGCGTTGATGCACTGCTCTTCTATGCACTTGCTTGAATGCACCCAGTTGTTCTCTCCACCCACCAAGAGTTTTTCGACTTCTGATACAACCAAAGTGATCAGTTCTGTTGTGCAACCGCAGGGCATGGCGAGCGAATATGGATCTTGCAAACATGTATCTATCATTGCTATGTCAGACCATACTGTGCGAATAGCATTAATCACAATATCATTCCGCGTCTTGTGGGTATATTGTAGACCAAACGCCTTTGTTAAGAATTGGCACAGTGTGTCTCCGTGGCTTGCTGTTGCGGAAAGACGTCTGATCTGTCGTTCTTGCCTGTCCTCGAATTTTTCTAGCGAGTATCGGTCCGAGTCGAACGCGGGATCACCGAACTCATCCTCCTTCCTCACTTCTGAGCGTAGTTCTCCACGTTTTAGCTTTGGTTGTTGAATTACCGTGGACTCTGTGCGACGAAGTGCGTCTGTCGCAGTCTGTGTTCGAAACATCGCGTCGTCCAACACTTGCCTTGACGTACGATCATCTATTGCTGATCGTGAAATGCTCTCTTGAGTGACCTTTTGTGCGGCAGTAATCGACGCTTGCTTCTTCTGCTCTTCTTCCGTGGATTGGAGGAGTTGCTGTGCAGTTTCTTGTTGTGGTAGTTGTGACTGCTGTTTGCTCGCAAGAGTTTCAATCTCTCTTCTTTGCCGCTCGTCACTAAACTTGCGCAACTGCTTTTGTTTCCCGTGCTTCTGTGCCATGTCAGCGATGTTGTCGCTAATTTCAGTTGTTGTTGTTTCAGCTGCTTGTGGTTGCTGTTGTTTGACGCGTTTTGACTGTTGGTTCTTCGACATATACCCAGCGAGTACAGATGCCATGGTGGGTCCGCAATACCTCGTTGATCTTGTTGCATCCGCAATTTCCGCTTCTCTAACAGCATCGCTCTCGAGTATTCCTTGTTGTATCGAGTACATTTCAAAGAGCGCTTCTGGAACGTAGCATTGGTGACACGTCAAAAAACTTACCGCCCTGAATGGAGTGCACGTATGCGATTGCGAAGATAACTTGTTGCATGCTGGTTTCTGTTGCGTTAGTGTGATGTAGTTTCGCAATGTCTTCTCGGGGACGACTTCTGACAACACACACAGTGCCAGCCAGCAGATGTAATCTATTCCATCCAAGTCGTAAATTGACTTGCGGAAGTTCGATCCAAACATGAACAACGCTGCCCAAGGGCATGGATTGGATATTATCACACTTGCAACTGAATTTCCACTCCCGACCTTTTTTGTTTCCAACGCATCTTTGATTGACTTCACTCCTTCTCGCACACTTCTCCTGACGACAGAGCACACTTCCTTTGTGATGTCTGAAAGAAATAAGTGCGGAAATTGTGCTTCAATAAAGTGGTCAATCAGCAAGTTGCTCGTGAGTTGTTCAGAGTCGATTCCACGCATCATTTTACCTGGCTGTGGAAACACGCTACTGTAGAGTGTCCCACGCTTGCATCCATCCAATACTTCTTTGAGTGATGCATACACATCTCCGTGATCTTTGCACACTGTGTTGATAAACACATGGGCATAAGGGAACATGCACTGAATAGTTTCCGCCATTTTTTCTCTAATTGAGGTGTCTAAAATAAAAAAAAAGTTTTTTAATGACGGAAGAGAATAACAACAAAAAGTCGCAAATAATTTTGTCGCACATCTTTCTGTTAACAAAAAGTAATGAACGCAGTCATTCTAATATTGGCGTGGTTTGGACTTTGTGAGTGCTTACAAGTCACACCTAACAACACAATTGTGTGCAACGTGGAGTCGTCATCTTCCTTTCCAACAATTAAAGTGCAATTTGAAGGAAATCCACAAATTACTACTGTTGCCGTGCTCGCTTTCGTGACAGTAGCACAGACCACACTCGCAAGTGAAGTTATAAAGATTTCAGTTGACGCACTTCAAAAAGAAAACGCCACCACAAGTACATTGCAAGTGGTGGTTGTGGAAGTTGTGGTGACAAATTTGTGGATATCAGACGGTGCCAGGGCATATGATGTTGACATTCGTGGTCCAAACAACGAACCAATTAAAATCGTTGCTATCCTGACTCTTCTCGAATTAGAGACCGTTGACTACGCACTGAATTCTGCCATCTATCGTCTCTATCATGGTCGGTACAAACAGATCGAAAGTCAGAACATCTATGGCGCATGCAAAACATACAAACTCCCACCGCTCTACACAACACACGCTACGTCTCTCATTGATTCCACGTACTTGCGAGTAAAAGTCGCGAAACATTGGTCAGAACCAGGCCCATCTCCCTCAGAAACATACTACTATCATATGAAAGCAGCTTTCACAGACATCAGGAACGCAGAGAATGTTGCCAAATCGACATTCTCCAAACAGCCAAATACTTCAATTATTGGAACGGTGGTCATACCAACTGATTGCAAAGGAATGGTTCTTTCACCAATTCCGACAAACACCAATGAAAAACCAGTGGCTAGCCTATTTTCAGAAGAGATTCAGACTTGCGCAGATAACTTGGTTTCCCGTGGATTCAGCAATGCACTCGCTGCAACGCATTGGTTGTTGTGCATCAACGACGAACCCAAAGTACTTGATTCCAAACCAAACAAGCCCGAACAAGAGAAGCAACAACAAGTCGCGCGTCAAAGCAAAATGACATTTACAGAAATTTCACGCGATATTAGATGTGCATTTATGACACTGGTTGACTGCATTGCAGACGGACTAATCACACTAGCTACTGCTTCAATTACTCTGCAAAAATCATACCCGTCTACCATGTCGTTTGTATTTGGCGCAGTTGTTGCGATAGTAATTGGAGTTCTCACTTTTGTGTTATTCTTCAGACAGCCAGTACAGTTTATTGAAGATGAACAACACATACAAGAAATTACTGATTTGCATTTGCAGAGCGACCAACAAGAAGACTCTGAAAAGAAACTCCCAATTGGTGGTGAGTCTAATGGATATTGAACAGCTCTAAAAAAGAAGGTGGAAAAAAAAGACTTTAGAAATTTAAATTTGGGTGTGTGTGTGCATTTTTTTGTTGTTATCCATCAAATTGGAGTAGATGGATATCCAGAAGACAAAACACAGGCAACGACAATGAAAGCAATAATACCAACGACGATTGCCACGAAAAATGCCCAGAATAGGCTATTGCTTTCGCTTTCACACACTCTGTACCGTCTGTCATACACATACCCCGCTCTGCAGGTAGGATATCCATCAACAAAGAATACTCCACCACACCCAATTGGATCATGTTCACACCAGTGCTCGTCGTGGTCGTGATCGTGATCATGTGAAGTGCGTGTTTCTTTGACGGCAAGAGGTTGTTCTTGTTCTTGCACTTGTTCATTAACAACTTCCACGTCATTTCTTGCTTCTGGTTTATGCCACTTGTTGTGAGTGCCTTCTGTCACAGTAGTAGCAACGGTTGGCTTCTTCTTGTGAGTCGGTACTGCCTTTGCATGGTGAGTGGTTGTGGCCGCCACTTCCTCCTTTTTTTCTTCAACAGGAACCAACACTCTTTCCCAAGTGATCGTCATCTTTCCTTGCAGTTGGTACTTTGGGACATAGCAAATGCGATTGAGTCCCTCGGTAGTCCGAATTAACTTACCCCGCGCATTCCGAGAGAAGTCCAGTGTTGTCTTGCGGTCGTTCACCATTTGAAGTGTGTTCATCCGATCACACGAGTCGATGTCACAGACAGTCATTTCTGCCTTGACAATGTTGACTTGCTCGGATGCATCGCGCAGATCCTCTCCTTTTGCGGTCTTTCCAACTGGACCCAGGGAAACATCGACGCACGTCTCCGTCGAGTCAACCACAGTGACAATTGCATTGCTGTCACGTGCCGTTGCAGTCACCTTGGCGTTCTTCCCAGCAACAAACACTCTTTGGTCAATGTCGCTCTTTCCCGTCGTTTTGAAAATGGCGGACAGCCATGTAAAAGGTGGATTACCCACGTTCTTTCCAGTAACCAGTGAAGTTGTAGAGTGAATTGGCGCCTTCGCGTGGATGGTGAACTTGGTTATGCCTTTTGTCTCGTCCTTTGCGAGTGGTGTCGTCATTATGGACATGACGACGTCGACGAGTGCCCCTGCAGTCTTCTTTTTCTTGGTTTCGTTGTAATGAACAACAAGTGACCACTGCTGAATGCATACGGGCGCTCCGGTGTTCTTGTCTTGTTGGATGCTCACACACCACGTCTGTGTGTCGGAAACTTCTGAGCGTGTGCGAGAGCCCATGTTATTGACCTTGACAACAAAGTCATCTTCCACCTCTTCTTCTTCTTCGTCAGTGTCCCACACTCTCGCGCTCACTGCACGCTTCTCAGGAACGACGTGTGCTTCGGGGGCTAGCAATTTCTCGCTCCTAAAACGAGAGTTGGCCATTTGTGTGGCAGCGAGTGGCGTTGTTTGAGCCACTCTCGTTTCGATTACCACAGTAACGTGGCCATCTACGACATCAGAGATGGAGCGAACAAATGCGCTTAGGTCTTGTGGTCCCTCATCGCGTCCGTCTTTGGTGACGATTTCAGTGTGTTCTGCAGCAACGACGGTAGCTTCACTTCTCTCTGCGCTCGTGCGTTCGTATGAACACGCCATGATTCTTGCTGCTGCCGATCCACCAGAGACAGCAATAGCACCCACACCAACCCGATCAGCAAAGTGCTGCCGTACAATCGATGGCGGAATGATTGCACTGTAGCTGCGCTCGTTGTTTTCGACATCTTTCACGGTCCACATTCCACCAATCATCAGAGGTGCTGGTAGTGGAACAATCAGATCAGATGCATCTCTGACTTCAAAGTTGTCAGTCATTTTTGCATAGGGGTCACACAAGTCTTTGTCGGACACTGTTGATGCAGACTGTGGGAGAATGCGAATCAAAACACCAACACCTGGAAGTCTTGCGAAATTCGCAGTAACTCTTACTGCACCTGACTCCAAATCACTCTTTGTGATTGTTATGTCATGCTTGATAACAACAGGAACTTCTTTTGGCTTTTGCGGCATCTTGAGAGTGCTTCCCTTGGTGGGTGGTTGTTTTGCACTCTGTATTTGAGGAATAAGTGTCAATAACACGATGACTGCCAACGACACCACAAATTTGCTATTCATTTTGATGGGCACAGTTTGAAAATGGTGCTTAAAACAATGGATTTGTTCTTGTCTCTGCCAAATGGACTAGCTTTATTTAAGAAAAATATTGAAATTTTTAATGATTCTCTTGATGTTTTTTAAAGGGGAGCAGAGACAGAGAGAGAGAGAGAGATTTATCACAAAGTGCGAATGGACATAAAAGCAGTTGTAATTGAAGAGCACAATTTGGAGTAGCGCCGCTTGAGTTTGCCGGAAAACTTTCTACTTGCGTGGGATGATCTGAACCGATCCTTCGCTGCGTCGCCAAGCACTACGAGCGAGTTTAGTATTTTGTTGCTGCGCTCGATGTCCCACCGATGTGGCTTCTTCTGGCCCCGTTCTCGGTCGTACTGCATCGTGACAACTGTGTTGGTAGTGCGTGATATAACAGACACCACCAGTGCTATGAGCATTTCCCACATATCGTTGTAGTCTGAGGTAACGTTATGCCACGTCATCCAGCACAGACCACTGCAGAGTGTCTCAAGCGTGTCACAACACAAGTTGAGCTTGTTGTCAATGAAGTCCTTGAACCGTTGCTTATCAACGTAGTACTCCCTAATGGTATTAAGTGTTGGAAAGTTGGGATCGAGCGCATCAGAACACAGAGGAGGCGGTGCAACGTCTTCGATTGCTTCTTCCATTTGTTCTGGTAGTGGCGGTGGAGGAGTGAGAGCAGGAGCGGGTTGTTGTTGTTGTTGTTGTACTGTTTCAGGGATTGCAGAAATAATTTTTTCTGTTTCATCGAGATTGTGGAGTGTCTCCTCGACGAATCGCTCCATGGTATCCGCGTGTGTGTCAGCCATCTGACAGATGTCTGCCTGTGCAGAGATGGAATCCGGAACAGCAATTTTAGTGTGCAACATCTTTGTCAGGAGTGCATTGCGTTGCGTTGAGACACGCAATGCATCTTCTAGACACTTGATTTTCATCTTCTCTATTCCTTCGACAGTTGCATCTCTTTTACTTCCTTTGTCGTCATCCTCTTCTTCGTCTTGTTCTTTGGAAGAGGGAGGTGGAGAACCGGGGCTGTCTCGTGCAGTTAGTAGCGCAACCATCCACAGGAAGACTTCATGTCGCTTGTGTTTTTGCGGTGCATCTGATGGCAACCCCCACAACCAACTATCAATGCGGGCGTCATTGCCATATTCCTCTCCTTGGGTTATCCGGTCGCTCTTCGTCATTGAACAGTTCAAGAGAATATGCGCGGAAAACCGCTTTCTGTTATCAGAGTGCGGAAATATAGTCACCGAGTTCGCACCAGTCGCCACTCTTTGTGCATCTGTGAGACACTCGAGTGTCGGAGAGAAGCAAATGGTATAGCATGTCACTTCTGGCAGAATTGCGTGTGGAATCGAAACTGCGATGCTGCACTCGTCGTTGGTGAGCATTGCGAGGACTTTTTCCTTGCATTCCACGCCTCCAAACACAATATCGAGCAGAGCATAGACGAGGGACTTGCACGTTGATATGTATCCGAAATTGTACAAGATCCCAACGAACTTGGCCGACTCTTGTTGAGACTCCTCCGAGTTCCAGGCTCCATGTCGAGTCATTTCCTCCGCCCATTTTATGTAGTCGCGCGCGAATTGCATGTAATCTATCTCGGATGGGCGCGGAATTACGCTGGTGCTCACTGGTATTGCGGAGACTGGTGTTGCGGAAGAGCAACCACCACAGCAACAAGCCGTAGAGATGAGGTCGTCCATGTGTCCGGCGATGCATTCAGCATCGAGGAATTCAAGAAACTCGGGAACAGCAGCGACAAACGCGGCAATGTTCCGGTCTATAGGTATGTGCGATGGTCGGCAATGACACGAATTTATCTGGGTGCACTCGACGTGCATCTGCATTTGAGTTGTCTGCATATTTTGAGGCAATGTCACGAAACTTTTTTTTTGACTCGCTTTTGGAGCATTTCATTAAGTTTTTTTTTACAAGTCGTTTAAAAGTTTTTTGAAAAAAGTTTTTAAAGAATTTAGTAAAACTTTTCATAAAAAAGTTTTTTTTCAAGTGCATCTTTTTGAAAAACTTTTAAAAATAAAAACTTTATTTTTGGCAGGTAAAAACTTTTTTTAAAAATGAAAAACGTTTTTCAAAAATAAAAACTTTATTTTTGGCTCAGAAAAAAGTTTTTTAAAA
>Ga0182027_10004573_pt1 | contig 21394 bp, 19 predicted proteins | sample 712E1DmetaG_FD_121300 | JGI IMG/M metagenome (GOLD analysis project Ga0182027, IMG submission 121300) | Permafrost microbial communities from Stordalen Mire, Sweden - 712E1D metaG (Illumina Assembly) | ecosystem: Environmental > Terrestrial > Soil > Wetlands > Permafrost | place: Sweden...
CTGAAAGCATAGTAAAATCAAGATTTCTTAATTTTGTTTTAACTATGTTTAACCCATCATTAAAAAACCACGTGAAAGGCTTATTATTTCACGTGGTTTCGTTTTTAAAAGTGACTCCGAAGGAGTCGAATATGAGGTGTTGTGATCTCTGGGGGTTAAAACAATTATTAATAGTAACTGTTTTGTATCAGATAACCCTGCACATAATCTTCAATGCCTTCCTCCAGCGAATAAAAAGGGACATGATAATCCAACCCGTGAAGCTTGCTCATATCAGCCTCTGTGAAGTACTGGTATTTGTCACGAATATCAGCAGGGGTGTCAATGAATTCAATACGTACTTCTTTTCCCATTGCATGAAAAGTGGCTTTGGCAAGATCGAGAAAAGTGCGTGCCTTTCCGGTTCCCATATTATAAATACCTGAATCCTTCTGATAAAATAATCCAAGCCAGCAAAGATTGATGATGTCTTTCACGTAAATAAAATCACGCAATTGTTTTCCATCTTCAAAATCGGAACGATGAGAACGGAATAATTTTACTTTTCCTGTTTCTTTTATCTGTTTAAACGCATGAAATATCACCGAAGCCATTCGTCCTTTGTGATATTCGTTAGGGCCATACACATTAAAAAATTTTAATCCTGCCCAGTAAGGTGGTGTTTCCGTCTGTTTCAGCACCCATTTATCAAAATCATTTTTTGATTCACCATATGGATTGAGGGGTTTTAGTTTTTCGACCAGTGCATGATCATCGCTGTAGCCCAGTTCTCCGGCACCATAGGTCGCTGCTGAGGAAGCATATATTAGTGGAATGTTATACTCAACACAAGCATTCCACATAGATTTACTGTAGTTTAAATTTAATTCATCAAAAATTGCCTTGTTGAATTCGGTAGTATCTGTGCGAGCTCCTAGATGATAAACAAAATTAATCTGGCTGTGATTTATCTTTAACCATTCAAAAAAATCATTTCGGTGAATTTTTGCATGATACGCTTTGCCATCAATATTTTTATTTTTCAGTGGATTTGAAAAATCATCTACGATCACAAGATCGCCATATCCTTTATTATTCAGTTTGTTGACGAGGCAACTTCCTATAAACCCTGCTGCACCAGTTACGACAATCATAGTTTTAATATTGATGTTTCAAAATTACGAATAATTTCAGTCCGAAAATATTTTTTCAGGAATTGCACTGATCATTCCTAATTCAAAAGCTTTTCTGAACATCATCATAATGGCTTCCCTGCCTTTATTTCCGAGATCAAGAGAATAATCATTCACATAAAGTTCAATATGTTTCTGCATTACTTCCGAATCCATTTCCTGTGCATGACATTGCACAAAATCCTTTGATGATTTCGGATTAGCGAATGCAAATTCAATACTGCGTTTCAAAACGCGATTTATTTTTTGTCTTATCTCAAGTGAAATATTTTTCCTCACCGCAATACCGCCCAGCGGAATCGGCATCGCTGTGTGACTTTCCCAATATTCACCTAAGTCTATTATTTTCTTCAAGCCTTTTAGTTCATAAGTGAATCTGTTCTCATGAATTATCACTCCTGCATCAGCCTGTTCAGTAATGATTGCATTTTCAATATCAGAAAACAATAAAGTGTTTTTCTTCGTCGCCTTCGGAAAAGCTACAGTCATGAGGAAATTAGCCGTAGTGTATGCTCCGGGAATGGCAATTTTCAAATCATTAATTTCATCTGATAAATAATTTTTTTTTGCAATAAGCAAGGGTCCGCAATTATTTCCCAAAGCACTTCCGGAATTAAGTAACAGATATTTTTCTGTCAGATAAATAAACGCATGAAAACTAAGTTTGGTTATATCCAATTCATTCCGGAACGCCTGTTGATTCAGTGCTTCCACATCAGCCAGGTGATATTCAAAAGAAAGTCCTTCTGTATCAATTTTCTGATGAACCATCGCATCAAAAATAAAGGTGTCGTTCGGACAGGGCGAAAAACCTAAGGTGAATGTTGTTTTTTCCAAATCTTTATTTCAATGATTAAATTGAATCCAACAGTTTTATCAATGCTTTGTTTAAATTTTCAACAGCAATAGCAATGTTCCACAAAGATTTATTACGTTCTTCTACAAAATTTGAGATGGATCGTATCTGAACACACGGAACTTTTTCTTCATTACACGCGAACAGAAATGCAGCGCCTTCCATGCTTTCCACATCCGGATTGAAAAATTGTTTTATTTTTTCAATCGAGGCGGCATTTCCATGAACAGTATTTACAGTAATGCCCTTCACCTGCTGCAAACCCGAAAGAGATTTATGTTTGAACAAAAACAAATTTTTCACCACCGCATTCACACCGAATTCTTTGAAAGAAGTAATTGTGTTGCCCTCTTCAAATCCTATCTCAGAGAAACGATCTTCCACGACATTCATAACCGACCCAATTGGAATTTCCTGTTTGAAACTTCCTGCAATCCCTACATTGAGAGCTAGATCGAAATGCTCATTTGTAAATGTTCTGCCCATTTGATATGCTGTTGAAACCATACCAATTCCAGTGATTAATATTTTGATCGTATGATCATGATAAGAGTATAAATTATCATTTTGCAATGGCATTAAATCTGAAGCCATCAGCAATGGTTTGATTTCATTATATGTCGCAGCAATAATAAGAATTTTCATTGGAGAACCAGAATCTATTTTTTCCAAAATTAAGAATTTATTAATATCATATTTTAATATAATTTATTATGTTTGTACTGCCAAATTTAAAACCCTGAATATGAAAACTTATATTAAACTCCCGCTTATTGCTTTCATAGTTTTTTTTATATTTCTTAAGCCGGCTCAATCGCAATGCCCTGGATGTGCTATCAATTTTAGTTGTACTGCTAATCCGGCTTATCCAACTATTTGTCCGGATACATTGCCTCCCGGAATGGCAGGACAAACTTACAGTGAAGATATTTCATTCTGGATGCCAGCTCAATTCAATGATCCCGGTTCTGGAATGGATGTAACCCTGAACCAGCTTACTATTGTGGATATGGTGGGGCTTCCATTCGGACTTAACTGGCAAACAAATTCTCCAACAAATATTTATTATCCTTCGAGTAGCCCACCAGCAACTGAATATGGCTGTGCTAAAATCTGCGGAACGCCTGCTTTTGCAGGATCATATATTGCCACAGTTTTTATTCATGTAGAAGTTGGAACCATCATAGGCAATCAAAGTTCCGATGATTCATTTACAATTCCTATCACTATTTTACCTGATACATCAGGCAATGCAAGTTTCACTATAATTAACAGCATCGGTTGCGGAAGCGTTACTGCATGTTTCCAGACCAACATGCCCAGTGGCGGAAACTCAGGCTTCAGCTATAACTGGAACTTCGGGAATGGATTAAACAGCACGCTGGAAGCGCCACCCTGCCAGACCTACAGCACTCCCGGCACCTATGATGTGACCTGCCATACTGTGGTTGATACTTTAGGATTTAATTACCTGAATAATGTTACAGTGATTGGTACCAGTTGTGATGATTGGCCATTTTCTGCTCCTGATTTATATTTAGTAATAACTGACCAGAGCGGAGGAACCATTTATTCCTGTCCTTATGTATTGGATACGGACCCACCGGTGAGTTTCGCTATTCCCAATCTACAATTATACAATCAGAATTATACCATCAACGTATGGGATGATGACAGCCCAGGCAGTTCGAATGATTTCTGCAATGCTTTTGTGATCAACGGTCTTAGTATGGGTGGCACATTATGGAATGGTTCCGACGGAATCACCTACACTTCCACACATCCACTTTTTACGTTTAACGACACTGCCACTGTAACAGTGTATCCTAATCCTGCAACACCTGTTGTTTCAGTTACTCCGAATGACACCATCTGTTCGGGCGATACCATCACCCTGAGCATTACCACTACTAATACGATCCAATGGCATCAGGATACCATCACACTGCTTGGCGCTATTAACAATACTTACAAAGCCACCACTTCGGGTGATTATTTTGTGGTAGTTACTGACACCAATGGATGCAGCGCTACTTCTGCCATTCATCATCTGACTGTGTTCCAGACACCGCCCAAGCCTACATTCTGGAGAGATGTAGACACGCTGAAAACTATTCTCAGTGGTTATCCTTTACAATGGTATTTGAATAATGTAGCAATCCCAGGAGCCACCTCTCAAAAACTGGTACTTACAACTACAGGTGATTATTTCCTGATTGCCGCGAAAAATGGATGTTCTCATTCTTCGGATACAGTGAACTTTATTTATTCAGGCAGCGGGATTGATGAGAACAATGCAATTACTAATATCAGGATTTTCCCCAATCCAAGCCATGGCACATTTACGCTGAAATTTGAAACCCCACACATACAAAGCATCCGCATAGCAGTTAAGGATGTGATAGGAAATATACTTTACAATGAGACCATCCCTGGCATCAGCGGAACGCTAACGAAACAATTACTTCTGACTGATCTTGCCAAAGGAATTTATATTCTTGAATTGCGCACAGAATCTACGACTGTGACAAGAAAGATTGTAATACAATAGTTTTTGATCGCAGTACCTTACTGATAAGACGAATTATTTATTTTTTAGTCTTTTTAGGTTTTGGTAATCCAGATAGTATAGTACTTTCAGAGAAATGCTGTTTGATTGCGGCATGGCCATAGTATTTTTGAAATCAGAGTAGTAATTATATATAAGCTTTGAATCCTGATTCTCTATTGCATTTTTATAAACAATAGAAATTGTGCTGCCGGGTGCAAACTGCCATGTATACATGAGATCAATATTAAAAATATTGTAACTGAAATTATTATTCGTATGATATTCATCATTGGGCAAACCAATTCCATTTTCCTGCAAGGTAAAGTACTGAAGGTACTTTGCGGTATTCCAGTAATGTCTTATATTAAGTGAAAGGTTCATATCGTTTTTAAAAATGTAAGAGGTCGTGATGGTATTTGTAATAGTTGATAGTTTCCTTAGACCCATAATAATATCACCTGTTTCAGAGAAATTAGCAAAGCCATAATTGTAAGGATCAAAACTATAAGCAAAGGTATATTTCATCGATAGCTTATCATTGACTCTATATCGGATGGCTGAAGTGTTTGAGTAACTTTCTGCTTTCCATTGTTTGAGCCAACGGCTGACAGTAAGTTGTGTGCCATAAGCAATTGCTTTCCTGCTGTCGCTGTTCAGTGCTGCATAAGTGTAGAAGCCTCCCGGGAATATGCAGTAACGGCCATCTACACGGGGTTCATAGTAATCGTATATTTCTATCGGAACTATACTAGCTCCTGCGCTTAGTGTCCAATAATTCAGGAATTCAGTGTAATTATCAATGCTGGGGCCAGAATAAATTGGTTTTCCTGAAACTGGATTCATGTGATAATCATAAATAAGATCATTATAAGTCTGGCGGAAAAACTTTGTTGGTTTATACACATTATAAGAAATGTAAACCCGATCTTTTATTTTATTATTAGGTACATAGTAGCCCATATCTCTTGTATCGTAGGTCTTATTGATAATGGTATTCGAAATTCCCCATTGAAAGTTTCCTGATATTTTCCGTGTACCGATGAAGGAAGAATAACCGAGTTGATCGCTGTAAATGTTATTTGCTGAATCAAGAGCAGAAAACTTCTGAGTAAAATCAAAGGATGCATCAACAGACTGTGAGATTTTTTTATTGCAAAGCATCGTTCCTACGCTGGAAACATTGGCATCATCCCATTTTTTATCTCTGATCACATTGGTATTGATGAAATAAACCGATGAATTATTTTTCAACTGCTGATCAAAAACAAGAACATTATAATTGGTGAGAGGTTCTGTCAGGATTTTTCTTTTATTTCCCTGCTCATCTTCTATCACAGCATAAGTATTATCAGTAATGGCATTAAACAATCCTATTCCAAGTCCATTGTTATTTCTTCCTGATAATTTAATAGCATTAAGTAGCCTGGTTTTCGACGGGTTCTCCAGGATTCGATCACCTTCGTTTAACATGTAAGGTATGTTATAAAATAATGTAGGTGTTTTGCCAATGCGTCGTGAATAGAACACATTTCCCTTGTTGAACAATTCTGTTCCTTCTTTAAAAAAGGACCTGTTTTCATTGTACACCACTTCCTGATAACTAAGATTCTTCACTTTGTTATCCGATTGCACTTGGCTGAAATCAGGCAATAGCGTCATGTCCAAGGTGAATTTTTCATTAATGCCATATTTCAAATCCGCCCCGAAATTATAGGAATAAGAATCCGAATACTTTGTTTGTACTGATCCCTCTTCAGGTGCATGTTCATAATAAACCGAAGCAAAAGGGGAGACAGAAAGACGCAATGGAGATTTGATATCTTTGATACCTGTAAGTTTTCCCCAGTAAAGAATAGAGTTAATTGCATCCTTTGGAACCAATGACCATTGATCAAATTCATTTCGGCGGGTGATGGTTCGCGTGAACTGCAAACCCCATGTCTGCTCGGATACAGAGGGAAAGCGAATAGCAGAATAAGGTATCTTCATTTCGAGAGACCAACCAACATCTGTTATCTTGACAGCACTCTCCCACACTGCATCGTAGTCAGGATCGGAACCACGGTTGTCTCTCTGGACACCGGAAGAATATAATTCAAAAAAATAAGCATCCTGTTGTTTATTATAAGTATCAAATCCTATACGAAAAAGATCGGAGTTAATATCATCATCTCTCATACCCAATTGGTGGCAAATACTATCAGGCGAAGTGTCATAAAGCATAGCAGCTACATATATGGCCTGATCGTCATAAGCAATTCTTACTTCTGTTTTTTGCGTGGGAGTTTTTCCTTCATCAGGAATGTTTTGTACCAGATCAGATGCGATGGCCGTTTTCAACCATACTTCATCGTTTATTATTCCGTCAATTTTAGGTGCTTTATCAGTCCTGATCGTTGTATAATTTTTTACAGCATTCTGCGAGAATAAATGCGTGCAAGTCAGAACGGTAATAGCAAAAGAAGGAATGAAAATTTTCACATATCTCATAAAACCTCCCTTCATTTAAATTATTTTAATGGCTTCTATTTTTTCAACAACAAGTTCATCGGGTACAATTTGTTTTATTTTATCTATCATGCTGAAATGTTTAAGTTTTTTTAAACTCTTTAAAAACACCAACACTATTTTTACATTCTTAGATTTTATCTCATGCAAATGGTACACGATAGCTTTTGCTTTAATCAATCTGTCGTTTTCGCTTTCAATAAAAAACAAAGTATCATTTGGTTTTAATTGACCCAGGGATGAATCATTGAAGAGTATCTGGCTTTTTATAATAATATTTTTCTTTTCAAGAAGTATTTCGAAATTTGCTGAAAGATTATTTATATTTACCAGGTATTCCATATTGAATTATTTAAAAAAAGAGCCCACATGCCTGCATGGCCTAAATGCAGGGAAAAGTGTCTAACTAAAAACTAAAAGAACGTAAGGTTTCCATGCGGGTCTCTTTTATCTTAATGTCTAATTATTCTACATTCATGATCTGATGCAAAGATGCATCAGAGGCATACCCGAATAAAAATCTAATCTATGATTCATGCATTTATATTGTTAAAGCAGATAGTAATCTTACACCGTGTGTTTATAGGATATCTCCTTACAAAGATTCCATTTCACCGATTTTTTAGTTGACGGATTTTTTTATGATGTATATTTGTCTGTTTGTAAAAAATAATCTTAAACAAAAATTCTTCAATCATAGAATAATAATGAAAAGAAAACATATCATATTATTTCATTTACTTCTTTGGATCTACCTGCTTTATCCGTCGTTCGCTCTGTTTATTTTTCCGAAAGATGGAAAAATTGACCCGACCTATATTATGGCAATGCCAATGGATATATCCATATCCATTTTGAATTTTTATGTGTTCTATTTTTTTATATCTCCTCTTTTTTTCAAGACCAGATTTAAAATCTATATGATATTTATTGGGATAGGATTCATTCCTGCCTTCACCATTGTTCGCTATATCATTTATTATTTTTGTAATATCTACCTGTTTGGCACTACCGAAATTGAACTGTATAAAGAACTATCTTCTTCCTATACTATTGCTCTGGAATTAAGATATACACTGGTTTTCGGCTTGTATGCCTTTTTTGCGCGCTTTCTGATTGAATGGTTTAAAACACAGAAACAAAAATCAGATCTCATTAATCAAACACAGGCCAGTGAGCTTTCATTGCTGCGTTCACAGATCAATCCACATTTCCTTTTCAACACGCTGAACAATATTTATTCTCTGGTATATAAAAAATCGGATGATGCACCGGAAGCCGTGATGAAGCTTTCGTCCATCATGAGATATACACTATATGATTCGAACACCGATAAAGTATTGCTGGAAAAAGAAATTGAATACCTGAAAAGTTTTATCGAACTCCAGCAGCTTAGACTTAAAAAAGAGAATTTCGTGGAATTCAGCATTAACGGAGACATCAAAGGAATTATGATCACACCCATGGTGTTTATTTCCTTCGTGGAGAATGCATTCAAACATGGCAGTAAAAAGGTGACATCACCCGGAATAGTAATTACATTGACGATCAATGAAAGTAAAACCGTTTTTGAAGTGATGAATTATATGGTAAAGGATGATGCGATAAATAAAGATGTGGCCGGTGGCATCGGACTGCAGAATATTAAAAGAAGGCTTGAATTAATTTATAAAGACAATTATAAACTCGAGATAAAAAATCAGGATGATCAGTTTATTGTTAAACTTGAAATCGACAACCAATGAAAATTAATTGTGTAGCCATTGATGATGAACCGCTGGCATTGGAGATCATAAGAGATTATTCGGCAAAGGTTCCTTTTCTGGATCTGGTAAAAACTTTTGATAATGCTGTTGAACCAATTGATTTTCTTAAGAAAAACAAGATTGATCTTTTGTTTCTCGACATACAAATGGAAGAACTTACCGGCATTCAGTTGCTGAATATTCTTAAACCACAGCCCTTGGTAATTTTTACCACTGCCTTTGATTCCTATGCTTTGCAAGGATTCGAACTGGATGTGGTAGACTATTTACTGAAACCTATACCCTTCGAGCGTTTTTTAAAAGCAGTAAACAAAGCATCTGAAATACTGGAAAGCGGAAAGATGACTTCAAAAAATATTAATTCCGAACCTGGTGTTAAAATTAGCAATAATAAAAATGAATACTTTTTCGTAAAAACCGAATATCGCCTCGAAAAAGTGATGTTTGATGATATCCTTTATATTGAAGGCATGGGCGATTATCTTCGCATTGCCACTCATCAGAAAAAACTGATGACACTGCAGAATTTTAAAAAAATTGAAGAAGTGTTACCGGAAGAAAATTTTATCAGGGTTCATAAATCATATATTGTTGCTATTAATAAAATAGAAACCATTGAAAGAAACCGAATTCGAATTTCCGACCAATTAATTCCCATCAGCGAAACTTACCGGGCTTCCTTTTTAAAAATGCTGGACAAAAGAAAACTTGATTGAATTATTTAGCTTAATTTTGTTTTCTGATTAATAATTGTAATGCGTCGTAAGGTAGATTTTCTGGTTATTGGCTCGGGTATTGCCGGGTTAAGCTATGCATTGAAAGTAGCTGCTCACGGCAAAGTATGCATTGTTACTAAGAAACAAGCTTCGGAATCCAATACAAAATATGCACAGGGCGGTATTGCTGCAGTTATTTACACACCCGATACTTATGAGAAGCATATCAAGGATACCCTCACAGCAGGAGCCGGTTTATGCGACGAACATATTGTAAGGTTAGCCATCACCGAATCTACTGAAAGGATACAAGAACTTATTCAGTGGGGCACCCATTTCGATAAAAACAAATCCGGAAAATATGATCTCGCCAAAGAGGGTGGTCATTCTGAATATCGCGTATTGCATCATAAAGACGGTACCGGAGCTGAAATTGTCAGGGCCTTGCTTGACAAAGCTCATCACCATCCCAATATCGAAATCCTTGAAAATTATTTTACCGTTGATATTATTACACAGCATCACCTCGGCCAGGAAGTAAACCGGCGCACTCAGGACATAACTTGCTACGGCGCTTATGTGTTAAATGCAGAAACCAATCTAGTTGAAACCATTCTTGCAAAGAGCACTCTGATGGCTACAGGTGGAGCCGGAAATGTTTACAACACAACTACTAATCCTCCAATTGCTACAGGTGACGGTATTGCTATGGTATATCGTGCAAAGGGTACCATTGAAAACATGGAGTTCATGCAGTTTCATCCTACCTCCTTATATAATCCAAACGAAAAACCTTCATTTCTTATTTCTGAAGCATTACGCGGCTTTGGCGCCATACTTAAAACTGCTGACGGAAAAGAATTCATGCAGAAATATGATGCCCGTAAATCCCTTGCGCCCCGCGATATTGTGGCCAGAGCTATTGATAATGAAATGAAAGTGAGCGGAACCGATTTTGTGTATCTTGATTGTGGCCATCTGGAAAAGAATGCACTGATCAATCATTTCCCTAATATTTATGCAAAATGTCTGAGTATCGGTATTGATATTTCCAAAGAAATGATTCCTGTGGTGCCTGCAGCTCATTACCTCTGCGGGGGAATTAAAGTGGATGAGCATGCGCATTCCTCGATTGTCAATCTTTATGCTTCCGGAGAATGTGCCTGCACAGGGCTCCACGGAGCCAATCGTCTTGCCTCCAATTCCCTTCTCGAAGCATTAGTATTTTCACACCGTGCAAGTATTGATGCTGTCAGGAAAATTAAAACAGTAAATTATTGTGAACAGATTCCTGAGTGGAATGCTGAAGGAACAGTTCTCAACGAAGAAATGGTTTTAATAACACAAACACTAAAAGAACTGCAAGGCATCATGAGTAATTATGTAGGCATTGTCCGTTCCGATCTCCGCCTGCAGAGGGCCTTCGACAGGCTTGAACTTCTTTATAGAGAAAATGAAGATCTGTATGAAAAATCCATTCTCTCACCGGAACTTTGTGAACTGAGAAATCTGATCAATATCGGTTATCTTATTATTAAAGCGGCTATGCGGCGCAAGGAAAGCCGTGGGCTTCACTATTCATTGAATTATCCTTAAAATTTATATCATGGCACTGATTAAAACTGTAAGAGGATTCACTCCAAAAACCGGAAAGGGTTGCTTCCTGGCCGATAACGCAACGCTAATTGGTGATGTAATCATGGGCGATGGATGCAGTATATGGTTTAACACTGTAGTGCGCGGAGATGTTCATTATATTAGAATAGGAAATAATGTGAACATTCAGGATGGTGCTATAATACATTGTACCTACCAGAAGGCACCTGTCAACATTGGAAATAATGTTTCCATAGCACACAATGCAGTGATACATGGTTGCACAATTCATGATAACGTATTGGTTGGAATGGGTGCAATCATTATGGACGATGCCATTATAGAAAGCAATACTGTGATTGCAGCCGGTGCAGTTGTGATGGAAGGAACTCATGTGGAAGAAGGTAGTGTGTTCGCCGGAGTTCCAGCAAAGAAAGTAAAATCGATAGATAAAAAATTACTCGAAGGACAAGTTAACAGGATTTCCAATAGTTACCAGATGTACGCTTCATGGTTTATGGAGCAATAAAAAAGAGGCCAATCGTAAATCAATTGACCTTTCCTGAATTCTCCAGTGTTTCTATTTAATTCCCAGTTTTTTCTTCACCAAGGACATAATATCATCCGTTGGTTCTGCATATAGCACCACACTTCCCGCAGCACTATCGAAAATATAGGTATAGCCATTTTCCTTTGCCACAGCCTCTATTGCTTTTTTGGCTTTATCAATGATCGGTTGTACAAGTTCAGATTCTTTTGTCTGTAGTTCAGTCTGAGCTGAAGTCTGGAAATCTTCAATTCTTTTTGCCAGATCTTGAATTTCCTTACCTTTTGTCTGTTTGATAAGATCACTCATAGTAGCCTGTTCAGCCTGATAAGAAGCTACTTTACTGTCATATTCAGTTTGCATTGCTTTTAGCTGATCTTCCAATGTTTTTGAGATGGTTTGCAATTTTGCCTGTGCAGTATCTCGTCCGGGCATCATTTTAAAAAGTTCTCCGGAATCAACATGTCCGATTTTAAGCTTACTCTGAGCATTTACATTTGATGCCAAGAAAACAACTAATATAACAACTAATACTTTTGAAATGTTCTTCATAATAGATAAAATGTTAATGGTTAAAACGTGTGCAAATTTATAATAATTCCTTTTACAATTGCAAAATTAACATAAATAGTTAAAAAAATCCAACGAGGTTATTTGTCTTTAGGTTTTACGGCGCCTGGTTTATAACCTAACTTTTGAAGTATTTCATCACTTTTATCGTACTTAACATTGGCAAACAACATCGTTACGCCACTGCTGGATTTATCAAAAATAATATCCAATGCTTTATCGGTTGCATATTCTTCAACGGCATTATAGATTTTGTCCTGAATAGGCTTTACTAATTCCTGACGTTTTTTTGCCAAATCACCATCTTTACCGAAACGTTGTTTCTGCAAATCTTTGGCTTCTTTTTCTTTCTTTTCAATTTCATCCCTGCGTTTTTTCTTCATGTCTTCGGGAAGCAGCACGGCATCCGCTTGAAATGCTTTATATAATTTATCTATTTCCGTAAACTTACCTTCAATCTCTTTTTGCCAATCCACGGACATTGTATTCAGGGTTTCCTGCGCTGTGGTATATTCAGGAATATTTTCCAAAATATAATCAGTGTCAACATAAGCAAATTTCTGTGCAACCGATGTGAACATTGAGCCCACAAATACTGTTGCGATTAATAAAAGTTTTTTCATTTTTTATTTCCTCCTCTTTAGAGTTTTTGCCGGTTATCCGGCGTTAATATTTATTTTTTTAATCAATGGATTGATTAATCGAGAAATGAAATTGTCCCTTATTGGCCGATGGCAGTCCGGGAATAGCATCAAAACCATAACCCCAGTCTAATCCGAGCAAACCGAACATAGGTAAGTATATTCTTACACCAGCTCCGGCAGAACGCTTTACATCGAATGGATTAAACTCACTGAAATTTAACCAGCAGTTACCTGCTTCAGCAAATCCAAGTAAATAAACAGTAGCCATCGGACTCAATGAGATCGGATAACGAAGTTCTATAGTATATTTATTAAAGATCGTTCCTCCGATAAAATTGCTCGAAGCATTTCGCGGAGTCAGAGTATTATTTCCATATCCCCGCAAAGCTATGATTTCCCTGCCATCTAATGCAAAACCTGACAAGCCGTCACCACCTAAATAAAACCTTTCAAAGGGCGAACTTCCGATTTCTTTATTATATAATCCAAGAAAACCGAATTTTGATCTGGTGTTTAATACCAAATTTCCTGCCAGTTTTGTAAACCATGAGGCGCTGAATTTCCATTTATGGTACTCAATCCATTTATACTTCTCCTGATCGGTGAGCGTAGCTATATTTTTTTCATGACCCAACAATTTATCCAGGTAAGAATATGGAGGAGTGGCGGCCATAGAAAGAGAAAGTTCCGATCCAGTCCGTGGGTAGATTGGAGCATCAATTGAACTTCGTCCTAATGTAATACTATAATCAAGATTGTTTGATCTCCCATTACTAAATGAAAAAGTAGAAGCATAATTTTTTAAATTATAATTTTGGTAACTCACCTCTTGATAAAGGGTAAAGAAATCATCGGGCCATTTAAGACGTTTACCTAAACCTACAGAGACTCCGTCAATCGTAATAGATTGTCGTGTAGGATCTTTTTTCGAAATACCATTCGACTGCACTGAGTGATACACAGAAAAACTCAAGGCATTTGGCTTTTTCCCACCCAGCCATGGTTCCGTGAAAGATGCATTGTATGATTGGTAATAAAGGCCGTTTGACTGGGCACGCACACTTAATTTCTGACCATCACCTGATGGCAGAGGACGCCATGCTCCCTTTTTAAAAATATTTCTTCCTGAAAAATTATTAAATGAAACCCCCAAAGTACCAACCAATGAACCGGCACCCCAACCACCTGATAATTCCAACTGATCAGAAGATGTTTCTTCAACAACATATTCAATATCAACAGTACCATCTACGGGATTTGGAATAGGATTTATCTGGATTTTTTCAGCATCAAAATATCGGAGTTGTGCCAGTTCCCGCTGTGAGCGGATGATGTCTGCCCGACTAAAAAGCATTCCTGGTTTTGTACGAATCTCACGAAGAATCACATGATCATTGGTTTTTACATTTCCGGAAATCATTACTTTATTGATGGTAGCCTGTTTACCTTCATAAATCCTGATTTCAATATCGATAGAATCCTTATCTACCGCCAACTCCACAGGTTGTACCTGGAAAAACAGATAACCATCATCCATGTATAAAGACCTGATATCTTTACCGTCAGGATTCATATCAAGATTGGATTCAAGCACTTTTTGATTGTACACATCTCCCTTTTTTATTCGCAATATTGCAAAGAGATCTTCGTCTTTATATTTTGTATTGCCCACCCAAGTAATATTGCGGAAATAATATTTTTTCCCTTCACTGATTTCCATATCAACATTCACTGTTTTGGAATCATATTTATATACGGAATCCCAAACTATTTCTGCATCGCGATAACCAAATTCATTATATTTATCTATCAACTTTATTTTATCCGCTTTATAATCTTCATCAATATATCGTGAAGTAGCAAAAATACGATACAACTCTTTTTGTTTTGTTTTTTTAAGAGTACGTTTCAATTTTCCATCTGTTATATTGGCATTACCTGTAAAATTTATCTTATGTATCTTAACCCTGTGGTTTTTATGGATCTCAATATTTACTATCATACTATTGGTTGCAGCAGTATCTTTCTTCTTGATAATATCCACTTCTGTGTTGAGAAAACCTTTATCAATGTATTTTTTTAGAATGCTGTTCTTCGCTCTCATGATAACATTATCTGTTACCACATCACCGCGGGTAAGTTTGATTTCTTCATGAATCGTGTTTGCTTCGCCCTTTCTCACTCCATGTATAGCCAATAAGGTAAGTCTTGGCCTTTCCAGTAAATCAATATTGAGGAAAATGATATTTCCCTGAATTTTTGTTGCTGTGATTTTTACTGTTTCAAAAAGTCCTTGTTTCCATATCTTTTCAATGGCATCGGATATTTTTTCTCCAGGAATTTTAATTTTTTGACCTACAGAAAGCCCGGAAATAGAAATCAGTACATTATTGTCAAGATTGGCAACACCTGTTACCGTTATTCCACCTATTTCATATTCTTTGGGCGAACTATAATCAATCTGGGAAAGATCATCAGTCAGGTTGATCTGTGCAATAGCAGAGAATGAAAACAAAAAAAATATTAGCGCAGTTATTTTAATTTTCAGCATTAGTCTTCAGGGTTATTAATCTGTTCACTGGTTTTTCCGAATCTTCTTTCCCTATGTTGGTAATCAGCAATCGCCTCAAAAAAATCTTCTTTTTTGAAATCTGGCCAATATTTTGGAGTGAAATAAAGTTCCGAATAGGCAATTTGCCATAATAAAAAATTACTGATCCTGTATTCGCCACTGGTTCTGATTAGCAACTCAGGTTCAGGAATACCGGTTGTAGTAAGGAAATCATCAAACATATCTTGATCAATTTCTTCTATTTTCAGTTCATTGTTTTTCACTTTGCGGGCAATGTTTTTTGCAGCATTTACAATTTCCCATTTCGAACTATAACTCAATGCCAGGACTAAAGACGTACGGTTGTTACTTTTTGTTACAGTCATGGCCTGTTTAAGTTCATTGTAGCAATCACCCGGAAGTGATTCCAGATCCCCGATAGCAAGCAAGCGAATATTATTTTTATTCAACGTAGGTGTTTCGTTATTAATCGTTTTAATAAGTAATTGCATTAATGCATCCACTTCTTCTTTAGGGCGATTCCAGTTTTCAGTTGAAAATGCATAGAGTGTAAGATATTTTATTCCCAGTTCGGTGGCTGCTTCAACTGTTTCCTTCACAGAAACTACTCCATTCTCATGTCCAAATATTCTGAATTTTCCTTGCTGCTTTGCCCAACGACCATTCCCATCCATAATAATTGCTACGTGATTTGGCAGCTTCGCTAAATCAATTTTATCCTTGAAGCTCATTTTCCCCCATCCTCAGTCGTTTTCAGAATTAATTGCGGTAATATTCACGATAGTTTTTTTTGCCTTCAATGTAAGAGCCGCAAGGCTGTTTTTTCGTTAATTTTACTGTCAGAAATATTCCGGCAAAGGAATACCAGTCTTTAGTGGCGGGATTCCCTCGTTGCAAATCTTTATGATCAGAAGTATGGTCAATTGAGCGATCGCCAAAGTAAGCGGCCTGAGGACCATTTTCAGCAGCCAGAATTACGGGATCAGCATAAGTCGTGCTCACGTCATCAAGATAGTCGGTATGTGTTTTCCTCATTCCCCATTCTACCCCGAAACAAATTTTCTGGGTAAGACTATATTTTACGCCTATTCCAAAGGGGAAGCCCAATTGGGTAAGAGAATATGGTTTTCTATCCGCATACATTGAAGTACCCTGCCCTTCAGTACCCAGGGTTTGCAGATCCCACCATTTACCGCCCAACGTATCCTGAGCCTTGGGATTAAAATGAAAAATACAAATACCAGCAAAGATATATGGGGAAAGCATCATCTTTTTATTACCTGTAACATAATTGAAAAAATTCAACTCTATTTCGCCTGCAAAATCAAGGATAGGTGACTTGAAATAGAGATTACGATTTGCATCAAAACGAGTGATAGCATCACTACCTTCAAGGGTTCCGTATAACACATTAAGTTTAAAAGCAAAACGCGGTGTGAGATTATATCTGTAAAGAAATCCTCCAGCTGCTTTGGTAAGATTGAAATGTTTTGAAGGGTTAAGATCTCCTAAATAATATGAGCCACCACCAAATAATCCGATCTCCGAACGTTGTCCAAAACTTATTCCGGATAGAAGAAATAAAAATAATATTAAAATAATATTTTTTTTCATGTAACAGATTGGTCATTAAAACTTAGGTAAACTTAAACCTTTCTTCAATTTATAATACACAGTAATCACAGCAAACATATATGCATCTTTATCTCTTGGGTCACCTCGCTGCTGTCCTGCTCTAGTCATGTTATCATTGTTGGCTGAATGATTTGTTGGGTTCGCCAGCTGGGCTGCTATAACCCCTTTACTATCAGCTAAAACATTCGGGTCAAAATATGTAGTACTGACATCATCTATATAATCAGTGAATGTTTTTCTAATTCCGTACTCTATCCCAATATACCAGTCTCTGTTCTTACTAATGTTATATTTAAATCCGATACCAAATGGAATACATACCTGTACGCTTGAATATTTTTTTCTGGTCGGCACTAATCCTTCACCTTCCGTGCAAAGTGGCTTTAGGGAATACCATGATCCATTATATTTTCCTTTGGAATTAAAATAGAAAGCACCAACTCCTCCAAACAGGTATGATTCAATTCCGATATTACGCCAGCCATGAATTCCCCGTAAATTATAGCGATGTCCTACTCTTTCTTTGATAAGCATATATTCATATTGCCCTGACAATTCAAGGACGGGGCTGCGAAAGTTCAGATTCCGGTTATTTCTTGCTACTTCCTTTGTAAGTCTATCGTCCCCTCCGATATAACCAAAGTATAAATTAGCTTTTACAGCAGAAGTACGTGTAACTTTATAACGATATCCAACTCCCAAAACAGGACGCGTTGCTGGAAAATCTAAATCCCTCATTCCATTAGTTCCTATTCGGTTAGCACCGCCCAATTCGCCTAGAAAATCAGTGGCGCCCAAAGAATAAACAACTTCATAACGATTCTTCTGCCATCTTTGCCCAAAGACAAACTGGCAAAAGAGAATTGAAATTATAATGAGGATTAATTTTCTCATAATAAAATGGTTTTCATAAAGTAGGCAAAAATAATTAAAATTTTCAATTTATTAGCCATTTAATTAATTTCTTTTATCTATTCCCCACATCAATTTATTCCTGATTGTAGCGAAAAAATTCTCGTTTTCAAGTTTTACGAGGTTCATTTTAAATTGTTCTTTACAAATTCTTAATTCTATTGTATTATCAATGAATTCAACTCTTGAATCAAGGCTGACTAAAAAACTGTTTTCTCTTCCATTTACCTGCAGCCTGATCACATTTTCATCGGGTATAACGACGGGACGCACTGTTAAATTGTGTGAGGCTATCGGATTTATTATAAAATTTTTTGAGTCAGGGGTGATAATGGGCCCTCCGCAACTCAGAGAATAAGCTGTAGAGCCCGTGGGAGTAGCAACAATCAAGCCATCTGCCCAGTATGAGTTTAACAACTCATCATTTATAAAACAACTGATTGATATTAGTGATGATGAGTCTTTTTTGGCAACGGTCAATTCATTCAATGCAAAATTTAATTTCCCAAACAGCTGATTTTCTGTTTCCAGCCTGAGCAAACTTCGTTGATCTAAAGTAAAATGTCCCTTTAATACTTCATCCACGGCATTTTCAATTTCATCTTTAGTCACGTTTGCCAGAAAGCCAAGCCGTCCAGTGTTAATGCCTAAAACAGGAACACCGGAATCTCTAACCAATGTAATGGTGTCCAGCAATGTGCCGTCACCACCTAAACTGAATAAACAATCACAACCCTTTTTCAGGTCATGATAGTCTTTTAAAACATGGTGTTTTTTGCTGAATTTTATTTTTGTCTTCAGTACTTCATAAAAAGGTTCGTAGATAAGCAGATCAACGTTTGAACCTTCGAGCTTTGCAATCAGATGCTGAATGTTTATGGAAAAGAAATCATTAAAACTTCTTCCAAATAATGCTATTTGCATAAATGATGTTTTATAATCAGGTGCAAAATAATAAGAATTTTTTCAAATGGGAGAAACAAAATGAATAAAAATTCCGCCTTCTCCTTGTGCATTCACTGAATATTCAAACCTGAAAACCTTGTCGTAGTATGTGACAAAATCCAATCCCAGGCCGGTACCGTATAAATATGAATTGGTCATATTATTCATTTTTCTGCTTTCCTGTATATCACTGACATAGGCTGCATCAGCATAAAAATTCAAATAAATTGCATAATGAATTGTATTGAATTTCTCTGTAGGAATAAAATTGAATTTGCTCACTTTCTCAGGTAAAATAGTGAATTTAAAATTTGTTTTCAGTAAGGCATAATCCTGTCCGTCGATCACATAATATTCATACCCTCTTACGAAATCTGATCCGTAGCCCAGTGCTTTCTGAATAAAATATGGTTGAAAACTCTGATTGGAAATTTTTGTTTTAATGGATGATGCAAAAAAGAAACGATCGCCCAACTGAAAAAACTTTCTGAAATTTAAAGTCAGATAAAGCATATCAAGATTTTCATTTTTCATAATTCCAAACCCGCGCTTTACAACTTCCACACTATAATAATAGCCATGCAAAGGATAAGCAATATTATCCCGATGATCACTTTTAAACTGATAATAGAAAGATAAGAAGCGGTTCAGGGTGTCGGACCGTGAAGAAAAATCTTTGTTAATTTTTTCTAATGTATCGCTAAATAAATATTGATCGAAATTCACCTGAAATGTATGCATATTATAAATGCCTTTCCGCCAGACAAACTGCAGCGTTGAGAAAATATCTTTTTGTATATAATGCTCTTTGTCCTTATAAAAGACGGGTTTATTATTTTCTGTAGCATAACCTACTTCGTGGTTCTGTCCATAACCAATGACAAAACCGGAGCCCAAAGTTTTTCCTTTATTCAAATATGGAATTTTATATGAAATGCCGTATTGTTCATCATATCCCATTCTTATCAATAAACGTAACGACTCTTTTCTGCCTCTGAAGTTTTCGTCGGTGAGAAATAAACCATAGGCAGCTTTTGATAAATCTTTTGTGTCCCACCAAGTGTTAAAGTTGCGCTCGGAAATGTCAAAAAAAGGCAGAGGCCAGAAATACCATCTTTCGATTACATTAATCATAATATCGGAAACACCAGCGTTTGCATGGATAGTATCAATAGTTATAAAATTAAAAAGAGATGTGTTCAACAAATTTTCTTTGCTTTTTCGAAAAATTTCTTTCTCTTTTGAAAGATGGATGGTGTCATTTTTTTTAAATGAAAGCTCGCGCAGAATAATATGATCGTGGGTTATTTTATTCCCTGTGATCAAAATATCTTTTACAATAAAAGAAGAAGAAGTATCGGCTTTATCTGCTGTTTGCGCGAAACCTGCCAGTATTTTCAACATGAAAAATACAAAAAGAAATCTATGCGGGGTCATACATTAAGGAAGTTCATCAGTGAATCATACCTGTCCTGTAGATCATCATGATAGGAGCCCTCGCTGAATGAGGCTTTAATAATATAGTTGTAACGGATGAAGGTTTGTAATATGGCAGCAATATCTATTTTATTAATTTTAATTGTTACATCCAGTTTTGTGGAATCCGGATAAGAAGTAATGAATGTACTTAGAATTTTAGCATCATTTGATTCCACAATCCGCGCAATTTCGGAAAGGGAATAATCATTCTGATTTATTTCTAGTATTAGTATTCCCCCTGGGTTTTTAACAGATGCCATTTCAGCAAACCTGTCAATAAGATCATTCAGTGTGATCACACCAAGATAATTATTTTTATTGTCAAGCACCGGCACCATGGTCAGCCGGAGTTCTGCGATCAGTTTAATAACATCATACACATGTTGTTCCTGCGTAACGAAAGGCCGGTTAAGCGAAAGCAAATGATTACCCAGAGATTCATCGGGAGTGTTAAGATTATAAATATCCGTGTCAGAAATGACTCCGAGGAACTCAGTGTTGTTCACTATGGGAAGATGCGATACGCGGTATTCATCCATCCATGTAAGTGCATCGAGTCCGGAGTCGGAAGTCTTCAGTGGCACAATAGCATCGGATATGAGGTCTTTTGCAAGCATTGACAAAAAGATAAACCCTTAATAAGGAAACATTCTACACTACAAACGTACTAATTTTTTAACTTTGCCAACATATATGTTTTTATAATGACTAAATTAAGTGTTAATATTAACAAGATTGCAACCCTGCGAAATGCTCGGGGAGGAAATCTGCCGGATGTGCTGAAAGCGGCGATGGATTGTGAACGATTCGGAGCAGAAGGAATTACTGTACATCCGCGGCCTGATGAGCGTCATATACGTTATCAGGATGTGTTGGACCTGCGACCCGTTGTTACTACAGAATTTAATATCGAAGGTTATCCTTC
>Ga0182027_10004574_pt1 | contig 21388 bp, 13 predicted proteins | sample 712E1DmetaG_FD_121300 | JGI IMG/M metagenome (GOLD analysis project Ga0182027, IMG submission 121300) | Permafrost microbial communities from Stordalen Mire, Sweden - 712E1D metaG (Illumina Assembly) | ecosystem: Environmental > Terrestrial > Soil > Wetlands > Permafrost | place: Sweden...
ACTCGACAAAGATCTAGTCTTATATCTAGATATCGCAATGGGCTACCCAACCAAGGTCCAACTCATTGAGCGCAAAGCCAGCGAGCAGTTCTACATCAACTTCCCGGCGCCCATCGCCCAAGCGATGGACTTCACAAAGGGGGAGGTCGTCGAGTGGACTATCGCCGACAAGAAACACCTCATCCTCACCCGCACCGTGGTCCCACCCGATCCGGTGGAGCTCAAAAAAAAACACCCCAGCCCCTGAGCGCTGCCTTGCAACGGCTGCTCACCTGCGCGAGCGCGGCGGCCTGCACGACTCCCGCATGCGCCCGCCGGCTCTACGGCCACATGCTCGCCAGCCTCGTGTCGCCGTGCCGCGCAACGATCTCCAATCTCATCTGCCTGTGCGGCCGTGCCCACTTGGACTGGAGTTCCGACTATCGGTTGTACGCAAAAGATCGCGTCGATCCCGCGCGGCTGTTTGGGCACACCCTGCAGGCGATCCATGCACACGTCCCCCCGCAGCAGCCATTGGTCGTCGCCATCGACGACACCTTGGTGCGCAAGTCGGGGACCAAGATTCACGGCGTGGGCTGGAAACGGGATCCGCTCGGACCTGCGTTCCAGACCAATCTGGTGCGCGGCCAGCGCTACGTGCAACTCTCCGCCGCATGGCCTGACTCCAACGGGCAGGCGCGCATGCTGCCCATCGACTTTACCCACGCGCCGACCCCCGCCAAGCCCCGCAAGGACGCCCCCGCCACCGAGCATGAACATTACAAAGAGCAACGAAAACAGCAGCGCCTCAACGTCGTCTCCCTCGCTCGGATCGAAGCCCTGCGCTTGTCGCTGCCTGACTCCCGCAAGCTGGTGATCGTCGGTGACGGCAGCTACACCAATGCAGACATCCTTCATGGACTGCCGGCCAACACCGTCTATATCGGACGCATCCGAAAGGACGCCCTGTTGCACGCTTTGCCCGGCCCTGCTCCGGCCACCGGCCGGCCTCCGGTCTACGGTGCGCAGTTGCCAACACCCGAAGTCCTGCGCACCGACGACGCCGTGGCTTGGCAAACGCTCGAGGCCTTTGCCGCCGGCAAACGCCACTCCTTTAGAGTAAAAACCCTCGCCCCAGCCCTCTGGCGCAAGAGTGGCGCCGCTTGCCCACTGCGCATCATCGTCATCGCCCCCATTGGCTACCGGCTACGCAACGGCTCTCGCCTGCTCTACCGCCAACCAGCCTTCCTGATTTGCACCGACCCGGAAATGTCCTTGGAGGAACTGCTCCAGGATTACCTCTGGCGCTGGGGCATCGAAGTGAACTTCCGCGACGAGAAGACCTTGCTCGGCACCGGTGAAGCCCAGGTTCGTACCGTCGCGTCCACCCACAATCAACCCGCGGTCACCGTCGCAGCGTACTCATTTTTGTGGCTCGCTGCGCTGCAACTGCTCAAGTCCGGCGACCTGCCCCAGCACCTGCTGCCGCCAAAATGGCGCCGTCCCCATGCCGACGAGTCGGCGAACTCACTGCACACTGGCGAACTCTTGCGCATTTTGCGCTGCGAACTGTGGGCTTCTCAACTCAGCCCAGAGAGTTTCTCCCACTTCACCTCACCCCCACTAGCTGACGCCAAAGCCCAGAAACCCGAACCCAGTTTGCCTCACGTCCTATTTGCCGCTGCGTAAACCCTACTCGGCAACGTGCACAACATGTTATTTCAGGGGCCAAACTCCAGGGTAACGTATTACGTTACTTTGGCGAGCTGACGGACCAGACGCCGGGGCGGGCGCGGGGCGGCTCCCGCTCGCGCGACGGTCGCGTGCGATTGACTCAACTCCGCGCGGCGGCACCGGCTTGAGGAGGAAATCGTGGGCTTGACGGCGGGGACGGGTCGGTGCCGCAATCCCTCATCGCTCCCATGAATGGTGTCCAAATGCATCCAAGAATGGAAATGGCCGCCGGCTTGTCTCTTCTGCTGTTCGAAGCGGCGGCGGCCTCGGTGCGCGCGGCGGCCCGTCATCGAAAACGGCCGGATTCCAGTCCCCGGCCCGGGCAGACATTGCGTCCGGGCCCTGGCACGCCGGTTTGGAATGAACTGGTCAGGCAGACACGACCGTTCCTCCGGAAGCGCGGTGAAAAGGTGAAACTGGCGCGCATTTTGGGAGTCCCGAAGCAGCGCCTGAATGAATACCTCCATGCTCGGACCGCCTGTCCGGACGCCGAGAGGACCTTGGTGCTGGTATGCTGGCTGGCGTGCCGGCAGCAGGGGCGGGAGCTGACCGCCTGAATCCGGGCGGTCTTTGTCACGGATTGCGTTACGAGCGTGTCTGCTCTCCCGGCATTTTGGTAACGTAATACGTTACGTTGACCGAGAATGGAATGAGTTCCCCTCACGGTGTCCGAGGTCCGCTTGGTAACGTAATACGTGACGACGGTGATGAGCGGATAGGGGGTTCCCGACGCGCGGCAGGGCTTGCAGGGAGTCTCGGCGGCTGGCGCTGACGGAATCGCGTATTCGGGCGTGCAGCCTCGAAGAGGAGACAACAGAAGGCTCGTGGGACGCCTCCTGGCGCAGCGAATCAGCGCCCAAGGACTGGCAGGATCGCCAGGCGTGGGAAAATCACTACAAAGCCGCTTTCGACCGGAGCTCGATCCCTGCTTGAAGGGCACACGTCGCGACGATTTCTGGGTTGCGGTGACCGAGGCGCGACTCTGCTGCGCGAGGCTTTGGGGCGGGCTCCGGCGGAATTCTCGTCGAAAGACGTGATGTCGGAGCTTGGGAGTATCGAGGAGGAACTCGTGGCGCTCGGGTTGGACGTCAGGATTCCGGACCGATTCCTGGTGGGCGGCGCCATGAGCTTTGTCTACGGCGCGGCGGCCTTCGATCGCCTCGAGGTTGCGATCTACGAACATACACCGGAATCCTGGGCGCTAAGGGAGTCGAAACCTGACCATGATCCGACGGAAAGCGCAGGCCGGCAAATCCGCGCGTGGAGCATCCCGCTGCCGGGCGCGGCGGAATCGCGTTGGAAGAGCGAAGTAGTTTCGTTGACGCCCCTGCTGCCACTAGGGATCTATACCATTTCAGTACGCGGAATTGGGGGCAGAGCAGAACAGACGCAACGGAGGGATTTTGTTGTCTCGAGTTTCGGCGGAATACTGGTTACCGACGGTTCAGGGGGGCGAACCCTCTTCCTTTTCAGCCAAGAGTCGCACGCGCCTTTTGCGGAGAAAGGGCGAGGCGCACGCCGCTTGGGCCGTGTATGCAAACCAACCGGTCGAGGCAAAACTGATGCTCACGGCGCTTCTCGACGCGCTGCCGTACCTGGTCGACTACCCTTACGGCTGCGTCGAACAGACGATGAGCCGTTTTTTGCCGGCAATCGCCGTCCGCAAGACGCTTGCCGACTCGGGATTCGACGCGGCTGCTGTCGAGCGGCGTATCCTGCCGCGCGAGAGCAAGGCTGATGCGGCCAGGCGCGAGAAGACCGCTGGCCTCGGTCGGCTGGACGAGGTTGTGCAGAAAAGCCTGAGCCGGGCGAGATCGATGCAAAGGCCGCTGGTGACGTCTTCCAGCATAGCTATGAAACGCGCGCAACCCTCTCCGCCTCTGGGCGCGCCTGCCGGTCGCTGGCGGCGGCCAAGTTTGGATCGGCCGAGCAGCGCGCCGTGCTGCTGCGCAATCTCGAGAACGGAGAGCAACGCGTGAATTCCGGCGATCTCGGCGACACGGTGCATTGGGGACAGACCGGCGATTACTGGCGCGCGATGGATCCGTCCCTTCCATCAGGTTGATTTGCGCGAGAAGGCGCAGCTGACGCTGATGGGAATGCTCAAGATCACGCCGGAACCGATGACCGATAGCGGGCCGGCGGTGGCGGGCGAGCAGGTGACGGAAAAGGTAACGTAATACGTGACGACGGTGATGCAGGCCGGGAAGCTCTGTCGCAGCCATGCGAGCAAGCCCGCGCCACTTTAGGAAGGCCTGCGGAAGCACCGTCAATCGGAAAATGCACCTGCGTCCGTGCGGTTGAGCAGCACGGGCTTGCGTCGCCGGCGCGCTCGCGGTACGGTGACAATCGCCAACCATGAATACCTCAACCAGATCCTCCACCCGCGCGGTTTTGTGCAGCAGCGCCCTGCTTGCATTGGGCTGCGCGTTTGTCCTCGCCCTTGTTTCTGCCCCGGCCTTGAGAGCCGAAAGCTGTCCGGCAAAGCCGATGGCCGACAAATGTCCGTGCCTGCCGCTGTCCGCCACCTTCGCGAAGACGGCCGACACCGAGAATGCGCCGTATGTGCTGACATTGAAGAACGACTCAAAGGACACGGTGAAGGCCAGCGCGAAGGTGCTGCTGGCTGTGGCGTTCCACGCCGAGGCCAAGGCCCGGAATGTTGACGAGCAGGTGGTTGAGCCGGGCAAGACCTGGACGATCGCGGAATTGGCCAAGGGCGACCGCGTGGTTGTTTCGGCCGCGGGTTTCGCCCCGCTCGAACTCACCGTCAAATAAGCCCGCGGACATACGGCGGAGAAGGTTCAGTGCATGGCCTTCTCCGTGTTTTCCAAGTGAAGCCAGGCTGCAGGCTTTTGACCGCCTCATGCAGTCTGGCTCAAGGAATCAACAGCGAGCGCTCTGATCGAGCACGAGAACCGTTTCCTACAGAATACCCGATTTCCAACCTGCGATGTTTACCGCCGGGAATGGGCAAAGGCCGCACGCAGGAGCCGCAGCAATGCGTGTTATCTGTTTGGGGATCGTGGTTGCGGCCTTGGTCTATACGCCGATAGCGCGGGCCGCCGGTTCAGCAGGCGGCATCGTCAGCGCGCCGCTGGCGCCGCCAGCTGCTTCGCGCGGCAGGACTCTGTTTGTCCGGCTCACTCCCGAATCGACCGGCATTCGCACGGAGAATCGTTACGACGACCCCCGGATGCGAGGGGAGCTTTTCCAGGAATTCCAGACTGGATCGATTGGCACCGGAGTGGCGATCGGGGACTACGACGGGGACGGCCGGCCCGACATTTTTATCGTAAGCAAGACCGAAACTTGCCGGCTTTTTCGCAACCTTGGCGGCTGGAAGTTCGAGGACGTCACAGAAAAGGCCGGGGTGGGGGATCATGGCGCGGCCGCGAAAATCTGGAAGCAAGGGGCGGCCTTTGTCGACGTGAACAATGACGGGCGACTGGACATCTATGTCTGCCGGTTCAACGCCCCGAATCTCCTCTATATCAACCAGGGCGACGGAACGTTCAAGGAGATGGCTCACGCCTACGGACTCGATATCAGTGATTCCAGTGTGATGGCGGCATTTGCCGACTACGACCGCGATGGCTGGCTCGATGTCTATATCACGACGAATATCCTGGATGTCACCGGGCATCCGGGCGGGCAGCGCGGGCATTTGCTCCACAACAACCGCGATGGGACGTTTACGGAAGTGACTGAGCGCGCGGGCATCCGCGGTGAAGGACAGAGCCATTCTGCGACCTGGTGGGATTTTGACAACGACGGCTGGCCCGATCTCTACGTCGGCCACGATTACGGCGTTCCCGACCAACTCTATCGTAACAACCGCGACGGAACCTTCAGCGATGTGATCGACCAGGTCCTGCCGCATACCTCATTCTCCTCGATGGGGGCGGATTTGGGGGATGTGGACAACGATGGGCGGATCGATTTCTTCGTGGCCGACATGGCCGCGACGACCCACGCGACCGACCAGCATTTCCTTGCCGATGCCCGCGGCAAGACCGCGGAACCAGCGGATACCGACACCGCCGCGCCGAAGTATCATCGCAATGCGCTCCTGTTGAACACCGGCAGGGGACGCTGCCTCGAGGCGGCAGACCTCGCCGGCATCGCTGCGACCGACTGGACCTGGTCCCCCCGATTCGAAGATCTGGACAACGATGGGCGCCTCGATCTTTTCGTGACCAATGGATTTCCGTGGAATCCGGGCGTCGACCTGATCCGGCGCATGATGAATGCCGAATCCCAGGCTGAACGGATAAGGATAATGAACCAAAGCCCGATCCAGCAGGAGGCCAATTTCGCCTTCCGCAATCTGGGCGGGTTCAGGTTCGAGGATGTGAGCGCGGCGTGGGGCCTCGACCAGAAAGGAATCAGTTTTGGCGCAGCCTTCGGCGATCTCGACGGAGACGGGAATCTCGACCTCGTGTACAGCAATTATCATGACGGCGTCACGGTCCTGCGCAACGACAGCGGCGGGCACCGGGTGATCGTCGATCTCCGCGGGACCATCTCCAACCGTTTTGGTGTGGGCGCGGTTGTGACGCTCGAGAGTGCCCTTGGCGTCCAGGTGAGGCCACTCACACTCGCGCGCGGATACTTGTCGAGCAGCGACCCCATGGTACATTTCGGCCTGGGCGAGGACACGAACATCAAACGTCTGACCCTTGCCTGGCCAAGCGGGGCGGTGCAGACATTTGAAAACCTTCCCGTTGACCGACGGTTCACGATCACCGAGCCCTCGTCGGGCTCTCTCTCGCCATCTTCCGAGCGGAGCCCCGCCGGGCAGTTCGAGGAGGTGGCAAAGGCAGCCGGCCTCGATCTGATGTCGAAGGAGGCGACCGTCGATGAGCTTGCCGTACAGCGGCTGCTGCCCGTCCGGCTCAACCGGCGCGGTCCCGGACTTGCCGTGTCGGAGCAGACCGGAGACGGCCGGACGCTGCTTGCGGTTGGCGGCACCGCGCGAAGTCCGGCGCGAATCCTGGCGCGCCCGCATGCGGGGAGGTTTGCGCCGATCGATCCGCAGCCGGTTCTGCAGGCGGGAACGGTCGATGACGGTCCGGTGCTCTGGTTCGACGCCAACGGAGACGGCATCGACGATCTGCTCGTCACCAAGGGTGGCAACAGCCTCGCCGCCGGCTCCGGCGGGTATCAGCCGCGCCTGTATTTTGCCGATGGGCACGGCGGGTTTCGGCCTGCCCCGGATGATGCGCTGCCGGCGCTGCCGGTCAGCGCCGGCGCGGTGGCGGCCGCCGACTTCGATCACGATGGACGGCTGGATGTATTCATCGGGGGGCGCGTTGAACCCGGACGATATCCGTCCGCACCGCAGAGTGCATTGTGGCGCAACTGCGGCGGCCGGTTCGAGGATGTGACCGATCGCATGGCCCCCATGCTCCGCCGCGTAGGCATGGTGACGGCCGCCCTCTGGAGTGACGTCGACGGCGATGGCTGGACCGATCTGCTGTTCACGCTCGAATGGGGCCAGGTGAAGTATTTCCACAATCAGCAGGGCCGCGGGTTCGAAGACTGGTCCAACAAGGCGGGCTTTGCGTCCGCCGGCACTGGCTGGTGGACTTCGATCGCGGCGGCGGACTTCAACGGCGACGGCCGCCCCGATTTCGCCGTTGGTAATGTCGGATTGAATACGCAGTATCGCGCAAGCCCCGCAGCTCCGGCGTTGCTTTTCTCAGGCAATTTCGGAGGCGACGGATCGGCCCAGTTGATCGAAGCCTATTTCGAGGCGGACCGGCTCTATCCCTGGCGCACGCGACGCGATCTTGGCGCCGTGTTTCCCTCGCTTCTGAAACGTTTTCCCAGGAATGCGGATTATGCCCGGGCGACACTCGGGGAGATCTTCGGCGAGGAAAGGCTGGCACGCGCCGATCGTTTCGCCGCCACGGAATTCCGCAGCGGGGTGTTCCTCAGCCAGCCCGACGGCACCTATCGTTTCGAGCCGCTGCCCCACCTTGCGCAGATCGCCCCTGTGCAGGGCATGGTGGCCGGCGATTTGGATGGCGATGGCCACCCGGATATCTACGCGGTGCAAAATTCCTATGCGCCAATTCCGGCCGTCGGCCGGTTTGACGGCGGCCTCAGCCAGTTGCTCCGGGGCGATGGAGCCGGACACTTCTGCGCCGTTTCCCCGGCCGAAAGCAATCTGGTCGTCCCGCGCGATGCGAAGGCCCTGGTCGTATTCGACCTGGATGATGATGGCTGGCCGGATTTCCTCGTGTCACGGAACAACGACACGGCGCTGGCCTTTCGAAATCGCGGCATCGCCGGTCACAACTCGTTGCGCGTCGTGCTGCGTGGCCCGGCCGGCAACCCGGCGGGGATCGGAGCGCGGGTTGCGCTCGAACTCACGGACGGTGCGATCCAGGCCAGCGAGGTCTATGCGGGTTCAGGCTATTACAGCCAGTCCACGGCCGCCTGCTTCTTCGGCTATCCGGATTCCAATCCGCCAAGGAAGATCCGCGTGCGCTGGCCGTCAGGCGCGACGACAGAGCAGGACTGCGGACGTGGGACGAGAACGCTCACGCTCGCCGCTCCCTGAATCGCGAGCAAGCTCGCTTCCTATATTTTGCATGAAGACGGCTACAAACGGTCAGCGGCGTCTTCCCAACCGTCGATCCGATCGATGAGATCGAGCGCTTGCATGTAGGGTTCGTCGATCTGGACGACCAGCGGACGCCGGCTGGCCGGCAGATGGCGGCTTTGGAGATAGTCGGCGATATGGACGGCGGCAAGTGCGCCGAATGTCGGTGGCTCGCGGCGATGAGGCTGGTGATGCCAGGCGACCGCTTCGACAATGGACGGAGGCAGTCCCCAGAGCCCCAGAAGATAGGCACCGACCTCTGCGTGACTGACGCCGAAGACGTTGGCTTCCGCCTGCCACTGGGGAATCAATTCGTCGGAAGCGAGCTGAAGCGCCTGCCGGTAGAGTTCGGGAAGTGCGGAGGCGAGCACGAGTTTGCCGGTATCGTGCAGTACGCCGGCCGTGAAAGCCGCGTCGACTGTCGCGGCGTCAGCACCCTCATCTAGAAGGATTTTCTGTGCCAACAGCCCGGTGGAGAGACTGTGCAAGTACAGGCGGTCGGAGTTGTATTCGCCCACGGTCTCGCCATTGAGGCTCGCGAACAAACCGAGGGAGAGCGAAAGACTTCGCACCAGACTGAATCCGATGATCTGCACCGCTTCAGGGATGCTTACCACGGGTTGTGGCAGGGCGAAAAATGCCGAATTGGCCAGCTGCAGCAGCTTTGCGGTCAGACTGGCGTCCTGGGCGATGATTTCGCCGATGCTTTCGGTGGTGGCGTCAGCCCGCGCCAGCTCCTGCATGAGGCGGAAGTAGACGGTGGGGGGGCTCGGCAGTTGTTGAATTCGCGCCACCACCCGGCGCAGAGGATCGCTTGTGAAAAACTGGTCGAGCGCCAGCAGCCGGCAGACCGTCGCGAGCAAATCATCGCTGGCGCAGGGTTTGACCAGATATTGGTGAACGATACCCACCGCGGTCAGCATGAATTCTGGCTGAGGACGATCCAGAAGCAGGACTCGAACGGTGTGCGGATGGCGGACCATTGTGGCGCGCAGGAGGTCGAGACCGCTCATGCCCGGCAGTGCCGTGCTGGCGATCACCAAGTCGAACGACGTCTGGTCCAGCGAGGTGAGGGCTTCGGTGCCGTTGTCAACGGTCGACACCGTCCAGCCCAAGCTGTTCTGCTGGCTTGCCTTTGCCGAAAGCGCGAGCGCGGCATCATCCGGGCCCGCCAGCAATATCCGTTTCAAAGGCAGAGGCATGTCTTCTAATCGGCCACGGAGGGGGTCAGCCTAAGCCGGAACTGCGCAGAGGGGCGGGGTTGGTCTGCGCGAATGGCGCGAACCTCGGTGAGTTTGGGACGGAACGCCAGCCTGCGACCACCGCTAGCAGACGTGACGCGTGCAGATAAGTGATGGTAGCGGTGACGAAAACTGTGAAATATGCGGGTTGGGACGCCTCACAGAAGGCCGCAGAAATCGCAGAGGAAAGGAGACGGCGCTGACGGAGCAGCGCCCTCCAACGGTCCGAGAGGCGAAGAATCGAAGGGCGAGCCTGCCCGTCGTCCTCAGTGTCCGGAAGGTTGCGTGGACAGATCGATCTGAAGATCCTTCACCTTGAATGAGAGAAGGCGATCGTCGCCCGGAGTGCCCGACGGCACGGGGGGAGTCGAAGAATTGAAGTCGATGACCGTTTCTCCGGACGGGAGCATGAACGGTGCGGTTTTGACGAGAAGATTGGGCTGGATGGAGCGCATCGACAATAATTCGGTCCCGCGCACGCTGACCTGCAAATCCCTGGGAAAGATGCTCTTGGTGGTGAAGGACAAGCTTGCTTCTGCCGACCGGGCCGTCGGGTTGAGAAGCGTCAACGTGGCATGTTTCGCGATGCACCATCGCCACGTGTGTCCACGCGTCCATTCTTCAGCCGACCAGCCTTGGTCGAACCGGACTTGAACGGCCGGGGCTGACGGCTGGAGGGCGGCGACGTGGAATTCGGCCGGCGAGCCAGCGGCGCCCCGGCCGTAGATCGCCAATTGATAAACGCCGTAGGGAACGAAACAATTGCCCAGGATGAACCAGACCAGCCACCCCTGGCGCGGGCGCATGGCCAGAATCAGGTTAAAGGCCAGGGTGATCGGCAGGGCATGCCGGGTGATCGTGAAGTGCCGCTCCCACGGAATCGAACTGATGCAAAGGAAGTAGGGCACGAAGATCACGCCGACCCGCCAGATCCGGTTCTTCCACTCGCGATGCGTGAACAGATAAATCGACTGGGTCAGCACCGCGACGATGGTCAGCAACGCGTGCAAGGGCTCGCTGGTGAAGAACTCGGAAAACCAGGTTTTCCAGGCGATGTCGCCGTTGGCGGCGTGGACGCTGAATTCGCCGAGCTTCCCCATGATGCCCCAAAACGGCCACGTCAGGTTGTTCCCGGTGATCGAATCCTCCCTTGGAAAGCGCGACATGACGTAGGCGACCCACAAGGCGAGCGGAAGCACGGCGATCAAGGCGAAGAAAACGTTGCGCTTGATGGTCGCCAGCCAGGGAGGGGGGTAGTCCCACAGGCCGACGAGGCCGATGATGTTGGCCTCCCGTGCCAATACTGCCAGCGCGAGCACTCCTGCACCGGCGGCTCCGCTGATCATCATGGAGAGCGTAAGAAGGACAAAGCTCGGGAAATCGGTGAGCGAAGAACGCAGGGATTCGATGATGCCGCAGGTCATCAGCATCGCCGCGAAACCGGCGAGCCCGGTCCAGCCGTAGGGTCGGAACAGCCGGGTCATCATCACGGCGAAGCCGACCCAGAAAACGAGATTGAGGCCGGCGTAGACATTGAGGACCCAGGACGGCCGGCCGAATCCGCCCAGCCATGCCAGCCACGAAGTCAGGATGCGGCGCGACCGGTAGGGGGGATCATCAAGCGCCACTTTCAATTGGGGATCGCGCAGCAGCGGATCGAGCGCGAGCTCAGCGTAGAACTGGCCGTCGAATCCCCAGCGGTCGCCCGGCCCGAGGTATTTCGGGGTCGACCGGAAGACCGCCAGTCCGCGTCCATCAAACTCCCGGCCGACGACGATGAATTTGGTGATCCCGTATTCCGGCGAATAGACGCGCACGTAGGCGTTGAGCAGCTGTACAAACGCCACTGCTCCAACGAGGACGAAGACACAGATTCCCGGGCGGGCAAAGACTCTTGGAAGCGATTTCTGGAGCGGGAATAGCATGGAGGCAGCCAACTACCCGGCTCAGGTTTTCTCTCTTGATGCTACCTTGTGGCGACGCACCTAACAATCGAACGAAAGATAGATTTCACGTCCTCATGGATTTCCTCAGACTTCATGGCTGCAGCCACGTCTTTGCGTCCGACGAGAACGGGAGATCCTCCTACCGGTGAATCGTAAAGACGCGCAGCCAGCGCGTCATAATTATCGGTTTGTTTGCGAGCTTCGAACAGCATCTTCTTCGCGTCGATGTCTTGAAATGCCTGCTGTGTAGGATTCAGCCAATCGACCTCAGCGCCTCCCGACTGCTCATGAAAGAATGCTGCCACGATATTCTCTAGTGCGGCAGCTGCGAGTTCAAAGGTCTGGGTGGCAGCTTGAGCGGCGGCTCGTTTCCAAGCAGAAGGGACAAGGAGGTAGGATTCCACATGCCGTTTCTTCCAAACGAGCAAACTGGAATCATGGCCCACTCTGGACTGCCATTTGCCATCGTTGCGATCTAGAACCATCAGTCTTTGAGCCGATTCGCTCAAGAGCTTGCATCCTCGGAAATGCCGATCTGCTTGGGCCAGCATGACCTCGGCACTGCCTCCTGCAAGGTACACGAACGCAACTTCCTTCATGCTCTCCGCTAGCATCGCAAAAGCCGGATCGGCATTTAACGCTTCGGACCAGCCCCGAAAACATTCCTCATCGGACTCCCCTTCGACATAGATGATCAACCTGCGGGCGATCAAATTGATGATGTCGAGATTGCTGATCTCGGCGAGAGCGATGGTTGCCTGTTCTGTATCCGAGACACGCCGGATGCCACTCGGCGTGAGAAAAGAGATCTGTTGTGGCTTGGTTCGGCGGATGAACTCTTCCGCGTGTGTAGCGATGATCATCTGAACGTGGGTTTGGCGCCGAAGAAAATCGAGCAGCGTACGCTGCAAATTGACGTGCAAATGGGCGTCTGGCTCGTCTAGAAGCAGCACGTCCGGCTCATAGCCATAGAGGAAGGACAGTACGATTAGCGTTTGCAGCAGGCCGCTGCCCGCATTTACCCAATCCAATTCAATCCCTCGAGACGTCCGGTAGTTGGCTTCGATAAACTGATCAATATTGCTGCGGTTCTCCGGGCGCAGAACTTCCACTCCGAACCAATCGCGGATGTGTTGGCCAAGCCTATCGAATGCAGTGCGACGTAGGGCATCAAGCTGAGTGCGGTCAGCTGCACGAAGGATGAGGTTGCGAACCACGCTGCCTGGCTGCCCCTTGCCAACAAGAGCCCGAATTCTGCCATCCTGCAAATAGAGTTCGTGGTCTTCGATATTGGAAGCGGGTGGAACGAAAACAATGACAGGAAACACGGACTTTGCCGGGTCGCGCTCTTTCGCTCGTCCACCGTCCAATTCGTAGAACAGGGACCAACCGCCAATGGGGATCACGGAGACAGTCTCCTTGCCACGGTATCCCAATTGAATGGCGAAGGTCTTCTCTGCACTATTGCGTGCTATCCACGTTACCGAAATCTCCACCAAGATATACTCTTGCTGTCTGACGCCTTGTGCATCCTTTGGGTAGCGCCGCTCGGTCTTGTCGTTCCACAGGAGTTTAAAGTCTGGCAGCGGCAGAGGGGTAAAATTGGAGAGCGAGACCTGGATTCCGGCATCACCTTTTCGAGATGCGGCCCGGCACTCATCGATGCAATACTGCCAAATGGCAAGGGCGTGCAGCAGCGTGCTCTTCCCAGAGTTGTTCTGTCCGACGATGAGTTGAAACCGGCTTAGGTCGTCAAAGATTTGTCCCTCTTCTGGAAACCTCTTGAGGCTCTTGACGACGACTTTGCTTATCATGTTAAAAAGATAGATACATTAGCGGCAGCGCTCGGGCGATGCAAAACCGGATTACGGAAGTGCAGCGTCGGGAACTTCGTGGAAATGGCAACGCAGGGGCGCTGGTTTCGCAGCAAAACGTACTACGCAGGATGCCTCCCATCTCACAACCGCACCCGGCGCAGTCGCAGAGCGTTGGAGACGACGCAAATCGAACTCAGGCTCATGGCGACGCCGGCCAGCATCGGATTTAGGAGCCAGCCGCAGATCGGATAGAGTGCTCCGGCCGCAATCGGAATGCCGAGGCCGTTGTAGATGAATGCAAGAAAGAGGTTCTGCTTGATGTTGCGCAGGACGGCGCGACTGAGGTGCCTCGCTTTCACGAGGCCGAGCAAATCGCCCTTCACCAGCACCAAACCGGCGCTGTGCAGGGCGACGTCCGCTCCCGTGCCCATCGCGACGCCGACGTCGGCCGCCGCCAGTGCGGGTGCGTCGTTGATGCCGTCGCCGGCAAAGATGACGATTTCTCCCGCTGCGCGATGCTCCCTCACGAGTTCCTGTTTGCGCGCTGGCGTGACGCCCGCATGCACGCCATCCAGCCCCAGCGATCGCGCCACGGCCCAGGCAGTCGTTTCGCGGTCCCCCGTGACCATCACCACCCGCAAGCCGAGCCGGTGCAATCCGGCGATCGCATCCGGCGTGGTCGCCTTGATCGGATCTTCGAGCACAAGGGTGCCGGCTGCGCGGCCGTCGATGACAACGCTCACCAGCGTGGCGGTCGGATAGAGCTTCGCTGCGCGGAGCGAAGGATCATCGGAAGAATGCGCCTCAAACCGTCCGACTCGAACGGATTTCCCCTGAACCCGTGCGCTCACGCCCATACCGGGTTCGGCCAGGAAGTCTTTGGCGGCGGGGAGTTGCAGGCCGCGCCCCTGCGCGGCCGAGACGATTGCGCGGGCCAGCGGATGTTCGCTGGAAGATTCGGCCGCCGCGGCGAGGGCGAGAAGTTCGCCGGCCGTGGCCGTCGCAAAGGGGCTTTGGGTTCCGGATCCGATGACACCGGTGGCCGGTTCCACCGCAATCAGGCGCGGTTTCCCCTCGGTCAAGGTGCCGGTTTTGTCGATGAGAAGCGTCGTCGCCTGCGCCAGCCGCTCCAGCGACTCGGCGTTTTTCACCAGGATTCCCGCTTGCGCGCCGCGGCCGATGCCCGTTGCGAGCGAGACCGGCGTGGCAAGGCCGAGCGCGCACGGACAGGCGATGATCAACACGGCCACGGCGTTGACGAAGGCGAAAATCCAGCGCGGCTCCGGCCCGAGCCAGAGCCAAAGACCGAAGGTTGTCGCCGCGATGCATGCAACCGCCGGTACGAACCACGCCGCGACTTTGTCGGCGAGCCGCTGAATCGGCGCCTCGCTGTTCTGCGCCTCCTCGACGAGGCGGATGATCTGTGCCAGCAGCGTGTCACGGCCAACGCGTTCGGCGCGCATGACAAAGCTGCCGGTGGTGTTGAGGGTGCCGCCCGACACCGGGTCACCGCCACTCTTGTTCACGGGTTCGGCTTCGCCCGTCAGCATCGCTTCGTCGACGTTGCTCGCGCCTTCGCTCACCTGGCCGTCGACGGGCACCTTCTCGCCCGGGCGCACGCGGAGAAGATCGCCGGGAAGCACTTGCTCAAGCGGCACATCTTCCTCGAGGGCACCGCGGATACGATGGGCCATTTTCGGCGCAAGGTCCATCAGGGCGCGAATGGCGGCGTCGGTGCGGGCGTGTGCGCGCTGTTCGAGAATCTGGCCGATCAGCACAATGGCCGTGATGACTGCGGTGGCCTCGAAATAGAGAGGCACTCCGTGCGGTCCGCGGAGCGCGGCGGGAAAGCGCCCGCCAAACCACAACGCGGCCGTGCTGTAGAAATAGGCTGCGCCGGTGCCGGTGACGACGAGCGTGAACATGTTGGTGTCCCGATCTCGCAACGACACCCACCAGCGGCGGATGAAGGGCGCCCCGCTCCAGAAGAACACCGGGGTTGTCAGGGCGAATTGCAGCCAGCCGGAGAGCCGCGGATCGATCCGGTGCATCAGAGCCGGGGCAACCATCGCGCCCATTGCCAGCACCAGGACCGGCAACCCCAGGGCGAACGCGACCCAGAAACGGGGAAGCAGAACCTCCGCGGCCGGCAGCCCCATGTAGACCGGGGCGTTGGGATCGGGCGGGGAAAGTGAAGGCTGGTGATCCATGGACCGGTGGCTGCGAACGCTGAAACATTAGACGCTGAAATGCTGAAAGCTGGAAGGCTGAAAAGAAAAAGCCCCGCCATTTTCTTTCATAAATCGGGATTGCGGCGCGCCGCGAATCCCGCACCCTGTGTTTTTCGCGCCATGATGACGATCGAGCGCAAGCCGCTGCTGGGCAAAAAAGTGCAATTGATGGCCACGTGCCTTTGCGACGCGTTTTATGACGACGTTGCGGTGGCCACCGTGGAAGTGCTGGAATACCTGGGGCTGACCGTCGAGTTTCCGGAGGGACAGACCTGCTGCGGCCAGCCGGCGTTCAACGCGGGCGACTGGGCGGCCTCGCGTCGCGTCGCGCGCCACCTTGTGCGGACTTTCAAGAGCGAACTTCCGGTGATCGTGCCGTCGAGTTCCTGTGCCGCCATGGTGTTTCACGGCGCGCTGCTGGCGTTCGAGCACGAGCCGGATCTGCCGGAGGTGGAACAGCTCGCGCGCCGCACGTGGGAATTGGCCGACTTTATTGTCAACGGGCTTGGTGTGAAGAGCTGGCCGGGGAAGTTTGATGCGGCCATCGCCTTCCATCGTTCCTGCCATACCCGCGGTTCGAACAGCGCCGAGGCGGCAGCGACGCTGATGCGTTCGATTCCCGGTGTTCGCCTGGTTGAGTTTGACGAGGCCGAGCAATGTTGCGGCTTCGGCGGGACATTTTCGGTGAGCTTCCCCCACATCTCCGAGGCGATGGGCCGGCTCAAGCTCCAGCACCTGCGCGCCGCGCAACCCCAGCTTCTGGTGAGCGTGGACACGAGCTGCCTCATGCACCTGGGCGGCCTGGCGGAGAACGAGGGGCGGCCGATGAAACATCTGCACCTGGCGCAGGTACTGCGCGACGCGCTCAAAAATGGAGGGTTGTTGAAATGAGGCCGTGGGCGAACCAGATCAGCGCAGGTAGGGTCGCCGCTTGTCGGCGGACCGTTTATCAATCGGAATTTGGCCCGGCGACGAGCGCCGGCCCTACGTCGACGGATCTAGTCGGATGGGCGCAGCATGACCAAGCAGGCTCCTACAACTCTCCCGATGAAATTCCAGCCCATTGACCAGTTCACGGTGGGAGTGAGTGCGGAGAAGCGGGAGGCGGTTTATCGAGGCACCAAGACCACGCACGAGAAGCGCACGAAGCTGCTGTCCGCGCAGTTTGCCGAGCCCGCCAAACTCCGCCGGCTGGCGGGCGAGATCAAGCAGCACGCCATCGAGAACCTCGACACACTTCTGCCGATGGCCGAGGAGCGGCTGAAGGCCGGAGGGGCGGAGGTCCATTGGGCGGTCGACGCGGCTGCGGCCCGCCAGCAGGTGCTGGAGATCATGCAGCGCCGGGGAGCCACCCGCCTCGTCAAGGCGAAGACGATGGTCAGCGAGGAGATCGAACTCGCGCCATTTCTTGAATCCCATGGCATCGAATGTCTCGAAACCGACCTCGGCGAATTCATTGTCCAGATCGATCACGATCATCCGAGCCACATCGTGCGGCCGATCATTCACAAAAATCGCCGGGAGATCGCCACGAGTTTCGAAAAGAACGGCCTCGGGGCGTACAACGACCAGCCGGAGGTCATCACGCAGCGGGCGCGAGAGTTCATGCGGAAAAAGTTTCTGGCCGCCGATGTGGGCATGACCGGGGCGAATTTCGTTGTGGCGGAGAGCGGCCGCATCGTGGTCGTGACCAACGAGGGGAATTCGCGGTTCAGCCTCGCGGCGACCCGATGCCACATCGCGCTCGTTGGCATCGAAAAGATCGTCCGGCGCGACCGCGATCTGGCGGTGCTGCTCAATCTGCTGGCCCGGTCCGCGACCGCGCAGCAGCTGACTGTCTACACCGAGTTCATCCATGGCCCCCGGGGTTCCGCGCAGCCCGACGGCCCGGAGGAGATGCATGTCATTTTCGTCGACAACGGCCGGACGGAGGTCCTGGCGGGCGAGTGCCGCGAAATCCTGCGCTGCATCCGTTGCGGCGCCTGCATGAACGTGTGCCCGGTCTACCGGCAGACGAGCGGGCATGCGTACCGCAGTGTCTATCCCGGCCCGGTGGGGGCCGTGCTTTCGCCGTTGCTGGCGGGCGCACGTTTTCTTGAGAAAGCCGACCTGCCGAAGGCATCGAGTCTTTGTGGCGCATGCAATGAGGTCTGCCCCGTCAGCATTCCACTCTCTGATCTACTGCTGCGGCTGCGCGACCGGGCCAAGCGGGAAGGAGCGGATTCGCCGGGCCTGCCGCCCATGGGTCCGTGGGCGCTGCTGGCGTCGCAGCCGCTGGCGTGGAAGGCCGCGCTGTTTGGCGGGCGGATGCTCGACCATGTGTCCGGCGATTTTATTCCGGTGCAGGCCTTTCATGCGTGGTCCGGCTGCCGCACCCTGCCGAAATGGCGGGGCGGCGCGTTCCGAAAATGGCTGAAGACCCGAAAGAAGTGACGCGGGAAACACACTATTGAACCACGAATCAACGCGAATCCACTTTGCCCGGCTGGGGTCGCAGCCAAAGGTAGCGCCGGTCTGCGACCGGCGATTTCGCCAGTCGAAGACTGGCGCTACTGGGCGGTCAGACACTGCTGACATCGGAGCTGCGCAGAAAACACCCACGACCTTCCCCTCACGATCCTGCCGATAGATTTCCATCGCTCCCCATGCCTGCGCCCGTCCCCAAACACGAGCCGTATATTCCCGACGCCACGGTGATGCGCGAGTTCACTCTGCGCGCCGTGCTTACGGGCACCGTGCTCGGCATCGTTTTTGGCGCGTCCTCGCTCTACCTGGTGCTCAAGGTCGGCCTCACGGTGAGCGCGTCGATCCCGGTCGCCGTGATCTCGCTCGCGCTGTTCCGCACGCTGTCGAAATTCGGGGTGCGCGACGCCACCATCCTCGAAAACAATATTGCGCAGACGGCCGGCTCGGCGGGGGAATCGATCGCCTTCGGCATCGGCGTGACGATGCCCGCGATCCTTATTCTTGGTTTCGATCTGGAATTCACCAGGATCATGCTTGTTGGCCTGCTCGGCGGCCTGTTGGGGATCTTGATGATGATTCCGCTGCGGCGGGCGCTTATCGTGAAAGAGCACGGTGTGCTCAAGTACCCCGAGGGCACGGCATGCGCGGTGGTGCTCACGGCAGGTGCGTCCGAAGAGAGCCGGGCGGTAGCATCAGAATCCGCCAAACGCGACATGGAGGCTGCGGCTGCAGCAGGCATTGTCGGTTCGCCCGGCGGCAAGGTGATTTTCACGGGGTTTGCCGTCGGGTTGATCTACAAAACGGTGGGCAAGGCGTTGCGCGGGTGGAAGGAGATCCCGGAGAAGATTTTCGGCGCTCCTTTCAACGGAGGCTCTGTCGGAATCGAGATCTCGCCTGAACTCCTCGGCGTGGGTTACATCATCGGTCCGCGCATTGCCTCGATCATGTGCGCAGGCGGCGTGCTCGCGTACTTGGTGCTCATTCCGATGATCAAGTTCTTCGGCGGGAATCTCGTGAGCCCGCTGGCGCCAGCCGATACGTTGATCGCCGGGATGCAACCCGATGACATTCGCGAGGCCTACGTGCTCTACATCGGCGCCGGCGCCGTGGCTGCGGGAGGAATCATCAGCGTGGTGCGTTCGCTGCCGACGATCTGGCATGGGTTGCGGGCCGGGCTTGGGGATTTCAGACTCGCCCGGGCAAACTCCACGGCCGGCTTGGGGCAGGCAGGCAAGACGGTGGCGCGCACCGACCGCGACCTTTCGATGAGATTCGTTGGCATCGGCGTCGTGCTGTTGCTCACGGCCATTGTCTTGGCGCCCACACTGCACATGAACCTGCTTGGCGCGGTGCTCATTGTCGTTTTTGGTTTTCTCTTCGTCACGGTTTCCTCGCGGCTAACCGGTGAGATCGGGTCCTCCTCCAACCCTATTTCCGGCATGACGGTGGCCACGCTGCTGCTCACATGCCTGGTTTTCCTCGCCATCGGATGGAAAGGTCCGGGCTACTATGTCACGGCGCTCTCCGTCGGGGCGATTGTGTGCATTGCCTCCTCCAACGGCGGCACGACCTCGCAGGATCTCAAGACCGGATTCTTGGTCGGCGGCACACCGAAGCTGCAGCAGTACGCCATTTTGATCGGAGCGTTTGCGTCGGCGCTCGTGCTCGGCCCCATCCTTCTCGAGTTGAACCAGAAGATGACGGTCTACGTGCCGGTGGCCCAGGTAGCCCCCGGACTCCATACCGAGGCCGCGAAGCTTACGACCAGGGAGGCCCTTGGGGATCCGCAGGCAAAAGACGACCCGGCGGTGTACCGCGTCTGGCAAAAGACGGACACGCTTGGCGGCCCGGCTGGCAAGTATCTCGTCAACGATCGCGGTGAGGCCGTATGGCTGGTCGACCCGGGCATCAATGGTACCCACCGGACCCGGCCTGATGGATCGGTGGTGGATAAGTTCAGCGCCCCCAAGGCCACGTTGATCAGCTATATCATCAAGGGCATCCTCGGCGGAGAACTGCCGTGGGCGTTGGTCCTTCTGGGGGTGTTCATTGCAATCGCCCTCGAGCTGGCCGGCATCCCGTCGCTCGCGTTCGCGGTCGGCGTTTATCTGCCGCTCTCATCGTCGTCGCCGCTTTTTGTCGGCGGGCTCATCCGCTGGGTGGTCGACCGATTCAAGCGTCATGAGCTGAAGGATTCGCAGCTCGATGAGGAGCAGTTGGCGGCTGAAAGCGACAAGAGCCCGGGGGTTCTGCTGGCCTCGGGCTATATTGCCGGCGGTGCGATCGCGGGAATTCTGATCGCCTTTCTTGCCGGCGGGCTCGACCGGGTTGATGCGTTTTTCAACGCGTGGTCCTCTGCGCACAATCCGTTGTTCAAAGGTCCGCTTGACGATGCGTTGTCGATGATCCCGTTTGCGCTCCTGACGGGATTCCTATTTTTAGTGGCGCGTGGGAAGTTGCTCGGCGCCCAGCCGCATGAACCCAGAATGGAGGAATCGTAACCCATCATGAACGACGATCGCGAAGTCATTCTCAGCCGGGTGCGTGGCGCCCTGGCGCCCTTGGTGGAACGGGCGGCTAGTCCGACCTATTCCGACGATGTGGCGGTCATGCGGGACGTGGTGGATTGGCGCGATCCGTGGGGCGTTTTTTGCGAACGGGTCAAACTGGTGAACGGCGCCGGCATGGAACGGGTGGAGGACGTTGTGGCCTGGTTGAAGGAAAATCGGTGGCTGCATGGCTACTGCGATCCGAAGCTGTGGCCGCGCCTCGCCCCGGCGTTCGGGACGGAGTTCACGGTGGAGACCGAATTTGATCGAACGCGGATCGACGATTATCAATTCGGCATCACCCGGGCGGTCGGCGCGATCGCGGAAACCGGGACGGTGATTTTGTCGGATGCTTCGACGTCGCGCCGCCTCGGCGCACTGACGCCCTGGGTCCACATCGCCCTGTTGCGGCGCGAAGAAGTGTTGCAGACCGTGGCGCAGGCGGTGGCGCTGCTCGGCGACGACCCGAACACGATCTGGGTCACCGGTCCGTCGAAGACGGCTGACGTCGAGGGCATTCTGATTGAAGGCGTGCACGGCCCCGGCCGGCAGATCGCGCTGCTGATGGAGTAGCGAGGCGCGTGGCGCCGGTCTGCGACCGGCGTCTGGAGACGCTCGGGATCGCCAGTCGGAGACTGGCGCTACGGGAATGCCGCGTTGCGCTGAGTAGCGCCGGTCTGTGACCGGCATCTGGAGACGCTCGGGATCGCCAGTCGGAGACTGGCGCTACGGGAATGCCGCGTTGCGCTGAGTAGCGCCGGTCTGCGACCGGCGTCTGGAGACGCTCGGGATCGCCAGTCGGAGACTGGCGC
>Ga0182027_10004575_pt1 | contig 21386 bp, 22 predicted proteins | sample 712E1DmetaG_FD_121300 | JGI IMG/M metagenome (GOLD analysis project Ga0182027, IMG submission 121300) | Permafrost microbial communities from Stordalen Mire, Sweden - 712E1D metaG (Illumina Assembly) | ecosystem: Environmental > Terrestrial > Soil > Wetlands > Permafrost | place: Sweden...
AAAAAAACTTCTGGGTGGACCCTGCCACAGACGCGTCGTGAGATCCAACGCCTGTTGTTTACCTGGACCGGAGAGTGCGCGTATTGTGGCAGCGTAATTCGCAAACGAAACCGTCCACCTTAAGGTAACGTAGTAGTACCAGGGCACCAACCTTTACGCAGTGGTACGGAAAGGACCCAGTTAAGTGTCCTTAAACCGCTATTTATTAAGCAATACCATAACGCGGGACGGGAGTGCTGTCCCGACCTTCTACTTGGGGGGGAATGAAAATGACGAGAAGGACACTCTTTAAGTGCGCGGCGAGCGGCTTCTTTGCCCCCGCCATGCTTGCACGCGGGCAGCAGTCCTCAGCGAAGGCACGCAAACCCGTCGACACTTTACCGGGCGCGGAGAAGAACCGCAAACTGAAGGTTGTACTCGTGGGCGCGCACGTCGATGATTGGATTTTCTGTGTGGGAACCCTTGCACGCTATACGCGCGCCGGGCATGATGTCCTATGTTTCTCCTTCACGCCAGGGGACTCACAGGGTATGGCTAACGGGCGTCACATGTCCGTCGACAAACTCGCGGCGATTAGGCGGGAGGACGCGATGAAAGGAACCAAACTCTTCGGCGCGCAGTTCAAAATCTTGGATCAGCACAACCAGAAGATGCACGTCGATCCCGAGGCGTACATCCAGTTCAACAAGACCTTAGCCGCCGAGAGCCCGGATGTCGTCTTCGGCCTGTGGCCACTTCAGTTTCATCCCGATCACCGTGCTGCGGGCAATCTTGCCTTCAACGCGTGGTTACAGAGCGGAAATAAATTTAAGTTTTATTTCTGCGAAACTTACCTCGCCAGCGAGGAGACGGCACAGCAGTTCGCACCTAATCGCTGGGTGGACGTCGAATCGGTCCTAGATATAAGTCGCCAAGCGATCATGGGCAACACTCTCGAGAACACGAAAGCCATATGGGCCGATTACGAGACGTGTGCGAGGTTTCGCGGTGCAGAGTACGGATGCCAATATGCTGAAGCATTCGTCCGCATTGTTACAGTCGGCTCTGTAAAGGTGCCGGCGAACCCCGTCCCAGGCCTATGGTATTCCGGGTTAGACCCCGCCCACGACCAGTAGCCAACGGCTGGCCCCTTGAAGTGCCGCGGTCAGCAGGGTAGCGCCAAGGTGTCCGTCAGTCCGTCGGTAGACGGATCTGACGACCGTCAGAGGACGGATCTAACGACCGACGCATGCGCTACCCTGCTCAGTACCATCAGTCATACTTCTTTCGCGCCTTCTTCTCCTGCGCGCGGGCCTTCTTCCAGGGGGGGGCGGCTAGCACGTCTGGCAGCAATCTGCGAGCGGGTATTTTCCGGCGGCGGCATGATCTTTCCTGACCGACAACACCGACAAATATACGACCCTCGAAAGCGCACCGATAAAATGCTATATTCGTTGAGGATGCCAGATGACCTCGTGATCTTCGTGCGGTGCAACAATGCGACAGAGAAGCGAGCATTCGCTTCGGTCGCGGCTGGACCAATTGCCGCTGGATTGGAAACAAACACGCTGACGCACCTTCATCGAGCCACCACGTCTAGCCTACCTTAACTTTTTCTGATGCCGCCCAGCCGTTACCCGCGAAAGGGCAAATAATTTTTCGCTTCGCTGCCCTTACCTATTTATTTTCAATAACTTAGTTTCCCTTACCATTCCCCATACCCAGGCCTCAACGTGCGTCTACGGGGAGCCTAGCGCGATTTCCCGTAACTCATTACGTCTATTATACGTAGGGATAACGGCAAGTCAAGCATATCCTCTCTTGCCGACAATTCAATTGCCAAACGCAACGAAATCTTAGGTTAGCCTTTGGAGGTCCGGTTGCAACCGTCAATTCGATTGCCAAACCAGATAACAGCACGATAAAAGTAGTTTATACAAAGGTGAACACGATAGAAATTATTCATGCCGGAATCATCGCTATTTACTTGACTCAGCGTTCCGTGTACAACATACTATAAGCATGAAAGATGATAGTGAATAGGTGGATAGCGAAGGGGACACACGAACCAAAGATGGGCGATTTCGTGATACCGGACCAGTGGGGCTACGGCGAGAACCTGAAACCCGGCGATGCTCCGGTTGATGCGAGCTATCCCGGCTGTGCGTTCCGTCTGCCATTGCCGACACACCGGGGACACGAAGCTGCGGTCAATGTAACCGTGACTGGCAGGATTCCGATGCGGCAAGGATTCTACCGTTGCCGCATAGAGTTCGTCGGGGACGGCGAGCCGTCCTCTTTCACGGGTGGCAAGATTCTAATGAGGGGGAAATGACAATGTATATCAACGGAGCAAGGCAACAAAGGAACGCCGAAGAGCTGGCAACTGCGGCGATGCAGATAGCTTGCCGGGCTGCCAAGCTCTATCTCGGAAACCATAACCATCAGGCGACCGATGAGGCGCTGGCACCGTGTATCTGCTCTCACGTTCGGGCCAGGATGCGGGAGGCTCTTGCGCTCTCAAAGGAAGCAATGAGCGCCGGGCTTACTCAATGGGTAGAGACCGCTTTCGGGACGGTCATGCTTCAGGCCGGGACCGAAGCTGCGAAGGAAGCGGGGTTCCCTATTGATTCGACCGAGCAGCGGATTCAGGCAGTCCGGTCAGAGTTTTCCGACCAGGAACGGCTTGAGCGCGTGCAGCGTATTAGCCGACTTGAGAGGGAGCAATGAAATCCATACGGAAAGTTACGGTAGATTGCCATTCGGCTGAGGATGTCACCCGCGAATTGCTGAAAGCTAGCCGGGGAAATGACTACACCTGGGCTTACGACCACGAGCCTTTCAGTACCACGATTCATCTGCTGGCTTTCAAATGCGCGAGCGCAGTTCCCGATGACTTTATTGACCTGATGTGGAGGACCGCCAGCAAATTGGCAAAGAACGGAACCCTTATACCATTCACAAAGGAAGCTATCATTCGAGACCAGAATCGGGGTTTGGGATGCGAATGATGAAAAGGGGGCCGCGCACCTTACGCGCGGAGAGAGGGAATCACATGGACGGACAGACTGAAAGAGGCTTTTGGGACGACGCTGAGGTAATCAGCAGCCACAGCCGGGCTTAGGCCATCGAGGACGGTGTGCTAGTGGACGTCTCGAGCGTGGCTCGAGAAGCGGGGATCAAGTTCCCGGTGGCGCTCACTTCCACAATCTGGGGGCAGTACGTTGAGGTCCCCGAGGGAGTGAGCTGCCAGGACGAAGCCGGGAGGCTTTGGGACATCCTCTGGATGTTCCGATGCGCTGCCAAGAGGCTGGATTCGAGCCGCCCCCAAACCCGGACCGACTCAGACGGGATGCGCTTCTCGCTCCACGTCCGCAACGATAACCGGCCAACAGACCTTGCCGAGACCAACTCACTGGTCACACTGAAAGCTGTCTGCGGGCCTGGGGACACGCCAGCGCCAGTTATCACGATCATGCTTCCCGAGGAAGACTGACAGGAGGTATCAAATGGAAACTGGAATCAAAATAACGCAGATGGTCGATTTCGTTGGTTCCTTCGTGAAAGGTAGTGCGGCCAGGAATTACGCAGGCGACTATTGCGACTGGCTCTTACAGGCAAGGAAAGACGAACCAAAGACTTACGACTATCTCATATCGCAAAGGCAAGCGACGAAAATCCGATTAACGGCCAAATATCTTCACTCTTTGTCGCGGAAGGAGTAACCCATGCAAACCACCATTGATCTCGGGGAGCCCAGGCAAAACGGATTTGATTATCCGGTCCCCCTGACTGAAAAGTACCAGCCTCGAAAAATCGACGGCTTCATTGGCCTGGAAGCCGCCAAGCGGATGTTCAATAACCTGCTGAAAAACCCGCGCCCAGTGTCCGTCTTGCTTGTCGGCCCGCCGGGCTCCGGCAAGACCAGCATGGCAATGGCTTTTGCTGAGGAGTTGCCAGGGACTCTCCACCATATCAGCAGCCAAAAGTGCGACGTGGCAAGCCTCGACCGGCTCAACGATACTCTCTGCTACTATCCGGCCATCGGCAAGTTCCACGTGGTCAAGGTGGACGAGGCAGACCAAATGACGGACAAGGCGCAGCTTCAATTACTCTCCCGGCTTGACGGCACAGCGAGTCTCAAGCCGAAATTCGGTGGTGGCTGGGAACGCGGGACACCGCTGCCGGTGATGTGGATCTTCACCTGCAATGGCCGGGGCGAGGACGGGACGACCCCACCGAACACCTTTGAGCCGCGCTTCCTGAGCCGGTGCCTAGTAGTCGCCTGCGGAAAGCCAGAAGTCGCCGAGATTGCCGAGTTCTTGCAGCGCATTTGGTCGTTTGAAGGCGGGAATCCATCGGATGACCCTTCACCCCTTGCCGAAGACTGCGACGGCGTAAGGGACGCCCTGACCAAGCTGGAAGTTGCGCTCTGCACGGGCATCCTGCCGTCACCACCCAAAGAGCTTCGGAGCGGTCATCGCAAGGCTCCAGCGCGGAGCACAGGCTGGACAAGCCGGGTTCGCTACCTATCCCCAGGGCAACCGGACCTAGACCCGAACGAATGGGAATTTCGGAAAGTGGGCAAAAAAGGCAGCCGCGTCTTTGTGCGGCACGCGGCAGTCTGTTCGTGATAATATTCAGTGGGGGCGAAAGTAGGGCGAAACCATGATTACGACTTCCAATTTTGCCAAGAGCGGAAACCACCCTGACGCGGTAGCGATCAGCCAAGGCATTCCCAGGTTTAACCCGCACGTCAAGCGATACATGCCGCTTGCCCCACCCCGCTGGCTTCTGAACGCGAAGGACCCCGAACTGTTTGACCGGGAATACCGCAAGTTGCTTGATTCGCTCGACGCTAAGCAAGTCGCTGAGGACCTCGGCCCCAATGCCATTCTGCTTTGCTGGGAGTCGTTTAACGTGCGTTGCCATCGGCGCCTGGTAGCGGAATGGCTGGAAGAAAAACTCGGGATTGTCGTGCCCGAGTTGGGCCACGAACGCGCCGAATCGCTCCCCTTCAACGAACAGCCCTCGAAGTGGAACAGCAAGCCGAGTCAGGGCACGGAATCACTGAGGCTGTTTTGAACGGCGGTCGTCTAAAAGTAGGACGCTGGTCCCTGTGATCGGAAATGCAGCTTCAAACGCTGCCCGCCGGACCAATCGCCCCATCCTTTCCCTTAGCCAAATGCACTTCTCCCGAAATCCTGCGCTAGGTCTTCTTGCAAAAACCGATGGACGTTGATCAAGCACGACAGGCACTTGTGGCTGTTGCTGGCGGAGAGCCATCTGACGCGGCGACTCTTCGGGGCCATGGTAGGGCGGATCGAGTCGCTGCCCTTGCCCGCGGGGTAGAGTCCGCAACGGGCAGGAGAAAACCTAGGGAAGCAAGCAGGGGGATGGCGAGGTGTCCGAGAAATCATATTCGAAACGGGTCAAACGTGCCGGTTCACTCCATCCCGAAGGGGCACACCTGGCTGCCAGATGGCGCGCTGATGTCTGGAGTGCGAAATTGGGGTTGCAAACGAGCCGATGGGTGTATAGTGCTGTGGCTGGGGATGCCAAAATGGAAATTCCAGTTGAACCGCCAAACAGAAGAAGCCCGTACGTGAAGACCTTTGCCCTGTCTATGATCCTTGCCCTCTCCGGTCTCCTGGTAGCGTGCCGGTCCAAATCGTCTTCGGTTGGGGCAGACTTCTTCCCGGCCAACAACGCAGTGCCGGGCTGGGTGAAATCCAGCGATACGCGTACCTTTGAAGCCAGCCATTTGTGGGAGTACAACGATGGCGATGCGGATAAGTACCTGCACGCGGGCGTGGTGAAGATGCTCACCAGCGACTACCGGTTCAACGGCAAAACCGATGCCACCGTGGACGTTTATGTGATGGGCGCACCCGAAGGCGCCAAGAAAATCTACGATGCCGAATCGGCGGAAGGAAGCCAGCCACTCACCATGGGTGACGCTGGCCGGTACGCCAAGGGCAGCTTGACGTTCCGGCAGGGACCGTATTTTGTCCGGCTCGTGGCCTTCGAGGATTCACCGGAAATTGCCAAGGGCCTGACGGATCTGGCCAGCGCGGTCAGCAGCCGGCTGAGCAAGAGCGGGCCCGGCAGTTAAATCCCCCCTCTAAGGAGGCTTTATGGATAGCAGAAATCGCATCGGGCGTCGCGAGTTCATTGTCACCTCCGCCGGAGCGCTAGCCGCAGGACTGGGCAGTGCCTGCGGACGCGTGCCGGTGAGTGAAATCGAGGCCGCCGCTGCCAAGGTTGGGCGCCTGCCCCAACGCACTCTGGACCGCTCCGGCCGCAAGGTCAGTGTGCTGATCGGCGCGGGGGACTGGGCGCCGGAAGCCGTGGAGGCCGGCATCTTGTGCGGGATCAATTACTGGCACAGAACCCACGTGTGGGACGCTCGGTCTGTACCGCAGGGGATTAGGAAGAATCGCGAAGCTCATTACTGTGAGATTTGTATCGACCGTGTGCGCGGCAATCACGAAACCGGAGTGATCGACGAGGAAGCCCACTACCAGTTCGTCAAGCAGGCGATAGAGCACACCGGCCTGGGCTACTTCGACGACATGATGTTTCACTTCGGTTACCACAGCACTACGGAGCTAAAGGACAACCGGGCCTTCATTCGCGCCTACGAGCGTTTAAAGAAGAAAGGCTTGGTGCGTCACCTGTGCCTCTCCCAGCACAGTTACAACGGCAATGCCCTGGTGCCCGGGGGAGAGGATCGGGCCGTGATCCTGACCGCCGTTGTCGAAGACGGCGTGTACGAGCACGCCCAGTTTCCCTTTACCTTCGGAGAGGGGGAAGCCCTCAACAAGTTCGTCAGCTTCGCCAAGAGCAAAGGGTTCGGAACGATTGCCATGAAAACCGCGGCAGGCACGGCGCGAATGCAGGCTGATAGCGAATTCATGAGTAAATTCCCGCCAAGAACCACCCCCCACCATGCCCTGGCCCGCTGGCTCACCACCAGCACGGACCTCAGCGCCGCCGTGATTCGGATCAACACCCTCGGCCAATTCGTTGATACCTACTCGGGCGCCGGTAAGCCGTTGCGGGCCGCCGATGCTCGCGCCATCGAGATGATGACGGCTTACGCCAATCGCGAGGTCTGCCGCCTGTGCAACGAGTGTATGAGCCATTGCGCCGAGGGCGTGGCCATCGCCGACATCCTGCGCTATGAGCGCTACGCCACCGATTACGGCGCCCGTGAGCGCGCGCAGCGGCTTTATGCGCAACTCGACAAGCGCAGCGACGCCTGTCAAGTGTGCGGCTCCTGCCTGCCGCATTGCCCGCAGGGATTGAATATTCCCGTCAAACTCGCCGACGCCCATCGCCTGCTCAGTTAATCCCCTACGACGGTTCTGGATTGACGATTCGGGTTTACTTTATCCTTCTCTGTTGGGGGTCGTCGAATGTGCGTTGCCACCGCCGCCTGGTAGCGGAATGGCTGGAAGAAAAACTCGGGATTGTCGTGCCCGAGCTGGAGCATGAGCGGGCAGAATCACTGGCCTTCAATCAGCAGCCATCGAAGTGGGATGCCAAGCCTGCCACGCCGCAGAGGCCGATGAAGTTTTGAAACACGGCGGTCGTCTAAATGCAGGACGCTCATGCATTACGGCGACCGATCCGGGAGGTCGACCTTCTGGGCGTCTCGTATTTCTTGAAATCCAATCGTAGGGAGGCAGGCGCCCCGGCAGCAATGATCCGCTCCATCTCCTTTTTCCAAGCTGAGCCATGCGCCTGGAGCTTCCGCACCCTAGTTGCAGCATGGCACATTTCATGAAGCAGCGAGTTTCTTAGCTTCCGTTTGTTGCTCTTCTGCGACACGTCTATTGTGATCTCGCGTTTTCGCCGGTCACATGCCGCAGCCATTGGGTCTAGCCGTTCGAGTCGGGCACGCCACTGCGGGCCAAACGCCTCCTCGAATTCCCGCACTCTTTTAGGCGAGAAGGAAGCGGCGTGTGGCCTTCCGGTGGTGCCGCCGGCCCATCTCACGGACCACCCTTGCAGCTTGCCATCCCAGTATTTCCTGTTGTATTGGTCAAACAGGCTTTGCAGCCATTGATCTGTCATCACGATTCTCCTCTTGAATTCCTGAGCGCTCACCGGCAACAAGCCTGCCGATAGCCCGCAAGAATACATCGGATGCTTCCTTTTATGTGGGGGACCATTGTCACAAAAGGTCCCTCTGGGATTCACTCCGAATTTCCTGGTTTAACCTCGGCATTTATGTGCGGGTGCGGCCTCTTCATCAATTGCGCCTGGGCCTAGAGTCGCTTCACTCGCTCCAGAACTTCTTGCTTGCTAAGCAGGCCCTTCTCAGCGAGCAGTTCCACCAGCGCATTGAGGGTCAGCATGTTCGAGTATGCCAGTTCCTCGAAGCTGACAGTCTGGCCGTCGCGTTCGGATGCCACGTTAGTCCTCCTGTCGGTCGTTTTGGCGTGAAGGGTCACTGAGGGGCGCTTCAACCCGCACCGGGCTTCACGTCGTTCTGGGCCTGACCACGCACGCGAGGCACTGGTCGGTGGGTCAACAACGCAGGATCGACGATCCAGCCCTTCACTGGATCAAGTCGCAGGGCTACCAGCTTTTCATTAAGCCAAAAATGATTGCGTGTCATGTGCATGAGCGGTTAGCGGCCGGGTGGTAGCAGTTGTCGTCCTCTTGTTTTTGTGCCATCTGGCCGCCTTCGCGAGTCTTTCCGAACCCACAGCTACCGACGAAATCTTGAAACACGGCGGTCGTCTAAGAGTAGGACGCCGGTCCCTGTGATCGGAAATGCAGCTTCAAACGCTGCCCGCCGGACCAAATCGAAACGATCAAGCCAAGCCGAAGCTCCAAACTCGAACTCTTCCAAAAACATTTGGTAGTGCTCAGCTTCCGTGAAGCCGACTTGAACGAAGCCGCCCGTGCGGCGGACGCTACGCGTGCGTGTTGCCCACCGGGCTGCCCTAATCAAGGTATCGTCGGGTCATAAGGAGGTTCCCTATGACCCGTCTACGCCAGATGATGCTGGAGGAACTCCAGCGTCGCAATTACTCTGCGGGTACCATACGCTGTTACCTGCGTGCGGTCGCTGATTTCGCTCGTTACTTCGACCGTTCTCCGGACCAGTTGCGCCCCCCGTACATTTCTCCTCCTTCCTCCGCCCCTTGTTCCGGCAGGACTGGGTGGTCGGGCATGAGAAAGCCCACGCACTACGGCGTTCACCATGGCTCGCAATAACGAAGCCAGGAAAACCACTAGGTCCGCCATTTCGTTGGCGGTCAGGCCCATTTGGAACCGCTGGTTGTAGAACCCAACCACTTGGTCGAGCGAATCCGCCGAACCATTCTGGAAGTAAGGAGCGCGCGCCGCCAAGCCGCGCAGAATCGGTCCCTTGAACATTCCGATATCCGCGCAATGGCCGCTAATCATGGCCCGGCCGGGATCGGTCGTTCGGATGGTAACATTTGACGTCGCACCCAGGCTGGTCGAGCAAGTGAGCGCATGGACGGGCGTCAGCGGCGAATTCAGTTCGTCAAGCGCTGCATCCAGCGGGTCGAGCTTGCTGGTGGATTAGCCCTTGTGTTCCGTGGGATACTTGAAAGATAGGGAGGTAAGCGCATGCGCAAGCGGATAATTAACCAGGGGGCTGAAGGAGTTTCGACCGCGGACAAGAACTGGCTAGACCTGGAAGGTCTTGCCCAAGCAGAAGTCTCGTCCGAGGATGCGGCACACGCAATCGAATCGGCATTGATAACGAATACCGGATCGGGCTGGCGGGCGGCACAACCCGGGAAGCAGACGGTCCGCCTCTTATTTGACAAGCCGCAGAAGATTCGGAGCATTCGTTTAGTGTTTCAGGAAAATGAGCAGGAGCGCACGCACGAGTTTGTGCTGCGGTGGTCTCCTGACAGCGGTCAGTCTTACCGGGAAATTGCTCGTCAGCAGTATAACTTCAGCCCTCCCGGCACAACCCGAGAACTTGAAGACTACACCGTCGAGCTCGACGGGTTGACGATGCTGGAACTGGTTATCGTTCCGGACATCAGCGGGAGATCTGCGCACGCCTCCGTTGCACAGTTACGTCTCGCATAAGCGCTCGAGTTGCTTCCAATGTTTGAGCGCTCACAACAGAAAGGCCGGAAATGCCTCGTCCGATGATCGCATTCATTCTCGCGGGCGGCAGAGGAAACCGCCTATACCCACTGACCAAAGAACGCGCCAAGCCAGCGCTGCCCTTCGGGGGTAAATTCCGAATTATCGATTTCGCGCTGAGCAATTTAGTGAATTCAGGCATCTATTCCATTTACGTGTTGACTCAGTATAAGAGCCAGTCGTTATTGCGGCACATGAGAGACGGATGGCAGTTTGGCGGCCTATTGAAAAATCAGTTCATCATTCCAGTGCCGGCACAAATGCGTACGGCGGAAGAAACCTGGTATCAGGGGACGGCAGACGCCATCTACCAAAACATTGATTTCATCGAAGAAACAGAAGAGCAGGCGGTACTGATCTTTGGTGCCGATCATGTTTATCGGATGAACATCTCCCAAATGGTGGAATTTCACGAGGAAAGGCATGCCGAGGTGACGGTTGCGGCCTGCCCGGTCGAAGCTCGTTTATCAACGGAATTCGGTGTGATCGAGGCCACACCGGACGGAACTATCGTTGGGTTTCACGAAAAGGAACCTGACGCCCCTACGATACCCGGTGAATCGCTGCGAGTCTATGCCTCGATGGGGAATTACGTTTTCTCGTCCGGGACACTGCTCCGGGAGCTTCGCGCTGACGCGCGAAGGGAGGATAGCCGTCACGATTTCGGCCATGATATCTTGCCCTCCATGCTCGGCCGCGCCCGGATGTATGCCTACGATTTTCAGGAGAACCAAATCCCTGGAGAGCCGGCCAACTGGACGGCTTATTGGAAAGACGTGGGCACGCTGGAAGAGTACTACGCAACCCACATGGATCTGTGCGGAGTGATGCCGGACCTCAATCTCTACAACCCTCGATGGCTTATCCGAACTGCCAGCTATCCGGACCCATCGGCAAAGTTCACGTTTGGCGAAGAAGGGCGGCCCGGCCAAGCGATCGGTTCAGTCATTTCAGGCGGGTGTATCCTCTCAGGCGGACTGGTCCGCAACTCGATATTGGGCCGAGGCGTGCGCGTGCACGACGGCGCAGTTGTTGAGGAGTCGATAAGTTTTGATAACTGTGACATCGGCCAACGCGCCAGAATCCGTCGGACGATTTTGGATGAAGGTGTTGTCGTGCCCGACGATGCGGTGATCGGGCACGATATGGAACAGGACCAGGGGCAGTATTACGTCAGTCAGAGCGGTATTGTTGTGGTGGAGGGCCATCCCTCAGTACGCTGACATTACCGAAAACCATCCGCCTCGGATGGCGCCTCAAAAAAAGGCGGGCGGGCGTTGACTGAATGCAATTCGATCAGAAGCTTCCGGCTCGATTTGAAAATATTTCCATCGAAATGCGCGTCAAAGCTTGAGTCCTTAATCGCCAGCTTCACCGCCATCGATTTTCTCGCGTTTTTCAAACCTTTCAGTTGACGACTGAAATCGGCCCCTGCTACTCAATAGCAGAACGCCGGCGGACCAGCCCCAACGCTGAGCTGAAGCGTTCACCCGACCAAAGACGGCATTTAATACGATTACCCGCGAGTCGCCAAACCGGACAAGTGCTCAGGATCATCAACACCCCGGATGGCGCAATACGGGGTTCTGGGAAGTCGGCGGGGCGGCGCACCCGGAACACTCGAACGCGTAACGGCCTCTCCGAAAGAGGGTGCCCCACGCTTGACGTTATGACTCAGAAGGCCGTGAAACCTGGAACGATGGATTAGGAAGTACTGGCAAACTGCAACGAAGGCCCAAAGGCATATTACTGAATTGGGTTGGGAGATCGGTATTTTGGAATGGTTAGAGAAAGTGAATCCCGGGCTCTATCACGAGATTTGTGCCCAATTCCCGAACGAAATCGATGCACTCTGGGAGGCGAAGGCCCCTCTTGAACAGTTTAAGGCGGTTCTTTTGGAATGGGTCGAAGCCCACCGCATGGCCGTTAGCCAATGGCGCAGGCGAACGGATCCGGGAACACAACAACCGCAAACCTGATGGTGGAGGACGTGAAGTATGCCAAGCGGAACCGCAAGAATCTTTATGTATCGTTGCCCGAGTTGCAATCATCTCAACTATTCGAAGTGTTTGCGGTGCGGGATGATTTACAAGTTCGATCCGCAGAACGCGCCCGGCGAGAAAAGAATCCAGCGGCGGATCTGGTTCGGGGAGCGCCAGTGGGATCAGATCAAGGCGCGAGCCAAAGTCACTCCGGGGGTCAACAACGCCTCAGAGTTCGTGAGGCTTGCGTGCGAGACAATTTTAGGGATACCGCCGCATTGGTTGATCTCGTCAGACTGATCTGGCGCGTGAAGGTGAAGGAACATGCCTTACTATCGGGCGCCGTCGAAGCCGAAACTTGACCGCAGCCAGGTGCATACCTTGCCCGGAGGCGCTGAGTGTGACCCTCTCAGAGAATGGGCTGGCGAGTGCAGTCGACTGCACAAAGTGGGGGGTGTTTCTGGCGGGCTGGCGACGTTAAGGTCGGACCGCTGATCGCTCCTGCCATCTCCTCAGGCTCTTCATCGACAAAGCAACCATAACGCGCGCGGCCTTCCGTACATTGCGCCGTGCCGCCCGGACCTTCCTCGCCGAACGGTTGCGGCCCCCCCCCCGGCGACCGATCTCACGCAAGTACGCTCTCATCTCCTCACTGATGGCCGGAGGCCGCGGGATTGGGGTTTCTTCGCTCATCACTGAGAATTGTAAGCGAGCTGAAAGCCGCTTGTCCACCCCTCGCCGCAAATTGTCAACGGGGCCAAGCGGCTCGTGTTTCAAGTGTGGAGGCGGGGGAGGCGATGGTTCGCCACGATAGAGCCCTCATTCGCCGCTCGATTCGATTGAGCCTGGAGGAGTGCGGTTTAGGGGGTTCCTCGGGGGGTTTTAGAGGGCGGCATTGTCTGAGCTTGAATCCATCGGGCTACCTCACAGTAAATTCTGAAAAACAAATGTCAAAAAATAATCCAAAAATCAAATGTTCTCAATTCTGAGAACAAGAACAGTTGCGGATCACTACAGTAGGAAAGGAAGCTATGGTGGCTCAACTCGTAACCAGAAGCAGGAAGGGCACTTTCCGGTTGTCCCGAAAAGTGCCCATGGTTGCGGGGGCTGGATTTGAACCAGCGACCTTTGGGTTATGAGCCCAACGAGCTACCAGACTGCTCCACCCCGCACACACATCATATCGAAAGCCGGGTGATTTGGCAATGAAGTTTTCGCGTGGAGTTTTCGCGGGTGTTTTCACGGATACAACCCTTCCTGTCACCGCTTCGTGTGCGCGGAAGCTTGGGCATGTGCTATAACATTCGCGAAGCAACTCGGCTGCGCGGTGTTGATTGATGCTGTCACTCTTCCCGGCGCCGATCAGACGGCCCATCGTCCAGGTTCGAAAAGTTTGGTGATGATATGACCGGGTTGAGGCTGAAGGTCAGCGGCGGGTGAGGTGTTAGGGAAGTTGTATTGAATATATTCTTCCCTAAATGGCTGCGATTGCCGCAGCAACAATTTGGAGGAGTTATGGTAGGGAAGTCCACCACCAAGCTGATAAATCCGGCGCAGTGCCCGGATGGCGATTTCCCCAGCGCAATTTCGCGTCGGGGTTTTTGTCGCAAGGCCACAGGGGCAGTCGGGGCGTTGGGTTTGCAAGTAGCTTTGGGCCGAATCGAAGGGAAGATACTATTTGCTGAGCCAGCCGGCAGTAGGCCTAAGACAATTCTCCAGAGCAGCGTAAGCAAGTCATCAAAGATCAGGATGATGACAACCGTTTCACTGCCGCCGTGGCGGGAGCCGGCTATCTTCGACGACTTGCTGGAAATGTGCCAGCGCAGCGCCACCACCGATGTAGCCGTTATGATGATGGGTATTCCTCAAGCGGATAAGATTTTTGAAGGTACAATCCAGGGGCTGAACCAGTTCGCGCGTATTAAGGAGATCCTGGAGCCGCACGGCGTCCGGGCGGGCATCCTCATTCAGAGCCTGCTTGGACACGGCGAGCGGGGCGAGCCCCGTTCGCCTTTGCCCTATCAGCGTATTGTGGGATGGGATGGGGAAGAAAACAGATCATGCTTTTGTCCGCTCGACCCAGAGTTCCTGACCCATACGCAGCGAGTGGTCCAAATGATGGCGGCCGCCGGACCGGCCTTCCTACTTGTGGATGACGACGTTCGTTTGAACAATCACCTGCCGGCCCGCTGGTGCTGCGCATGTCCCTTGCACGTTGCCTATTTCAATCGATTGGCCCACCGTGACATGAGCCGTGAAGCCATCTTTCAAGCCATGCGGGGTGAAGATGACAAGGCGCAAGCGATACGCGACGCCTGGTTCGACTCCGGGGACCGGAGCCTGATGGCCTTGGCCAAAGTCATTCGGCAGGCAATCGACCAGGCTGATCCCAATTTGCGCTGTGGCAAATGTCTTTCGGGCGGGCGCCATCTGCTTCTGACGGAACCCTTCGCGCGGGAATTGGCCGGCAAAACGAAACCGATGGTCCGCTTGGCCGGAGCCATGTACCTCCATAGTGGATACAACGATTTCCCTCAGGTGATGGCGGGTCTGACCATGCAGCGGAATCTGATGGCCGATGACATCGAATATCTCTGCGAGGCAGACTCGTTTCCCCAAACTTTATACAGCACGTCCTGCAAGACCCTCCGGGGGTATGTAGCCGGATCGATTCTAGCTGCGAAGGTGGATGTGCCGTACACCTGGGTTCCGAGCCCAACGGAGTGGGTGCGCCCGGAATGGGAAGCCTACGCGGATACTCTGGGGCGAAGTGCGAGTTTTTTCCAGGCATTGTCTGACCTCAGCAAGAAAGTACGCTGGATGGGACCCACCGCTGTCTGCTTGAGGGTCCACAACTTCGTTCCTGACCCGTTTCATATGCCGCCTGCCGAAACCCTGACTGACATCGCCTGGGGCGGGCAGATCTGCGGGCGCATGGGGATTCCCTTCACGGTAAATGACCCGGATGCCCGAACGGTCATGCTCAACGGGACGTCTGTTTACGATCTGACGGCCGAGGAGGTTCGTCGATACCTGAGAGGTGGTGTGCTGTTGGATGGCGCGGCTGCTTGGGAGCTTTGTCAGCGCGGATTCAGCGAATATCTCGGGGTCGATATTCACAAACCGGCGGTGAGTCTGGAGGTTACGGAAGAGATCATCACCGGGGATGCGACGAATGGGAAGGCCGCCGGAATGCATGTGTCGAGTATGGTTGGCGGCCCTTCCGACGTGATGCGCCTGTCTCCACGAACTGAAAAGACGCTTGTGCTCAGTTGGCTGGTGCGCAACCGCTGGTATCACGACCCGGATTTCAGACAGATCGCTCCGGCACTCACGGTCTATGCGAACCAGCTTGGCGGCAGAGTGGCGGTCTACGCTTATGACTTGAACGCGACGCTCGCCATGGTGTTCTTGAATCGCATCCGCAAGCAACAGATCATCGCAGTGTTGGAATGGTTGGAAGGTGGCCCGCTACCGGCGGTCACTGAGACAGCGGCTGACACCTACACTCTTTTCGGCCGGAATCATACTGACCAGGAGTATGTCTCCGCGCTATTCAATCTGAATTCTGACCTTGCAGAAGGCAGCGTGAATCTCCGTTGGAATGAACTGGCGCCTAAGCGCGTCCTGCGCTTGGATGACGATGGCGCTTGGCGGGAACTGGGCTTTGAGCTGACGGACCGAAGCATTCACCTGAAAACATCACTCGAAACAATGAAACCGCTCATCTTACGAATACGGCAGTGACTTGGAGAGAGGGAATGACGTCGAGAGAGAGATTGCTCAGGACCTTCAGGCGGGAAAAGACAGACCGCGTGCCCATCGCGCCCTTCCTCTATTACAACAGTGTCTACGAGTGGTTCAGGTACAAACCACAACTTGACCCCTCCTGCATACGGAGACGTCGATCTGGACGAGGCCCTGAAGGTAATGAGGCCGGATTTGATCCTGAGGGGGAATGTCGATCAGGTGGAGTTCTTGATGAAAGCTGCACCTGCGGAGGTGAGGGAGCGGGTCAGAGAAGTCCTATGCAAGGTGAAACCGCGAGGCAATTGGATCTTATCGACGACCGATTTTTTCTTTGATGGTACGCCTTACGCAAACATCCAGGCCTTTGCTGACGCAGGACGGGAATTTGGGGTTTATTAACGTCTGGTGGCGCTTACCGGCAGGGAGTGGGAGTCCTCACTTCTAACTCCCTCTCTGCCGACGTATTCAGCGTCTCCAACACCACCTTCCCCACCGGACTCTGTCTGTTATCGGCGAACAAGCCCCAGTACTGTTCGCTTAAGGGGTATCGGCTTTTCAATTTGATGCTCGGTGACCCCCTCACCCGTCCCGCCCCGGCTGGAGAAAGCGCCGGATGCGGTCCACCCTCTCCCCCAAGGGGGCGAGGGTAGTAAATTCAAATCGCCCCCCCTCGGTCGCCGCGGCGACAGAGGGGGGGCGGGGGTCAGGCATGAGGAAGCTCGGATCCAATTTCCTGAAACCCCTTAAGTGACCAGCATTGGAACTAGCCCTGCCCATCCAGGCTCGTGGTGAGAAATGCGAACCAGGGGAGCAACGCTTCGTGTGCGCGGAGGCATGGCATGTGCTAACATTTTGGTTCTTGGGATACGTCGGAATTTGAAGTGGAGCGTGTTGTGGGTAAGCAATCGGACCCAGCCCCGAAGAACTTTGCGGTCAACCGCCAGGCGCCACATCTCTATCATTTACTGGAGAAGTTCGAGAGCGGGATTGAACTGACGGGGACGGAAGTGAAGTCGGTTCGAGAGGGCAAGGTCAACCTGAAGGACAGTTACGCGGTGGTCAAAAAGCAGGAGGTGTGGTTGATCGATTGCCACATCAGCCCTTATGCGGCGGGCAGCCGTTTTAACCATGACCCATTGCGGGACCGGCGCCTGCTTTTGCACCGCCAGGAAATCGATAAGCTTGCCGGGCGCACGCAGTTGAGGGGCTTTACGCTTATCCCCACGCGCGTTTATCTGAAGAACAACATGATCAAGTGCGAAATTGCGCTGGCCAAAGGCAAGAATGTTTTCGACCACCGGGAAACTTCTCGACGGCGGACCATCGAAAGAGAAGTCCAACAAGACATCCGTGAACATCGAAGGCGGCACAGGTGAAGCAGGTGTCAGGTGCCAGGTTTCAGGTGCCAGGGTGCCGAGTTCCTAGGGTCCGACCGTGAACTATCGACTGTCAATTGTCGACCGTCGAAGAGGAGAAGTCGCTGTGAAGATTGAATTTCAAAACTTGCCTATCGCGCAAATCTCCAGTCCTGCTCTGGTGACTTTTTCTTTTGAAGGGTCCCCGGCGTCCAGCGGGAGTGTGGAGCGGTTACCCTCCGAATCCCAAAGCCTCTTGCACGAGCTGCAATCCGCGGGTGAGCTTTCGGGGAAGGCATACGAGTGCACGCTGATTCACCACCCGCCAGGATTGGTTGCAGCGAAGTTATTGGTCGTCGGGGCAGGGAAGAAGGACAAGTTCAATGGCGCGCAGCGGCGCCGCCTGGCAGGCGTCGCGGTGCGCTACCTGCGAAGCCGCGGGGTTCGCGACATGGCCTGGGTTGGGTACGGGGAGGAGTCGGAGCTCGAGTGCATTCAGACCGCCGTGGAAGGCGCCCTACTTGGGGATTACGATGCGGACCAGTACAAGACCGAGCGCAACGGCCAACGTGGGATCGACCGGCTTGACTTGGCACTCTCCGGCCCACCCGGTGAGGAGGCAGAGGCGGCGCGGGAACGAGGCCGGATTCTCGCCGAAGCCCAGAACTTTACGCGTGATCTGGTCAACGAGCCTTCCAACCAAATGACACCGACACTCCTTGCTCAGCAAGCGCAGGAAATGGCGAAGCGTTTCGGCCTCGAGTGCCAGGTTTTGGGGCCGGATGAGATTCGGGCTCTGAAGATGGGAGCGTTTTGGGCGGTGGCGCAGGGCAGTGAAGAGCCACCGCAGCTCATCGTGGTGCGCTACGCCCCGCCGGACGCGCCCCAGACGCCGGTGATCGGCCTGGTGGGTAAAGGGGTCACATTTGACACGGGTGGCATCTCCATCAAGCCCAGCGAGAACATGCACGAGCAGAAAACCGACATGGCGGGTGGCGCCACGATGCTCGGCGTCATGCAGGCCATTGCGCAACTGAAGCCCAAGCTTCGTGTGACGGCGGTCGTCCCGGTCACGGAGAACATGCCCAGCGGCAAAGCCTTCAAGCCCGGCGACGTCATCACCTCAATGTCTGGCAAGACCATCGAAATTTTGAATACTGACGCAGAAGGGCGACTGCTTCTTGCCGACGCACTCACCTATGCAAAGGAGCTCGGCTGCACGGTGCTGATTGACGCTGCCACCCTTACCGGGGCCGTCACCATCGCTTTGGGGAATATCACCACGGGCGTTTTCGGCTGGAACAAAGAATGGGTGGAGCGAGTGCTGGCAGCGGCAGCCACGGCCGGGGAGAAGATGTGGGCGCTTCCGGTGGACGAAGACTACCGGGATTCTTACAAGAGTTCCATCGCGGACCTGGCGAACATCGGCGGAAGGTACGGTGGCGCCATTACTGGGGCGATGTTCGTGGGCGAGTTTGCCGGTGACACACCCTGGGTGCACCTGGATATCGCGGGAACCCGGTGGTCGAATGAGGAGAAGCCTTTTATGGCGAAGGGGCCAACCGGCCATGGGGTGCGAACCCTCGTTGAGTTGCTGACGGACATCGCAAAACTTGAGATTTGAGATTTGAGATGTGAGATTTGAGATTTGATTAAGCCACAGAAAAGTCGAAAGTTGAAGTTTGGGATTTGATTAAGCTTCAGGAATCTTGAGATTTGAAATTTGAGATTTGAAATTTGAGATCTGAGATTTGAGATCTAATTAAGCTTCAGAGCCGCGGATCACAAAGGCAGAGATCCGCGCTACGAGTTTTCAGCACCCTGGCGGACCCTACATCCGTTCGGGAATTTCAATCCCCATCAACCCCAGAGCCGAGGTCAGCGTCTGATTCACGAGATGAACCAGATACAAGAGAAACCTCTGTTGGTCGGCATCGGGCTCACTCAAAATATGGAAGCGGTGATAGAAATTGTTGAACGTTTGTGCGAGTCGGAAGGCGTATTTGGCAAGTCCTGAGGGTTCCTGGCTGGCAATAGCCTGATCGACAATCATCTCCAATTGGGCCATAAGAAGAGTCAGCTCCCAATAGGCAAGTCCGTCGTCGCCGGAGAAATATTTCCGGAGCACCTCAGGCCCGACCACTTGGTCGAGGCTCTCGGGTTTGAAGTCCGCATGAGCTTCCCGGAACTTGTTGAAGATGTTCCTGGCCCTGACAACACTGTATTGCAGGTAGGGCCCGGTCTCGCCCTCGAAGGCGAGTGCCTCCTTGAAGTCGAATGCAATGATGATGCGGCGCGAGAATTTGAGCAGGAAATAACGCAAGGCGGCAACGGCAATCATGCGGGCGTAGATTTGCTGCTCCTCAACGTCCTGGGTCATTTGGCGAGAGCGCACTTCCTCGAGCGCCTTGGCAATCAGCGTGTCGATTAAATCATCCGCCTTCACCCCCAGTCCTTTTCGGCCTGAGACTTCCACGTAGGGGCGTTGCCGGTCATCCTGGCTCAGCTCCACTCCCAATTCCTCGGCGCAGCGCAGGGAAAGTCCCACTACTTCGTAGGCGAAGTGGTGCAAGTTGTTGGCTTGCTCGTGGTAACCGAGAGCGTGAAGCGCAGCGTTCACCAGATTCTGGAGGTACGACTGGCGCGTGTCGATCACCGCATAGGCGCTGTGAGCGTGGCCGCAAGAGGGGGCTTCGGGGTCACCTTGCAAGCTGGTTCGCCACACCGGGTGGCCGTCCGGGTAGCGATGAAACAGCTCGTAGCCGAAGTCTTTTCCCAGCAGCGCGAATTTCCAAAGGTGGTAAGCGATGTCCTTACCTACGTAGGTCACCGTGCCATTGGACCTCACGATGATTTTGACGTCTTCTTCGCCCGCCTCTTCTTCCCCGTGTAGCGCGGGCGTCTCGCCCGCTATGGCGGGAGCGTCCCGCTCCCGCACGAGGTCGCGGGCAGGATGCCCGCTCCACAGCGGTCGAGACGCCCGCGCTGCGTCGGATTCCGCCAGGCTCATGACCCAGCAGCCGGCATTCTTGCCGGTATCTTGGTAGCGAACGGCGCCGTTCTTCTTCAGCAGTTCGAAGGCGGACTTCCAAAAATCGAGACGCAGAATCTCGCTCTCCTGCACCAGCAGATCGTATTGCACGTTGATGCGCAGCATGGTATCCAGGTGTTGGCGCACAATGGCGGTGGAGATAAGGTCGGCCATGGCAGCCGGCTCCCCGTGGCCTTCTTCGATAGCCTGCATGGCTTTCGAACGGAGGTCGAGCGCGTTTGGGTTAGCCTGGTAGAACTGAAAAACTCTGGCGTAGAGGTCCCAGCATAAATAGTCGAATCGCCGGCTGGGATCCCGGACGAATCGTTCCACGTCCTGGAGCGTTTTCTTCTCGAGGTGGATAAAGCCCACCACCACGTCCGCGACCTGCACCCCCGTGTTGTCAATGTAGTTCTGCACTTCCACCTGATTCCCACGGAACTTGAGCAGCCGGACAAAGGTATCGCCCAGAATCGAGTTACGCAGATGCCCGATGTGGGCAGCTTTGTTCGGGTTGATACTGGTGTGCTCCACCAAAACCTTGCCCTGGAGGGAGGGCAGCGGAGGCTGGCCGGAAGTGCGCCGTGTGAATAATGCGGCAGCGGCTTGGGCGCGGTCCAGATGGAAGTTCAGATAACCTGCGCCGGCGATGCTGACGCGCTCCACTCCGTCTAGGGGCAGGGATCGTTCCGCAAGTGTCTGCGCGATCTTTCGCGGTGGCTGCCGTAAGCGCTTGGCCAGCTCGAAGCAGGCGGCCAGGGAGAGATCACCCATCTCAAACGAGGGTGGGGAATCGAGTGCGGGGGGATCCAAGTCCAGGTTAAAAACCTCGCGTACCAGTGCCACAAATCTCTGCTGAATACTCTGCTGTATGTCCAAATACAAGAACGGCCTCCCAAAGAAACTACAAGCTGGCAGATGGCAGCAAGAAGCAGGCAGGAGAGCATGGGCTAGGTGATAGCGCTAAGTTGCATTAATAACCGACATCGTTTATGAGCTTCGGAAGGGCGGGGCTTTACAGGCTGCGGAAAAACTCTTCGAAACTGTCATTCTGAGCGAAGCCCCGTACCGTACGGTGCAGGGCGAAGCGAAGAATCTGGCCCTGTGCATTTTCAAGAAGATACGCAGAGCGAGATCCTT
>Ga0182027_10004576_pt1 | contig 21385 bp, 20 predicted proteins | sample 712E1DmetaG_FD_121300 | JGI IMG/M metagenome (GOLD analysis project Ga0182027, IMG submission 121300) | Permafrost microbial communities from Stordalen Mire, Sweden - 712E1D metaG (Illumina Assembly) | ecosystem: Environmental > Terrestrial > Soil > Wetlands > Permafrost | place: Sweden...
CTAAAGAATAGAAGCCAGTATCCGGTCTTCCGTGCGCCCGCATTACAAAAAAGGCCGCTTTTATTCAAACAGCTTCTTCACTTCCTTGTGGTATATCTCGACGATAGCGTGACGCTTGATCTCCTGCTTAGCCGACAGCTCTTTGCCCGCTTCGAAAGGCGAGGCGAGGAGGGCGAAACGGAAGATGCGCTCGAAGCTTTTAAAGCCGTTGCGAGCGCTCACCAGCTCCTTGACCTCGAAGTCGATGAGTTCGGCTACTTCGGGTTGCTGCAGGAGACTCTCGTAATCCACGATGAGGATCGCGTTTTCCGCGGCCCACGCGGTCACTGCGTCCTGATCGGGCACGATGAGGGCGGCGAGGTATTTCTGATCCTGTCCGAGGACGACCACCTGCCTGATGTACTCGCTCTCGGTCAGTTTCTGCTCGATGGGCACTGGCTCTACGTTCTCGCCGCCGCGGAGGACTATCGTGTCCTTGGCCCTGCCGGTAATCCTCAGCTCGCCCTTGTAGGTCAGCATTCCGAGGTCGCCAGTATCGAGCCAGCCGTCCTCGCCGAGGATCTTGGCGGTCATGTCGGGCCTTTTGTAATACCCCATCATCACCTGAGGGCCTCGCACCATGATGAGTCCTTTCGCTCCGGCGGGGAGCCGCTGGCCGAGCTCATCGACGATTTTAAGCTCAGAGCCGAGTGTCACGGGGCCGACGGTGCCCATAACGGGTCTATCCTGGGGACGTATGCCAATGAGGGGGGCGGTCTCGGTAAGGCCGTAGCCTTCGAGGATTAGGATGCCTATCGCGCTGAAGAAGCGATCCACGGCGGGAGGCAGGGCCCCGCCGCCCGAGATTCCCGCGATGAAGCGGCCGCCGAGCTTGTTCTTGACCGTTTTGAACACGAGCAACCCGCCTAAGGCGCGCAAGGGCGAGAGTAGGAGAAATGGTATGAAAGACGCGGCAATTTCGAGAATTCGTATTCGCGGAGCGAATTGGGCTATACGGCCGAGCAGGTGATCGCGGAAAAAGGTATAGCTCTCCCCGATTCCGACGAAGAAAGCGAAGAGGGACTTCTTGATGCCGCTCTGGTTTTTGAGCGTCCTGTAGACTCCGTCCATTATCGATTCCCATATTCTCGGGACCGAAGTGAGCCACTGAGGGCGCACTGCCACCATGTCGGCGAGCATCACCGAGCCTATCGGTTTCGAGTAGGCTATCCCCGCGCTCGCGCTGAGGATCACGTATTGGACGACCCGCTCGAAGGAATGCCAGACGGGGAGTACGGTAAGGAAAACATGGCCCGGAAGTATGTGGATGATCGAGGGGAGGAAGTCGGTCTGAAAAAGGAAGTTGCCGTGGCTTAAGCATACGCCCTTGGGTTCGCCCGTCGTTCCCGAAGTGTAGATGATGGTCGCGAGCTCGTCGCGTCTGCCCGCGGCTACCGCCTTTTCGTACTCGGCCGGGTGGGCCGCCGCTCGGGGAGCGCCGAGCGCGCATACTTCGCCGAAGCTCAGGACCCTGAGGCCTGTCGCCTCGGCCTCGGCCTTGGCCTTGGGCGGCACCGGATCGAATAGGAGGGCTATCGCGAGGCCCGGCATCGCGGCCTTTTGGGCGACTATCTTTCCGAGCTGCCTCTCGTTCTCGAGGATGGCGATACGGCACTCGCTAAAGTCGAGGATGTACCTGATTTCCTGCTCGGTCGCGTCGCAGCCCCGAGGGACATCGGCGGCGCCGAGGCCGAGTATCGCTAGATCGGCTATGAGCCATTCCCTGCGGTTATCCGCGATAAGGCCTATATGATCGCCTCGGACTAAGCCGAGCTCGAGGAGCCCGGCGCCGAATATCTTTATGTCCGCTAGGATGTCCAGGAAGCTCGTGGCCTTGAATTTCCCGCTTTCCTCTTTCGAATACTGGGCGGGAAGCTCCGGATTGGATCGTACTCTCTCGAGGAACATTTGGGGAATCGTATTCGCCATAAAGACTCCTTCGGGATCGACTTTTACATATTAACACTGAGTGTAAGGCTGTACAAGTTGCATTCCGCTACTCGAAATAGCGCCGTATCCTATCGCCAGGCATCTCCTCGAAATACGCGTCGAGCTCGCGTCGCATAAGATCGAGGTCGGGAGCGTTGACGAGCTTCCATTTAATATAATGAGCGTAAGTGAAATTGTCGGCGTAGTAAAAAAAGAAGCGCTGCGCCCGCGTGAGCCTGAACTCTTCTATCAATTCAGCCTCGATGAGCTCGAGCATCCTGAGCGCCGTCGCGCGAAGGTCCACCTCTAGCGAGAAATCCTCGGAGCTTTCCTTGCCTCGCAGGAGGGCGAATATCCAAGGCCGACGCGCGGCCTCCCTCCCGATCATTATGCCTGCGGGCTTAGCCTCTTCGAGCCTTCGCTTGTAATCGGGCCAAAGCCGGATGTCGCCGTTGCCGACTATCGGCAGCGGCATCTCGGATGCGAGGCGGGCCACGGAATCCCAACGACTCTGGCGTCTGAACTTCTGAGCCTCGAACCGAGGATGCAGGGCGATGTAGTCGATGCCAGCCTCGGCCAGGCCCCTGACGAAGTCGGCGAGCCTATCGTAGTCCTCCTCCTGGCCAAGCCGCATTTTCGCCGAGAGGGACTTGCTCCAAACAGCGCGAGCCGACCTGACGAGCTCAAAGGCCTTTTCCGGCTCGCGCATCCACGCCGCTCCGCCGCCCGCCTTGGTGATATGGGGGGCCGCGCAGCCGAAGTTGATGTCCGCGCCGAATACCGGCCTATCGCTCAAGTACGCGAGGGCTTCGGGCAGGCGCTCGGGCTTAGTCGCGTAGAGCTGGTAGACTACCTTCTCGGGCTCTGGGCCGGAATCGAGGTAGCATGACTCGTAAGGCGAGCCCGAAACGGCGGCCCCCGCGCTCGCCATTTCGGTATAGGCGAAATCGAGGCCGCCGAATCCCAGGATGAGCTCGCGCAGGGCCCGGTGCGAGAGCCCCACCATGGGCGCGAGGAAGAGAGAGCCGGGAGGGAAGGGCTGCGGCATGAGAGGCAGTATATGCCTATAGGGGGGCTCCGTCATTGACCCTAGCCCCCTTCGCGATGTATAACCTTCGAACGCCCCGCTCCGGGCCACCCGTCCGGGGAAATCAATGTCGTAAGGGTTGGCCCAATCTCGAGTAACTTTTCCGGAGGACAGTATTATGAGCGTCAAGATCAGACTAAAGCGTTTCGGCACTAAGATGCGGCCCTTTTACCGTATCGTCATAATGGATTCCCGCTCGCCCCGCGATGGCGTTTGCCTCGAGGAGATCGGCCTCTATCACCCGATCGAAAAGGCCGAGAAGCAGATCGTAATCGACGAAGTCAAGGCGAAGGCCTGGCTGGCCAAGGGCGCCCTTCCCTCGGACACCGTTCGCGGCCTCCTCAACAAGAAAGGCATTCAGGTTAAATAAAAGGAGGGAGCGTGGAACGCGATCTCGTCGAATATATAGCCAAGTCCCTCGTCGATGATCCGGCCTCCGTCTCGGTGGCCGTCGTCGAGGGCGATAAGTCCACGATTCTCGAACTCAGGGTGGCCGCGGACGACATCGGCAAGGTGATCGGAAAGCACGGTCGCATCGCGAAGGCGATGCGAACCATCCTCTCCGCCTCAGCTGGAGCGTCGGATAAGCGCGTCGTCCTCGAGATCCTCGACTAGGACCCGTGGAAAGCGACACTGTCTCGATCGGCCGCCTCGGCGCGCCCAAGGGTGTCCGAGGCGATTTAAAAGTGCATTCCTATTCGGGCGAGAGCGCCCATTTCCGCAAGCTCGAAGATGTAGAACTCCGTTTCGACACCGCGGCCGGCGGCGCGTCAAAAGCGCTTCGGTTGAAGATCGCTCGCATCGAGGGAGAGGGAAGCTCGTTAACGATCGCTTTCGCCGGCTATGCCTCGCCAGAGTCCGCGCGTGTCCTCACCGGTATGGATATCATCGTCCCGCGCGCTTTCGCGGCCCCCCTCGGGCCCGATCAGTGGTACATAGACGACCTCGTCGGCCTCGCTTTAGTCGCGGTGGGCGGAACGCCCCCGAAGGGCGAGCGGCTCGCGAAAGTAGCTTCCGTCCTCGAGGGCGGGGCCGAGCCTTGGCTCGAGTCCGTCCTGCCCGACGGCCGCAAAGCGATAGTGCCCTTCCGCAAGGAGTTCGTCGGGAAGATCGACATCGTCGGCGGGACCATCGAGCTCCTTGTCCCCGAGCTCCTCGACAAATGAAGATCACCGTCCTCAGCCTTTTTCCCGAAATACTCCGAGGCTTCTTCGAGAGCTCGATCATGGCCAAGGCGGTCGATCGCGGTCTTATGTCCTACGAGCTCGTTAATATCCGCGATTACGCGATCGACAAGCACCGGAAGTGCGACGACGAGGTTTTCGGCGGGGGCGCTGGCATGCTTATGCTGCCCGACCCCCTAGCCCGCGCCCTCGAATCGGTCGGCGTAATCGCCGACCGATCTCGCGACGAAGTCGCGATAGCCCCAGGCGTAATCGCCGACCGATCTCGCGACGAAGTCGCGATAGCCCCAGGCGTAATCGCCGACCGATCTCGCGACGAAGTCGCGAAAGCCAAGAGGACTCTCTTCGTCACGCCCTCGGGAAGGCTATTTAATCAGGCGATGGCGGCGGATTTTTCCCGCGAGGCGGAGCTCGTCATCGTATGCGGCCGCTACGAGGGCGTAGACCAGCGTGTGATAGACCGCTACGTGACCGACGAAGTCTCCATCGGCGATTATGTGCTCTCATCGGGCGAGATAGCCGCCCTCGTTCTTGTCGATGCCGTCTACCGCCTTGTCCCAGGAGTCATCTCGGGCGAATCCCTCCTCGAGGAGAGCTTCGGACGAAGCGACGCCGTAGGCGGCGCTACGGCGCTCCTCGAGTATCCCCAGTATACACGTCCGGCAATATATGATAGCCTCCGAGTTCCCGAGGTTTTGACTTCGGGACACCACGCGAATATCGCTCGATGGCGCCTCAGGGAAAGCCTGAAGAAGACCCTGGCGTACCGTCCCGAGCTTCTCGCGGCGGACGGGCTCCCTGGCGAGATCCGAAAGCTTATAAGCGAGATAATCACCGAAGGGGGCAACGATGAACCTTATACAGAAAATCCAGGCGCCGCAGATGAAGGCGGGTCCGCTTGGCTTTAAGGTCGGCGACACCGTAAAAGTGCACTTCAAAATTGTCGAAGGCAAAACCGAGCGCATCCAGATATATGAGGGCCTAGTCATCGCCATGAAGAACGCCGGCATAGGCCATTCCTTCATGGTGCGCAAGATCTCCTATGGCGTCGGCGTAGAGCGCGTCTTTCCCGTCAACTCCCCCAGGATCGAAAAAGTCGAGGTCGTCCGCGCCGGTAAGGTGCGAAGGGCCAAGCTCTACTACATTCGCACTAAAGTCGGCAAGAAGTCCAAAGTTAAGGTTCTCCTTCCCAATAGGAAGGTAGAGGCTGCCCAGGAACCGAACTCCTAAAGGCCTTTGGGCCAACCTCGCATGAGGACTCCAGGCCCGAATGAAGCATCGCTAAGACTCGTAGACGCATCCGCTGGCGCCGGCCGGGGTGAAAACCTCAAAGCCGGCACGAGCGTTTCTGTGCAGGTCCTCGAGCGCATCGGACCGGAACTCTACCGAGTGTCGATAGGACAGCGCGTACTTTCGGCGTCCTCGGCGGCCGTTCTGGAACCCGGCGTCGTCCTGAAAGCCCGGGTAGAGCGGTCGGGCGACGCCATCCTCCTGCGGATTATCACGCGCGACAGCCGCGAGGCTCTCTCCACCGGAGCGGCCGGCTTATCGGCGGCAGGATTGCCGCGGGATCCCGCCGCGGCCATTTTATCGGCGGCGGGGCTCCCCACCGACGCTGCCGCTTTGGCAGCCGTTGCCGCTCTTCTCCGCGAGGGAATGGCTCCCGACGCTCGCGCCCTCGCACGTGTTCGGCGCGCGGCCCTCCGAGAAGGTACCGATGGCGGCGAGTGGACCGATCTCGCGGCTAAAATGGAAGCAAAGGGCATTTCCGCCGAAGGCGCTATCCTGGAAGAGCTAGGACAAGGATATGCTTATGGTTCATCGGACGGACGCGAAAAAGGGGAAAGGCGAGAGCCCGATGCAGAGCATGAGCCGGGGGAAGGGACAGGGCTCGCGGGAAAGCCCAAAGAGAGCGGCGATCTCGCGCATGATTTCGACCTCGCGATCCCCGAACCCGAACTGCCGCGCGTTCTCGGCGCCTTTCTGCGCAGCCTCGCCACTCGTTCCATGGACGGCGCCGCCGCCTCTACGGGAAGGGAGGGGGATGCTCTCGCTCTTTTTAACCATTTGCGGGGGCCCGAGAACAGCTGGGTGATCGTCCCTTTTCGCTTCGCCCTGGACTCGGTTGATTTCATCGGAAGCTTTCGTATACAATTGCCCTACATTCGAGGTGGGCAGGGGCTTTTCGAGGCTCGTTTTTCCGCGTCGCGCGGATCGAAGGCCGAGGATTGGTTCTTTTCTCTGAGCTTTGGCGGGGGCCGTGCTTCTAGCCTTCGCGTCGAGTCGCCCACAGGTTCGAAGGGCGGACTTGCCGCCGCCCGTTTTGGCGCATTAACGGCGGCTCTTGCGGCGTTTTCTTGTTCGGCTCGGATATTCGATCGTCGCGATGCCGCGAGAACGGGGAATTGGGGCCTCGATCTTGATGCCTAGGGACAAGGTTGGCAGGCTGAGGGCGGTCGCGTTGCGCTATTGGGCTGGTCTTCCGGCCCCTTTCCTCGCCGCCAAGGCCGAGGGCAGGGCAGCCGATCGCTTGCTGGCTATCGCGAGGGAAGCGGGGCTGCCGATAATAGAGGACAGACTCCTCGCCCAAGCGGTCTTCCCCTTGGAGGTCGGGGATTTCGTTCCCGAAGAATGCTTCGAGATCGTCGCGAAGGTCTTCGCCTTCGTGAAGTCGATAGAGGATGTATGAAGAAAAGAATAGCCTTGGATCAGATCAAGCCCGGCTCTCGCTTTTCCGAGGACGTGTTCATCGATGACAAAAATCTTCTCGTGCCCGCCAATATCGCGGTTAAGCAGAAGGATATCGATGTTCTCGCGCGCTGGGGCGTGGCTTTCGTCATCACCGAGGGCGGTCTTGTAGACGAGTCAGCCTCTACTCGCGTGGAGACGCCCGCCGAGGGCGCAAAGCCGAAGCCGCAGAGTTTCGCCGGAAGCCGCGAACTTTATCTGCGCTATACCGAGCTTGTCGATCGTTTAGCCCAGATCTACGATAAAATCCGCAAGAGCGAGGCCATCGAGTCCAAGGCCGTCGATCAGATTTCCCAAGGCGTCCTCGCCCTCGTCCGAGAGGAGCGCGATTCAGCCATATCGGCCATACTAGGCGCGCAGAACATGGGGTCCAATCTCGCCAGGGCGGGCGTCAATACTGCGATACTCTCTTCTGTTATCGGCATCACATTGAAGCTGCCTCCCTATAAGCTCAGCTACCTGGCTTCCGGCGCCCTTCTCCACGATTCTGGCATGCTCAGGATCCCGGATTCGATAATTAAAAAGAAGGGCGTCTTGAGCGAGGACGAGGCGCAGAAAATGCGCGCCCATCCCCTCCTTTCCTATAGGATAATAACCAAGGAGCTCATGTATCCTGACGATGTGGGCCTCATCGGTCTCCAGCACCACGAGCGCTGGGATGCCGAGGGTTATCCGCGCAAGACGGAGGGGACCGAGATCGACGTCCTGGCGCGCATCGTGTCCGTCGCCGACGCCTTCGAGGCCATGGTGAGCGAGAAGCCCTACCGCAATTCTATGATAGGTTACGCGGCGATGAAGGCCCTCCTCTCCGACAATTCCCGCCGCTTCGACCCGGACATACTTAAAGCCTTCATTAAAAGCATGGGCATCTATCCCCTGGGATCGACTGTCCTTTTAAACAACGCGGCCATCGCCAAGGTCATCGAGATCCATCCCGAGGCTCCTCTGAGGCCCAAGCTCCGGATAATCGTAGACGAATTCGGAAAGCGTTACGAAAGGGACGAGGGCGATGTGGTGGACTTAGTCGCCGAAAAGTCCCTGTTCATCGCCCGCGCCCTCGATCCCAAGGAACTCGCCGGCACTTAGCCGGCCACGGCTCGTGAGTGCCGATAAGGTTTCGCGGCCGGCGCCGAAGCTTTCTCGCTCGGCAAAAGGTCGTGCGGGCGAGGACGCCGCCGCCGCCTTCCTCGAAGCCGAGGGATGGTCCATCGTCGGTCGCAATGTGCGCTGGAGGGGCGGCGAGATAGATATCGCCGCGGCGAGGGGTGGCGTGATAGCCTTCGTTGAAGTGAAGTCTTGGAATAGCCTGGGGAGCGAGGAGCTCGAAAGGGCGATCGGGCCCGATAAGCGACGAAGAATAGTCGAAACGTCTAAAATCTTCCTCCTACAGCATCGAGAATATAATGACTGGAGCGTGCGATACGACGTCATACTCGTGAGGGGAGGCGTCGTCGTCGAACGTTATCCTTCGGCCTTTACGGGAGAGCTATGACAAGCCGGAATGGAATACAAGCCCCCGCTAAGATACGCGCGGCGAAAATGCGCCCGGAGCTACGCTCCGACCAGAAGCGCTTGGCCGAATTGAAAATAAAGTTGGGCGATGCGGAGTATATGGATAGCGCTATACAGAGGATCGCCACCGTACTTAGCGCCCGACTTACCCTACGCTAGATAGACTAATAATGGTATGATCGTTTGTGCTTTTTTAACTGACTGGTAGTGAGGAGCCCTCGATGGCCGACGAAAGACCGGACGACAGAAGAGGAAATGGAGAAGGCGAGGGGTCTCGCGAGCGCGAGCGCGCGCCCGATGCCTTGCGCGACGAGGGACAGGGCCGCAGAACCGGCAGGCATAGGGGATTCAGGGGCCGTCACGGCGTCCGAACGGAGGGATCGGATCCCGCCCCCAACGAAGCTTCACCCGAGCATGAGCCGAATGGCGCGCGCGAGGGCGGCCGCGATATGCCCGCTTGTCCCCTCTGCGGCAAACCTGTCTACGATCTTTCCACCGCTATTTCGGCCAGCAGGGAAACGGGTGAGCCTGCCCACTTCGACTGCGTCCTTGAGCGCGTAGGCGCCTCGGAGAGTCTCGCTTCCGGCGAAAAGCTCGTCTATCTCGGTTCGGGAAGCTTCGGTGTAGTTGAGTTCAAAGAAAAAAACGAAAGCGCCTTCCTAGTAAAACGTCGCATCCAGTGGGAAAAAGAAGGCGAGAAGAAAGACTGGCGGCGGGGATTATCCTCCAAAATTTCCAATTTATAATACAAGTACTATAAAGAAATTCGTTTCGAATAGTGAAACGCAATGTGGTTTTAGTTGACGGCTAAAGTTTATTCCCGAATTATTTGCTAGAAATTATCTCGAATAATCCATAAATATATGGATTATTCACTATATCTCTCATTAATTTCGGCCTTGCCTCTTTACAAGCATTTCACTCTGCGATACGTTCTCTCGATATGGATCGATATGTCCTTTCGGCATTAGTCCAGAACCACGCGGGCGTACTCTCCCGCGTGTCGGGGCTTTTTAGCCGTAGGGGATATAACATCGACAGCCTCACTGTCGGCGAAACTCAGGAACCGGGCGTCTCGCGCATGACCATTGTCGTACGTGGCGACGAGGCGACCATCGAGCAAATCCAGAAGCAGCTCGAGAAGCTCGTGGAGGTCGGGGCGGTGCGCCGCCTTGACCCTGCCAAGGCCGTCTATCGGGAGCTTGCCCTGATAAAGGTCGCGGCTTCTCAGGAGAGCCGTCCCGCCATCGTGCAAATAGCCAGTATCTTTCGCGCGCGCATCGTCGATGTCTCCCACGACAGCTTGACCATCGAGGTCACCGGCGATCAAGGGAAGGTGGACGGTCTCATCGAGCTTCTCGCGCCCTACGGCATTCGCGAGCTGGCCCGCACGGGCATAGCAGCCCTCGAGCGCGGATCGCTTCAGTTGTCTCTTATTTAGCTGCCCACGATGCCATCTGGCATCGCAGGGTGGCGCTCCAGCCACAGTGAACTACCCGCCAACCGACTAAGGAAAGCGGGAGGAGGCATAGCATCATGGCAATTATGTATTATGACAAGGATTGCGACCCCAAAGCGCTCGCCGGCAAAACGATCGCCGTAATCGGCTACGGCAGCCAGGGTCACGCTCACGCCCTCAACCTCAAGGACTCCGGACACAAGGTCATCGTCGGTCTGTATGAAGGATCCAAGAGCTGGAAAGAGGCGGAGTCCAAGGGCTTCAAGGTGATGACGGCGAAGGACGCGACGGCGGCCGCCGATTTCATCATGATCCTCATCAACGATGAGAAGCAGGCCAAGCTCTATACCGAGAGCGTGGCGTCCGGCCTCAAGGCGGGCAAGACCCTCGCCTTCGCCCATGGCTTTAACATCCACTACAAACAGATTCAACCACCCGCCGACGTCAACGTCGTGATGATAGCGCCCAAGGGACCGGGCCACACCGTCCGCACTCAGTACCTCGAGGGCAAGGGCGTGCCCGACCTCATTGCGGTGCACCAAGACGCGACCGGGGACGCGAAGAAGCTCGCTCTAGCCTACGCTTCCGGCATCGGCGGCGGACGCGCCGGCATCCTCGAGACGACGTTCAAGGAAGAGACCGAGACCGACCTCTTCGGCGAGCAGGCCGTCCTCTGCGGCGGCGTCACCGCCCTCATGAAGGCAGGCTTCGAGACCCTGGTCGAGGCCGGCTATCAGCCCGAGAGCGCTTACTTCGAGTGCATCCACGAGATGAAGCTCATCATCGACCTCGTCGTGCAGAAGGGCATCTCCTTCATGCGCTACTCGATCTCTGATACCGCCGAGTACGGCGATTATACCGTGGGCGGCCGCATCATCACGGCGGAGACGAAGAAGGAGATGAAGAAGGTCTTGGGCGAGATTCAGGACGGCAGCTTCGCGCGCAACTGGATCCTCGAGAATCAGGCTAACCGGCCCTACTTCAACCGCATGCGCGAGATCAACGCCGCCCACCTCTCCGAGAAGGTCGGCAAGGAGCTTCGCGGCATGATGAGCTGGACTAAGGCGGCCGACGAGAAAGCATGATGATATTCATCACGGGGGAATGATGCCGCGCAGGATCGCGATCTTCGACACGACGCTCCGGGATGGCGAGCAGGCGCCGGGCTTCAGCATGAATCTCGACGAGAAGCTCGAAGTGGCCCGGCAGCTCGCGCGTCTCGGCGTCGATGTCATCGAGGCGGGCTATCCCGCCACGAGTCCCCGGGACTTCGCGTCGGTCAAGGAGATCGCGCGCGTCGTTCGGGGGCCCACGATCGCGAGTCTCGCGCGGGCCGTGGACAAGGAGATAGACGCGGCATGGGAGGCGGTGCGCGGAGCGGAGCGCCCGAGGCTCCACGTAGTCCTCGCGACCTCGGCCTTTCACATGGAGCGCCGCCTTAGGATGAAGCCAGAGGAAGTGCTCGTTCTGGCGGGCTACGCGGTTAGGCGGGCGAGGGGACTTTGTCCCGAGGTCGAATTCTCGGCCGAGGACGCCACGCGCTCCGATCCGGAGTTTCTCTGCCGCGTCCTCCAGGCCGCTATAGAGGCGGGCGCTTCGATAGTCAACGTCCCCGATACCGTCGGCTACGCCCTGCCCGACGAGTATGCCGAGCTTATCCGGAAGGTGGTCGCCGGGGTGCCCGACATCGAGAAGGCCGCTCTTTCCGCGCACTGCCACAACGATCTCGGGCTGGCCGTAGCGAACACCTTGGCCGCGATAGGGGCCGGGGCGCAGCAGGTCGAGTGTACGATCAACGGCCTCGGGGAGAGGGCGGGCAACGCGGCGCTCGAGGAAGTGGTCATGGCGCTGGCGACGAGGCCGGATCTCCTCCTAGCATACTGCGGCGTCGATACGACGCAGATCTACGGGACCTCGAAGCTCGTGCAGGCCGTCACCGGCGTCCGGGCCGCTCCCAATAAGGCCATCGTCGGGGACAACGCATTCGCCCATGAGTCATGCCTCCGCGAGGCCGGCTTCATTGTGAACGAGGCGAGCTGCGAGATCATGACGCCCGAATCCATCGGCCTGCCGATGAACAGGCTCGTGCTCGGCAAGCACTCAGGCAAAAGCGCCTTCGAGGAGCGCCTCGCCTTCCTCGGCTTTCACACCAGACCCGACGCGGTCGCGGTCCTCTTCGAAGGATTCAAGGCCCTCGTCGATAAGAAGAAGACGGTGACCGACCGCGACCTCGAGGCTCTCGTTCTCGGCCTTTCGGCCAAAGTTCCCGAGACTTATCGGCTCGACAGGTTCGTCATCAATTCGGGGTCGACCATCGCGGCGACGAGCGCGGTGAGGCTCGTGATTCAAGGCGCTTCGCTCGCGGAGAGAGTCTCGGTAGGCGACGGCCCCATCGACGCGAGCTTCAAGGCTATCGACAAGATCCTGGGAAAGAACCCGATCTTGGAGGATTTTTCGCTCGATGCCGTCACGGAAGGCAAGGACGCGCAGGGCGAGGCGAGAGTACGGATACAATCCGGTGGCAAGCGATATAACGGTCGCGGGCTCTCTACGGACGTGATAGAGGCCAGCATCAAGGCCTATATCGCTGCTATCAACGCGATGGCGCAGGATACGGAGGTTACTCGTGAGCCGGATAGCCGTTCTTGACTCGACCCTGCGCGACGGGGCGCAGGGCGAGGGAATAAGCTTCTCCGTGACGGACAAGCTCAATATCGTGCGCGCCCTGGACGACCTCGGCGTCGATCTCATCGAGGCGGGCAATCCCGGATCGAATCCCAAGGATCTCGATTTCTTCAAGGAAGCGCGCGGACTAAGCCTGAGGAGCGCCCAGCTAGCGGCCTTTGGTTCGACGAGGCGCCGCGATATCCGCTGCGAAGAGGACGAGGGTCTGCTGAGCCTCCTCGGCGCGGATACGCCGGTCGTGGTGATATTCGGCAAGAGTTGGGACCTCCACGTGAAGCAGGTGCTCAAGGTCAGCCTCGAGGAAAACCTGGCCATGATCAGGGACACCGTGGCTTTCCTTAAGGCATCCGGCAGGCGCGTCATCTACGATGCCGAGCACTTCTTCGACGGCTTCGCGGCGGACGGCGACTACGCGCTGAAGACCCTCCGAGCCGCGGCGGAGGCGGGCGCCGAGAGCCTCGTGCTCTGCGACACGAACGGCGGGAGCCTCCCCGACTGGGTCGGCGAACTCACCTCCCGAGTGGTCAAGGACTTCGGCCTGAGCGTGGGCATCCACGCGCACAACGACTCAGGTTTGGCCGTAGCCAATTCGCTGGCCTCAATCAAGGCGGGGGCCGTTCATGTGCAGGGCACGCTAGTCGGCTTCGGCGAAAGGTGTGGCAATGCCAATCTCTCGACGATCGTCGCGGACCTCGCCTTCAAGATGAAGCTCGAATGCCTTCAGCCAGACTCGCTGACCAAGCTCTCGCGCATAACGCGCAGCGTCGCGGAGATAGCCAATGTCACCTTCGACGAGGGCATGCCCTACGTCGGCCTAAAGGCATTCGCGCACAAGGCGGGCATGCACGTCGATGCGGTGCTGAAGACCACGCTTTCCTTCGAGCACGTTCCGCCCGAGACCGTCGGCAATGAGCGGCGCATCCTCGCGAGCGAGGTGGGCGGCCGCTCCGTGATCCTCGAGCGCGTGAAGCGGCTCGATCCGACGGCGACCAAGGAGTCGCCCCTCGTAGCCCAGGTCGTGAAGCGCCTCAAGGAGATGGAGAGGCTCGGCTATCAGTTCGAAGGCGCCGACGCGAGCCTCGAGCTGCTCATGCGCAAGGCGGCGGGCAGGTACAAGCCTTTTTTCGAGCTCGGCCACTACCGCACAATAGGCGAGCCGCCGAGCGAGGGGAAGCTCTCCGCCCAAGCCCTCGTGAAGATCAGGGTCGATGGCGAGGACGCGATCAGCGCGGCGGAGGGCGACGGCCCCGTGCATGCCCTGGACCTCGCGCTGCGCAAGGCCCTCGAGAAATTCTATCCCTCGCTCTCCACGATGCGGCTCACAGACTTCAAGGTCCGCGTCCTCGATTCGAAAGGGGCGACGGCCGCGACGGTGCGCGTCCTCATCGAGAGCTCGGACGGCGTGACCGCGTGGACTACCGTCGGCGTATCCGCCGATATCATCGAGGCGAGCTGGCTGGCCCTCGTGGATTCCATCGAGTACAAGCTGATAACGGATATAGAGAAGCGCTATCGGCCCTACCTGTAGGTCGAGCGACGATGAAAAGACAGCGGAGGACGACATGAAGTACAACATCGCCATAATCCCCGGCGACGGAATCGGACCCGACGTAGTCAAGGTCGCCGTCGAAGTCCTCGAGGCGGTCGCGCGGCGCTTTGGATTCGATCTCTCCTTCACCGAGGCGCCCATGGGCGGCGCCGCGATAGACAAATTCGGCGACAGCATGCCCGCTTCGTCGCTGGCCATATGCAAGTCCAGCGACGCCGTCCTTCTGGGCGCGGTGGGCGGTCCCAAATGGGACGACCTGCCCGGAAGCAAGAGGCCCGAGGCCGGCCTCCTCGCCATACGCTCCGGTCTGGGCGTTTTCGCCAATCTGCGCCCCGCGTTCATGTTTCCCCAGCTTGCCGGCGCCTGCCCCCTAAAGCCGGCCCTCGTCGAGGGCGGCCTCGATATCCTCGTCGTGCGCGAGCTCACCGGCGGCATCTACTTTGGCGAGCGTGGGCGCAGCCCCGATGGCCTCACGGCCTGGGACACGGAGCGCTATTCGAAACATGAGATAGAGCGCCTCCTCGAGGTGGGCTTCGAGGCCGCGGCCAAACGTAGGAACAAGCTCTGCGTCGTCGATAAGGCCAACATCCTCGAATCGTCGAGGCTATGGAGAGAGACGGCCAAGGCGATGTCGCCGAAATGGCCCGGCGTCGAACTCTCCTTTATGTACGTGGACAACGCCGCGATGCAGCTAGTTAAGGCGCCGCGCCAGTTTGACGTCATCGCGACGAGCAACATGTTCGGCGACATCCTATCCGACGAGGCCAGCATGGTCACCGGTTCCATCGGCATGCTCGCGAGCGCCAGCCTCGGCGATAGCGCCGGACCGGGACTCTACGAGCCCATCCACGGCTCGGCCCCCGACATAGCGGGACAGGATAAGGCCAACCCCCTCGCCACCGTGCTTTCGGCCGCTCTCCTTCTCAGGCATTCCCTGAACCGCGAGGTCGAGGCAAAGGCGATCGAGACCGCGGTTTCGGCCGTGCTCGATTCGGGGCTCCGCTGCGCGGACATCTTCGCCGGATCGTCCGACGAGAAATTAGTCGGCACCGTCGCGATGGGGAAGGCCGTGGTCAGGGCTATACAGGAGGGCGGAAAATGAGGAGCGATGGAGTCAAGAAAGGCGTGGAGAGGGCCCCGCATCGATCCCTCTTCAAGGCGATGGGCTATACGGACGAAGAGCTAGAGCGTCCCCTCGTAGGCGTCGTCAACGCGAAGAACGAGATCATACCCGGCCATATGCACCTCGACACGATCGCCGCTGCCGTGAAGGCAGGCATACGAAGCGCGGGCGGCACGCCGATAGAGTTCCCCTCCATCGGCGTCTGCGATGGAATCGCGATGGGGCACGCGGGGATGAAGTACTCCCTGGCCTCTCGCGAACTTATCGCCGACTCGATCGAGACGATGGCCGAAGCCCACTGTCTAGACGCCCTCGTACTCGTTCCCAACTGCGACAAGATCGTCCCTGGAATGATGATGGCCGCCGTGCGGCTTAATATTCCATCGGTTCTCGTTTCCGGCGGGCCTATGCTCACCGGCCGCAAGGACGGGGTCGACATCGACCTTAATACGGTCTTCGAGGCCGTCGGCAGCGTCCACGCCGGCGCGATGCGCGAAACCGAGCTGGCGGGCTACGAGGATTCAGCCTGTCCCGGCTGCGGTTCCTGTTCGGGCATGTTCACCGCGAACAGCATGAACTGTCTTGCCGAAATACTCGGGCTCGCCCTGCCGGGCAACGGGACCATCCCCGCCGTCTACGCCGAGCGCATCAGGCTCGCCAAGAAGGCGGGCGCCGTAGTCATGGCGGCGATCGAGCGAGACCTCAAGCCGAGGGATCTCCTCGACGAGAGGCAGTTCCGCAACGCGCTGGCCCTGGACATGGCCCTGGGCTGCAGCACTAATTCCATGCTCCATCTTCCCGCTATAGCGCACGAGGCGGGAATAAAGCTCGACCTCGACATAGCCAACGAGGTCGCCGCGAGGACGCCCAATCTCTGCAGGCTCGCTCCCTCGGGACCGCACCACGTGAGCCAGCTCTACGAGGCGGGGGGCGTCTTCGCCGTCGTCAAGCAGCTTCTCAAGAGAGATCTCATCGACGGCGAGGCCATGACGGTGACGGGCAAGACGATAGGCGAAATCGCTGAGGCCTCCCCAGATGCCGACGGCGTCGTGATCCGCAGGATCGAGGATCCCTACTCCGCGACGGGCGGGATCGCCGTGCTCCGCGGCAACCTCGCTCCCGACCGCGCTGTCGTAAAGCGCGCCGCGGTCCTGAGCTCCATGCTCAAGCACAAGGGACCCGCGCGTGTCTTTGATTCCGAGGATGCCGCCAACGCGGCGGTGCTCGGGGGCAAGATACGATCCGGCGATGTCGTCGTCATCCGCTATGAGGGGCCGCGAGGCGGCCCCGGGATGCGGGAGATGCTCGAGGCTACGAGCGCATTGGCGGGAATGGGACGGGACGCGGACACGGCCCTCATAACGGACGGCCGCTTCTCCGGGGCGACGCACGGGGCGGCGATAGGCCATGTCTCGCCCGAGGCGGCGGCCGGAGGGCCGATAGCCTTGGTGCGCGAGGGTGATGTCATCTCGATAGATATCGACGCCGGCAGGCTCGACCTGGAAGTATCCGATGAGGAGCTGGCCAAGCGCCGCGCCGCCTGGAAGGCGCCCGTGCCCAAGGTCAGGACGGGTTGGCTGGCTCGGTATGCGGCATTAGTCTCTTCGGCGTCGAGTGGGGCGGTGCTCGTCCCGCCCGGGGGCGCATGATATGGAAATCACCGGCGCGCGAATCGTCGTCGAGACCCTGATCAAGGAAGGCGTTGATACCGTTTTCGGCTATCCCGGCGGCACGATACTCAACGTCTACGACGAACTCTTCAAGTATTCCGACCGGATACGCCATGTCCTCACCGCCCACGAGCAGGGGGCGGCTCACGCGGCAGACGGCTACGCGCGCTCCACGGGCAGGCCCGGTGTCGTGCTGGCCACGAGCGGCCCCGGCGCGACCAATCTCGTGACGGGAATCGCGACGGCATACATGGACTCAAGTCCCCTCGTCGCCATCACCTGCAACGTACCGAACAAGCTGCTCGGCAAGGACAGCTTCCAGGAAGTGGACATCGCTGGAATCGCGATGCCCGTCACCAAGCACAACTACATCGTGAAGGACGTTCGCGCGCTAGCCGGTACGCTGGCTCAGGCATTCGAGATCGCGACGACGGGAAGGCATGGGCCGGTCCTCGTCGATATCACTAAGGACGTCACCGCCGCGACCGCTGAATGGAGTCAGGCGGCGCTCGAGCTGCGGGACTCGGGCGATCCGCGTTTTCACGCGAAACGGGCGCCAATAGTGTCCGATAGCGATCTCGACGAGGCGGCCGGGCTCATCATCCATTCTGTCAGGCCATTTATCTACGCGGGCGGCGGCGTGATCGCGAGCGGCGCCTCCGAGGAACTGCGCAGCCTGGTCGAAAGGATTAAAGCTCCAGTCGCCCTAAGCCTTATGGGTCAGGGCGCTTTCCCCTCGGGACATCCCCTGTTTACGGGCATGATCGGCATGCACGGGACCAAAGCTTCCAACATGGCATCGAGCAGGGCAGACCTGCTGATCGCGATTGGGGCGCGTTTTTCGGACCGGGTCGTGAGCGACGCTTCCCGCTTCGCGGCCAAGGCCCGCATACTGCATATAGACATCGACGCGGCGGAGATAAACAAGAATGTCGCGAGTTATAAGGCCCTTATCGGAGACGTAAAAGACGTATTGGCCCGATTGCTGCAACGCGTGAGCGAGCGGGAAAAATCGCCCTGGAATGGCGATATCGACTCGTGGAAGGCGGAAGTCCCCTCATCCCACGCTCGCGAGACGGAGCTGCACCCGCGCTTCATTATGGAGGAGATACATTCGCGCGTCGGCGACGACGCCATCGTGACCACCGAAGTCGGTCAACACCAGATGTGGACTGCCCAGTTCTATCCTTTCGCCAAGCCGCGCACCTTCATCTCCTCGGGCGGCCTCGGGACCATGGGCTTCGGCACGGGCGCGGCAATGGGCGCGCAGGTGGCCAACCCCGACAGGCAGGTAGTCCACATCGCGGGCGACGGCTCCTTCAGGATGAACTGCAACGAGCTCGCGACCATCTCTCATTACGGCCTGCCTATCCTCATCGTCGTGATGAACAACGGCACCCTCGGCATGGTGCGCCAATGGCAGAGCATGTTCTATAAGGGACGCTACTCGCAGACTACCCTCGATAGGCCCCCCGATTTCGTCAAGCTTGCCGACGCCTACGGAATCCGCGGATTCAGGGCGAGGAACGAGGATGAATTCCGGGCGGCGCTCGATGCGGCCTTGTCGCAACGCGCGCCGGCCCTCCTCGACTGCGTCCTCGACATCGACGAGAAGGTCCTGCCCATGGTCCCCTCAGGCAAGCCTATCGATGAGCTGATCCTGGAGCCGCCGGAAGAATGATCCCAATACTCGCCGTGGCGGGCCGCCCCGTCCTCCATTCCATGAGTCCCGTGATTTTTCGCGGGCTCTTCCGCGCCTCGGGCGTCGAGGCTGCCTATACGCGGGTGGCCGCCAGGAGCGCGGCCGAGGCGATAGACCTTTTCCTCTCCTTCGGCATGCGCGGAATGAACCTCACCGCCCCTTTTAAAGAAGAGGCGGCCGACCTCGTCGATGAGCTTACGAGCGATGCGCGGACCCTTGGCGCCGTCAACTGCCTCGTCGCTCTCGAGGGCGGCCGCGTGCTTGGCGCAAACACCGACGCCCAGGGCGTGCTCGGCGCTTTGCGCGGCCGCGGCGTCGAGATCGCGGGCAAACGTTGCCTGGTCATCGGCGCAGGCGGCGCGGGGAAGGCGGCTGCCCTCGCTCTCATATCCGCCGGCGGCGAAGTCGTCATCGCGAATCGCACGCGCTCCCGAGCCGACGAGGTAGCCGCCCGCCTCGGCTGCGACTCGGCCTCCCTAGATGATCTCCCGGCCCTCGCGAGCAGGGCCGAGCTGATCGTCTCGACCCTCGCATCCGAGTCCCTGCCCGAAATCGAGGCATGGTTCCCTGCCGCCGGCATAGCGGCGGTTCTCGACGCCGACTATAAAACCGGCAGGCTCGCGCGCTACGCCGCCGAGCGCGGCCTTGTCGCCGCGACCGGCGCCGACTGGCTCAGCTGCCAAGCCTTGCCGGCCTACGAGCTGTTTATGCGCGCGGCGCCCTCGCCCGAGTCCTCCGCCTCCTCGCTTGCCGCCGAACTCGGCTGCAGCGTCGGCGCGACGACCCGTGGCGACGCGGTCGGACGCAAGGTCGCCCTGGTGGGGCTCATGGGGGCGGGCAAGACCCAAACAGGACAGGCGCTCGCTCGGCTCATGGGCCTGCCTTTCATCGATGCCGATTCCGAGATAGAAGCGGAGGCCGGAATGTCGGTGACCGAGATATTCGCGCGCGAGGGCGAGTCGGGATTTCGCGAGCGCGAGCGCTGTGTTCTCGAGCGCATAACGTCGCTGCCGTTTTCCGCCGTTCTGGCCACGGGCGGGGGCGCGCCCGCCTTTCCCGCGAGCGCGAGGCTCCTCAAGGAAAGCTGCCTTTGCGTGTGGCTGCACGTGTCCCCGGAGACCGCCGCTGCCCGTACGCGCGGAGGCGCGGGGCTCCGCCCGCTGCTCGCCGGCGTCGAGAGCGAAGCCAGGCTGCGCGTCCTCGAGGCCGAACGGCGCGGCGCCTACGCGTCCTGCGCCGAGCTCCTCGTATCGACTGAAGACCGCGGGGCTCAAGACGCCGCGGAGGTTATCTATGACGAGATCGATCGCATATCGTGAGGTTAAGGGGAGCGTCCGCGCTCCCGCCTCCAAGAGTTCCATGCAGAGGGCTATAGCCTGCGCTCTGCTGGCCGAGGGCGAGTCGGTCCTGCGCTCGCCGAGCCGGTCGGCGGATTGCTTGGCGGCCCTGGGGGTCGCCAGGAGCTTGGGCGCGGATGTCGTCGATCGCGGGGATTCCTTCGAGATAGTCGGGACCGAGGCTTTCGCGGATCGCGGATCGACGGCCGCGCCGACGCGCGTCTCCTGCGGCGAGTCGGGCCTTTGCATACGCATGTTCTCTCCGATAGCGGCCCTTTTCACCCGCGAGATAAAGCTCGGCGCCGAAGGATCGCTCGCGAAACGCTCGGTTGGAATGATCGAAGCGTCCCTTGTCGAGCTCGGGGCGGAGTGCGCGACCGCCTCGGGCTTCCCGCCCGTCCTCGTTCGAGGACCGCTGCGCGGGGGCCGGGCGAAGGTCGATGGCCGGATGAGCTCGCAGTTCCTCACCGGCCTCCTCGTGGCCCTGCCTCTAGCGGAGGGCGATTCGGTCCTAGAGGTCGAAGGCCTCGCGAGCCGAGGCTACGTCGATCTCACGCTGGATACGATGCGCGCCTTCGGCGTCGAGGCCGCGAGGGACGAAAGTTTCAGCCTCTTCCGCGTGCCGGGCTCGAGGCGATACCGAGCCGCCGATTTTACCGTAGAGGGCGACTGGAGCGGAGCGGCTTTCCTTCTCGTCGCGGCCGCGCTGGCCGCGAAAGGACCGCCTCTCGTCGTCACGGGCCTCGGCGCCCTTTCCTCGCAGCCCGACCGCGCCATTTTGGATGCGCTGCGGTCCAGCGGCGCGGCAGTCGAGACCGATGCAGGGGAGATAAAGGTTAGGCGGAACAAACTAGATGCCTTCGAGTTCGACGCGACCGACTGTCCCGACCTCTTCCCCCCCCTCGTGGCCCTGGCCCTCGCCTGCGATGGCGAGACCAGGATACGCGGCGCCCTGCGGCTCAAGGGAAAGGAGAGCGATCGCGCTGCCGCGCTGGGCGAGGAATTCGCGGCTCTGGGCGCTCGAGTCGAGCTTGACGGGGACCTGATGAGGGTATTCGGCAGCGGGTGGCTTGCGGGCGGCGCGGTAGATTCCCGCGGCGACCACCGCATCGCTATGGCCGCCGCTATCGTGTCGCTCTTTTGCGAAGCGCCCGTCGAGATCGCCGGTTCCGAGTGCGTAGCGAAATCCTGGCCGAGCTTCTTCGAGGACCTGTCCTCGATCGCGCGTTAGCCGAAGCCCTAGGAGCCTGTCGGGCTTGAGACCGCCGAATTTACAGTTATTGATGGGGAAGATAGAATCGGGGAATGGCACCCCGATTCAAACCCGTTGACCGGGAACAAGGACTGCTCCTCCCCTATGA
>Ga0182027_10004577_pt1 | contig 21380 bp, 16 predicted proteins | sample 712E1DmetaG_FD_121300 | JGI IMG/M metagenome (GOLD analysis project Ga0182027, IMG submission 121300) | Permafrost microbial communities from Stordalen Mire, Sweden - 712E1D metaG (Illumina Assembly) | ecosystem: Environmental > Terrestrial > Soil > Wetlands > Permafrost | place: Sweden...
AATCGATGTGATTATTCAGGACTGCTGAAGGTATTATATGATAATGCCAGGCCTGTTCTGCACTAACAACCTGCAAAATACTAACGGGAATATGTTTTAGTTTTTCAGATAACATCAATGATAAAGCAGATTAAGAAGATAAGTATCGTTATAAAGATTGACATGAACTAGCATTCCTATAAGAATAGCTACAAACATGAGAACTGAAATACCACCCGCAAGCGGAAAATGCGATTTCGATCGGTAAAGAAATGGTTTAAAAATCAGTATTACTGCCAGTGAAAGAATAAAAAACAATATGAAATTTACCGGCGAAAATGAAAAACAGACTGCTGGAAAAAATACCAGGTCCCCTGAGCCTATCAATGTATTTAGAGGATTAAATAGTTTGAATTTAACCAAAAACAAGACCAAAATTGATAATAAAACAATTGCCAGACATCCTGTTAAATTAAGTCCCGCATACAATAAACCCTTATCGGTCCGGTTGAAAAATAATAAACGAAGAAAAGACAAGACTGCCGTGACAATAAGTAATAACAGTGGTACAGCCATGTACTTAAAGTCGTAGAAGGCAACAAGGATCAACGAAACAGAAAATAGTATGGTCAGGGTTGTCATGATTAGTCTTTGGTAACTTCAACCAGCTTTTTATCCTGGTCAATTTCCCAGACATTAAATTTACCATCCTGATTGAAATCGACTACAGCAGTGGCCCTGGCAAGAAATCCGGATGAAGCAGACTTTACAATTTCAATTCTGTAATTGGCAGTACCGTTTTCGATGGTTAGTTTTTCCTGTTCGAAACCAATTTCCCCAAGGTCGGATGAATAGCGTGAATACATATAAAAATAACTCTTTTCCAAAGTATAGACATGCCCCAATTGTAGTTGGGCTTCTGTAGCTTTGGCTTTCGAGATAAGCGGCATTAGCCGCGGAAGGGCAAGTAATACAAGAATTCCTATAATAACCAGCACCACCAGCAATTCGGTAAGTGTAAAGGCCGGCATTTTTTTATTCAGTTTCAATCGCTGCAAAATCATCTTCGTAACAAATTATAGATTGAAGTATTGTTTTTTATATTCTTTTAATTGAAGGCTTTGTCAGGTGTGATTTTTGGTCAATAAAAATCTTAAAATACCAAAGTGCCGTAAGGCAGAAATATTTATTGCATAGTTCTCTATAACCTTACCGACAAATGTGTATTAATTTGTTGCCAAATTTTTGTTCCTGACAGGAACATTTTTCCTTTACCATACACGGCATAAAGATAAAAATTTATTGCTCAACTGCTAATTATAATTGATGAATATATGATTCAAAACGAATGGGTTAGATTGAAAAACCTAACATTTAAATATAACCTAATTTGCCTGGTACCACTAAGGTTCGTATGTATGTATATAAACCTGGTAAATAGAGAGAGTAGCTAATTTATATTTGTTCGAAATAGAAGAGCATATGGTACCGGTTTAGAATCTGTTTAGTTAATATGAAAAGCCCGGTTGTTAATGCCGGGCTTTTTTTAATCCTTTCGAATCTATTAAAATATTATTTTGATAACTATTTCCATTATTTTTTTTAAGGGTTACACCCACCTGTCTTGTTTATATTGAAAGAATTAGAGGTGTAAAATACCCCTGTTTCTGCACTGCTTGATTGATCATATACTTTTAAAATAACTGAAGCATTGGTAACATCCTGAAATAAGAAATTATTATCAAGGTTTATTGTAAATGTGTATGTCCCTGCAGAAGCTAAAACGTAATATGGATAAACATCTGCCGTAATGTTCTTAGTTGCACCTTCATATCCTGTAAGGTATACATGAAGATATACAAACCCACTTAAAGTACTAGTCCAGTTTATTGTATAGGTACAATTGTTTGCCCAGACGGTGCCTGTTGTGGGATAGGTAATATTAATAGGTGGAGCAGGTGTGCCACCTCCACTGCTACTGCTGGACGATATAGGAGTAGGATCGATATAAAAGTAACCACTAATGGCCACATCTGAATTATCACTAATCCTTGTAAACTTCATATTCAATGGCAGATTATTGGACCAGTTGCCTGTGCCGGGAGATGCAGGAACAGGCCAATCATAGGGTATATTAGTTCCGCTAGAGCCATCATAGAAAACAGAAGCAATTGTATATCTTAAAGTGCCAGAAGTTGGATCGTTTTCATCAGCACCATAATAAATTTCTAATTTTTTATTCCCACCTACGAGATCATCATAAATTAAAGGGACCGTTTGTCCAACGTGATATATTACACTGCCCGCAGGAGATTTAATCATTATGTTTTTCGGTTGTACAGTAAAGGCCTTGCTGAGAGATTTTCTTTGTCCCGTTTCATTGTCATCAACTGTGCAGGTAGCAGTAAGGTTTCCGTAAAATGTTAAAGTAGCAGAAAAGCTTTTTGAAGAATTCGTTATCGTTGATGTACCATTTGTTATAACCCAATTATATGTGAAATCACCGGAACCACTGGTAGTAGTAACATCAAAGGTTGCAACATCTTTTATTGTATAATTAGAAGAACATTTAATCTCAACAATATCCAAATACAGAATCCCGTAATTGTATTCGTAATGCTTAAGAATATTCCCTTGATCATCTTTAATATCAGTTAAACGACCCAAACTATCATAAATGTAATAAGTTATATTGTTATTTTCATCCGTCATGGAGGTCATACCAATTAGGGGATCGTAGACATAGGTAGTCATTTTGGCACCTACCGGGTAAACATGTACTTCATCGATAAGCGTTCTTCCTCCAGTTACACCGATAGTCGTCGGACCAGTTATTGTTTGTTGTACTAGTTGCCAATTGCCTGGAATAACCTTTTTCCAATAAGTAAGCATATATGTGCCTGGAGTTGAACGACCAACAAGTAAATTACTAGCCCATGAATACTTTCCGGTTTTGGCATCAGTTGATATGCTGCTTGGTGGATAAACATTAGCCATATCAAAACTCTCATATTCAATCTGATCTGGTGATGCATTTTTTACCTCTGCAACTACATAGGTATTATTATAACCCCATATGTAGGAGACCTGTATGTCATTAGTTTTTTGTGTTTGTATAATATTCCCGGTTGCATCATACGTATTACAAACTATAGGAGTATACTGACTTGATTTTAAAAAATCAATATTCGTTTTTGGAGCATTAATTGTAGCGCTAGTGTATGATAATCCCCATGAAGGATAAACAAAGGGAGTATTTGTAAAAATGGAATACTGGGTACCAGGAACAAGAGATCCATTGGAAGCTGTTATTAATTCATTAAATTCTGAGCCGATTACCAAATTATTATTTAAATGCGTTACTTCAATTGGAGTACTGATCTGGTTTTTTAGTACCATATTATGCAACATTGATGCATACCCGCTATAAATAGTATTTAGGTCGTTACCCCAATCATAATCGCCGGGATATTTATACCTGGTTGCAAGATTCGTTCCATCGCTTTGACCCTCAGTAAAAGAAGTAACCTGTCCGGAATTATTGTATCCGTATGTTTTCGAGGAAGTAATGAACTTTGTATGATCATTTAAATCATACGTTGTTTCGGTTGAATTGTGCAACACTTTTGATACGTCCGTCAAATATTGATACCTGCCCCAAACGTAAGGTGGCGGCGGATAACAATCATTATAGAGTGTTGGATATATAAAGGACACTAAAATCCCCTTTACAATGCCAGCGGAGGACCCATTTTTATAATTTAAAGAGTACGTATTATCGATAAAATGGGTAACGATACCTAATTCAGAATAATCCGTTTTTCTAGTCAATAAACCTCTATTCCAATCATAATTTAAATGAGGAGCATATGGATAATCATTGAAAGAGAAAGTAAAATTCAAATATTTAAAACAACCCTGGGTCCATGATTCCGGATCAAATCCTACGATCGGAGGAGTGTATAAATTATCACCACCCTGATCATTAGTATCAAAATACAAGCCCGGACAAGAAAAATTATAAATACTAAAACCTTTCCCGGTTTGGGCTACAATAACCTCTGTGTATCCAACATTTACGGATGTTGCTCCCAAAGATGCTATATTAATATTACTTCGCTTTAAAAATAGAGAATAGTATCCTTGTTTGTCTGTATTCCATTGATTTAAGTAGGATGTATAATCTGCAAAGCATTGGCAATATTCATTATAATAATTAAGATTAGCAAATTGAGGTTTATTGATAAGGACCCCGCTTGATTGTGTTGTACTCCAACTGTAATAATGGTACCCGGTTACAATATCATTGGCATGGTTTAAACCATCAAAGGTAGTAATTGTATTTATTCTCAGACCATCTCCGTAATACAGTGCCCCTTCATATAAATAATCTTTAGGCTCATAGGAATATTGTGTATATCCTCCTTCAGGAAAATTAACCTGAGTCAAAATATTTGCCTGTAATGTAGGATTATCCGTAAATTTAGTAGACCTGTCAGCTCCTGCCAGTTCATAAACAGTCCCGGTATAATTTGGAATCGCATCTACACGATATGGATCATTTATAATTTCCGGGGTACTCGCTCCACCTCCATCAGGAGGGCTGTATATATATAAATGAGGTATCATGGAGGTGGCAGCATTTGCCTTATAATAACCCCATTGATCCTGGCAGAAAGACAAAATATTTGGCAGTTTTACCTTATCAGAATAATTGTAATTAAAAGTATATGGCGGTTTAGTTGCTCCGTCACTTCCGGATTCCTGGACTGATTTTAATTCAAGTCTCTTGTATTTATATTTATCTGCAGTTGCGGCAGCATCAATGCCGTCGCTAATAAAATAATCATATCCTAAAGTAAAACGCTTTTTAAAAAAGATAAAACCCAGATCATCAATATAACTCAACTCGACATTCTTTATTGAATTAGTACCTGGTAAATCTTCTCTTTGACTGCTAGAGTAATTGAAATTGACAACCTTATCGGGGGTTAAAATTTGCTTTATTAGTTTCCCTATAACATTTATTTGAATAGTTACCGGACTATTTTCAACTTGAGATCCTGCATATTTAATTACTGTATACTGAAGGATATTTTTATCGATGGTATAATTTTGGGGCTCAGTAGTTGCTGAATTATAAACAAAATTGACTCCCTTACCTGTTGGCGTGGTTACTTTTGATAAATACCATGAGGAGCAATAGGAAAAAGAAGATGTAGTTGGAAGGGGAATTTCGACTTTACCACATATGCCAAAAGGCTGGTGCATTATAACTTTTGTAGTTTCCTGGTCCTGAAATTCAAATTTTGAACCTTTATCATCGATCATGGTAAAACTGCTAAGATGATCATTTGCATCAAATGTACAAGAACATACCAGGTTTTTCTGAGGGAATAACCTTATTTGTCTATCTTTATCAATAACAAACTTCCCTACATTACCATTGAAATTGTAAAAGAAAATATCGGGCTCTGCATCATTAATTATATCTGTAGACCCTGAAATGAAATCACTTTTTATAGTATTATGAATAGTATTTGCATCTGCAGTCCAATCAAAACTCTCAACTTTTGAAGCATTGTTATTTTTAAGATATCCTGAATATACAGTTGTTGAATTTGGAGAATACATTTGACCGGAATAATCGTCAGGTAATCCAACAACAGACCGTGTGATCAGACCGCCTGCATTTATCGACCAACCCAAACCAACACTCGATGCTATTTGTTCCACTTTTATTCCCTGTGCATAATAACTCAAAGAAATTGGCATATCAAAATCCGGTTCCTTTACATCAATCAAAGGAATGGAAATACTTGGAGTACCCGTAAATAAGCTTACGGGAGTATTCGCATACGTTCCAAACGAAGAGGCATCCGGCGAAGGTGGAATGACAAGTTGTTGTGCGATTATTTGTCTTGCTGAAAACGATATTATCAGTAATAGAAAAAATTTTCTCATTTTGATTTGGTTTAATTCTGATTTCTATTTTGCTTATTTATTTTACCAGGATTTCTAATGATGCCGGATAATGATTGAATGGCATAATATACTGGCCCAGGTAAAACCGCAAATAATTATCTCGTAAAGTAACCTCCGAGTTATTATAAATAGAAGGTGCAAATAAATACTCTTTGTGATATAATTCGTCATGACCTTCTATGTATCCCAATTTTACAATAATCTGAGATGAATCTCTCACTACCAATTTGTTCAGGTTTATATATACTCCGGTATTATACAAGCTCGTATCAGCAGTTTGGTTTACTATATTGTAATCAACGGTGTATACCCAACTACTGTCGCTGGTCTGGGCTTTCGCATTGGACACAAGAATTGAAAACAATAGAATGCTTATAAAAAGTGATTTTTTACACATATTGGTATTTTTTTAATTATCCATTTCCAATGCAATTCAAGTGATTCAGTTATTTTAAAAAAACATTAAAATCATCAAAGAAATTATTCTCTTGATAATCCTTCTTGTATGAAATATGCGTAATAACTTCTGCATATATGAAATAATACGAATTCAGAAATATATTTAAACCCAATTCTTGCTATTAACCTTTCCTGTTTGGTTAAAACCCAATTTCGTCTATTTGATAAAGTATGGATTCAGGGGTCAAGTATAAATAACAGTATTTGAAAAAGCAAATTTTATTGTGGTTAATTATTTTTTTCTTCACAGGATCTGTTTTAACACGTGCTAAATCCGCCGCAAAATCAAAATAAACTTTCCAGATATTGGAAAAAACAAATATATACAGAAAAGATTGAATTACAAGATCAAAAAATAGGGTAAAATTCAAAATTGGGCTGTTTTGAAAATATTATTTTGCAATAAAAAGCAACGAGTAAAAAATCAAAAAAAGTAGAATTTTTTTGAATTCCCGGGACTTTAAAAGGTTTTTATCTCAAACCAGTTCAGGCAATCCTGGTTCAGATTAATGAATTTTCGCTTTTGAGCAGCAAGATTCATTGTAGGTTTAAACATATCCTTGTCAGGCAACCTTCTATTAAATACTTCAATGGGCGTTAAACCATAAAGTGCCTTATGTGGTTTGTTATTGTATTTATCTACAGCCATGAAAAATATTGAGAAGTTTGTTCAATATTCTACAGCCTTGTGGTAAACAAAAAATCGTATTTAATCCTCTTGTTCACAGCTTCCACCATACTTTTGGTAATTACAATGTCGCTATGGGCAACCAGTCTTTTCATATTTCCTCCTGGGCGATTTACAAAAAGATCTACCAATCCTTTATTTTGAGAACCATCATCGGTAATTAGATCTATATTCGGCTTTACACCCTCAAGATAATACTTGGTATAGGCTTCATTGATGTTTTCAAATGACAAACGGGCTGTATAATTCAATGAAACCTTCGCATTTAAATAAACTTTGAGAGATTGTCAACCAGCAGATATATCTAAACCTTTGAAGGATCCAATGGTTACACCTCCAAGTATTAAAAACATGGTTATATAAGTCAATTATACCATGACCCAGTCATTTCCAACCATAACAGATATTCCAATTGGTGTCGTAAGGGTTTAAAACGGTGTTTAATTTCAGACGAAGCTATGCTTTGCTAAATTTCGTAAAACGCTATAATGGATGTTACGGTTGGCAAGTAGACTTTAATTTCTATCGAAGTGATTTATCTAAATTGGCGAATTACTTATCAGTGGAGCTAGATTCGTCTAACTCATTTTTAATATTAATTATATACTTCCAATTTCTTTCAATTGAATCTAAATTATTATCCTTATGGAGTTTATTATCCCAATTGTCAGGTCTTTGCTTAAAATTCTCATACGTTATTTCTGGATTTTCCACATCACAGAATAATAAAGTATACGATGAAAAATTCATTTTTTTTGGATCTAATTCAATCTCGAAATAAAATGGTTCTGTCCATTGTTCTGTTTCGCTGGTAATGCCCCAAATCATAACGCCCCAAATTGATAGGCTATAGTTAATAAGTTTAACCTTTGTTATTAAACTATCATCTATCCATTTTTTGGAATCCCAATCATGATATTTATTTTTTAAAAGCAACTCTAAAAGGCCTGCTAAAAGAAATGATGTATCACCTAATATTTTGTTATAGAAATCTAGATTTAGATTGATAGATCTAATCCTTTCCAAACTTTTCCAAAGTTCAGAAACTAGCATCTTCTGAATTTCATCTATTGATTTCATTTATTTTTTTCAATAAATTTTTCGATTGATTTTATCAAACTTTGTTCAGCACCCTGTCTTTGTCCATGAGCTAAATCTCTCCCCATTTTTGATGTAACCTCGATTCGTTTTTGGACACTTTGTCTTAAATCATTAAGTAATATTTCTAAATCCTCTTTAGAATATTTACAAAGATCTTGAACTTTAGGCAATATTCCATGAACCTTCCCCGTAGCATCCAAAACTGGAAGAGCGGCATATTCAGCGACATGTATTTCTTCGCCTCCAGGAATTAAAAGCATGGCCAATCCTATAATACAATTGACCCTGTCATTTCGACAACTGCAGACACTCCAATACGTGTAGCGTTAAGAGTGCTTATATTAAGCTAAATATAACGCATTTAGAACTTTAACGAAAACTAAGGTAAGCTGCGGATACTTAAAAAATATTGTACAAAATGCAAACTTGATACATATCTATGTTTAAGGTTTAATTACGCCCTGAGGCCACTTGAGTTCATGAGAAGGAGTAAATTTAATGCCTGTAAATTTATTCTTAATGACCATATTTCTGACTTTTTCTGTTACTAAAATATGTCTAGGATATCCTACTACAGTGAATAAGTCACTTCTATCCCAATTATTTAAATCTACAATTATTCCATTTTCATAGGCTGAATATTTTTTCTTGCCACAATATTCACAATATTCTTTTAAATGAATACCAGAATCTTTATGAGCTTCACCACCTTTACCAATTATGATCAATTCCCAAAGCTTTAAATGTGAGGACATATTTTGTAATTCAACTTCTTTCAATTCATAACCGGTTAGCTTATTCTCTTTGAAAATATTTGCAACCTTATCACTAATTATACTTTCGCTTAAAAAAGTCCATAGAAAATCACCTTTGTTTTTGTTTCTTAAATTAATTTTCATTGGTCCTATCCGATTGCCTGCCCTTTGATGTCCCTCAAATTTTGGACATATTATACCTACCCAATCTGTTCCTTCAGCATATTCGACATCTTTGTAATTTTCATCTGTATGTGCATCGTAAAATACCATAATAAAACCTCCTAATTTAAATTCCGAATTTACTTCTCATCCATTCTAATTGTTTTAAAATTTCTTCTTTACTCGCATTAGGATTATTTTGCATAAATTCTCTCCATATTTTATTCCAGTTTTCAGGCCCAGTATGAACTCCATTAGGCTTTAATCTGTGGATTGCCTGATCTAAAGGTATTTTATAATCTTCTATATTTAGACCAGCACGTTTAAAAAATTGTGCAAATTCTCTCGCTTGTGGAAGCAGATGATGAAGTTCAGTTACTCCTTCAACTTCTTTGGTACCAGGAATAAGCCACATAGCCAAACCTATCATCCCATTGACCCTGTCATTTCCAAAAATTGTCGATACTCTTGCGTGTTTAGCAACAGAGGCTAGTATTTAAATTCGTAATTTTAAAGCTAAACAAACAAATATGTTATTTTGAGTATGCAATACCAAAATCCTCGCGACGGTGCGTATAATGTTTCCGATTTTGAAACGACACCTTAGATAGATTCTTTAAGCGTGTTAACGGGGAGATATCTCCATCAATAACATTTGTGGATTCATAAAACAAAACTACCTCCAAATTACTAAGATTATCGAGTACCTTAAGACTATCAATATCACCAATATCAATAATTAAAAGTCTTTTTAATTTTTTAAGTTTGGATAATTCAGATAGAGAACTTATGGCTTTACATTTTTGTACTTCGAGTTCTTCTAATTCTAACAATCCTTCTATACCTTTCAAGGATGTTAACTTTTTCAAATTCTCAATGCATAAATAATTAATCTTTTTCAATGAATTAATCCCTTCCAAACTTTCTGTTGGAGCATTTAATATAGAAAGTTTTTCAAGATTGATTAGCTGAGAAAACTCATCACAGTTTTTTTTATCATAATTATTTATCAAAAGTTTCTTTAAGTTTATGGCTTCAAAGATAGACTCAAAACCTTTAATCCATTCAATTCCGCATACTTCCAATTCTGGAAAATTTGAAAAATTAACAGGAGTTTTTGCATATGTTAGTAAATCCAAACACTTTAATTTTGTTAATGATTCAATTCCTTCAAGGGACTTTATTTTGTAATTAAGAATTTTTAGACTTAAGAGATTTGGGATTTTATTTAAAAAGAATAGACTATTGTCATTCCATCCAAAAGCACTATTTAAGTATAATTCAACTACATTGTTTGCTTTGAAAAAACTAACAAAAGTATCCTCCCAACCAGAATTCAAAATTGCTTTTGCTCCATAATTACCCTGTTCAATTTTTATTAATTACCCTGTTCAATTTTTATTTTATTGTCCATATTTAAAGGCAAGCACTGAGAGCCACGCCATTGTTTCAGTTCACAGTAGAAATATTTCCTCTCCAAGCGAATTTTGAGTAATTATTTCTGAATATTGATTAACCATGTGTCCCGATTCTATATATACTGTCATAAATTAAAATTACAACCAGACTGGAATATATTTTTCTACTTCAATAAATTTGAGGTTTGTGAGTTTATATTTATTTACGAAGGAAATAAAATTTTCAGAGACAGTAATTGTTCCACTCAGCATTTTAGTGAAAAAAACATCTTCATTAATTTGATTTTCATTTTCAAAAAATACTCCTTTCATATCTTTAATTATTCTTCCAGCTTTTTGGCAACAATCACATTCCTTTTGACTATCAAACCTTAATCCGGATTTTTTAATATTGATACGAACATCGCTAAGTGTAATTTCAGGATAATAATAATTACTTTCCAATTTGACCATTTTGTAATAAAGTTCAACTTTTTTAAAATTATTTAAACCTTTCTGTCCTGATTGCTCAAATAATGTTTTTGCTTTTTCAGATAAAACGAATCCATTTTGTGTTCCAAAGATAAAGTCACCTAAATTTTTTTTTGAAACTTTTAATTGATATGGAGGAAGCCATTTTAGCATGCTTAAAAAGCTCCCACATTCATTGCATCTTATAGCTTCGCCAGAATTGATCTTACCAAATCGTTCACTGTAAGCGAATTCTGTATTGTCAAATAATTCATTATTTATAATATAATATTTCATTTTATCATTTTATTTTGACATTAGGAATATGTGCCTGTATTTCAGGCGCTTGGTATAATCTATTCAGAAATTCGTTAAAATCCTCAACAATGCTATTTGGGTTATCATGTATCCATTGTACTACTCTATTATCTAATTCTCGATGCCACGTTTGATAACCATTATGTGCTGCTTTATCAGCAGCTTTATATATAAATTGTGCATCATCACGTTCAAACATACCTGCTAAATTTGGATGACTATCAAGTGCATCCATAATTTTATTTGATAACAAATGGTGCAATTGACCGGTTGGCTCCTCAAGACCGGTAAACTCTTCACCTCCAGGAATTAAAAACATGGCCAAGCCTATTATACCATTGACCCTGTCATTTCCTACTACAGCTGATCCTCCTATATGTGTGGCATCGGGACCCAAAAATAGTGTTTGTACGCCTACCCAAGGCTCATCGAAGGCTTTGTATGCCAGACCCGATAAACCGGAACTCATAGCCCAACTTTGTGTTATTGACGGATTCCATTGCTTTATTGCACCATTATCTGAATTGACAGTTAATTCGCCTGGAATAGAATTCATATAAGCCGGAGGCGAAATTCTTGTATACGTGGTGGTTGATGAAGGTTCAGTATAAGTTGTTGTTCCCATTCTATCGGGTAGAGTAATTGTAACTGTATATTGACTTGTATATGTCCAAGTTTGAGTTGTCCAACCGCCTAAATCGGTGCTTGTACTAAAATCCCACTGATTTATGCCAAGATAAGTATCACAAGGTCCATCTTGAAATCCCAAATCCAACATATCATCAAAGTTAAAAGGATTATCCCCCTCTAATCCAAGCAGGTCCACAAATGAAATGGGATTGTTATTTACATATGCATACGGTGATTGGTCGCTGTTCATTTCAGCCAATGGATCTGGTGCGAGCCATCTTCCGATGGTAGCATCATACATTCTAAATCCATAGTCGTCCCAATCGATGGTTGTTAAACTCTTTTGTGATTCCTGACCATTATACAAATAATTGTTACCCGTCGAAAAATTGTATTGGGAAGCAATCATCCCAAATGAGTAATAATCTGTAGCTTGTTCTAAAATCGGACCACTTGTGCCTGGTGAAAAAGTTACACGCACGTTCCCCAAATGATCTGTAAGGTAATACTCATAAACATACGTACCACTTGGTTTGGTTATGATTCCTTCTTCCATCTTTATAAGAGAAAGCGTTTTGTTTGTGTTATACTCAAATGACCCTAAGTAGTATCGGTTGGTTTTTGTACCATTTGCATTCACTGCCGTTACAAGCTTTTCACCACTTGCAGTATATGTATAAGTAACAACAGTACCACCAGTTTTTGTTACGACATTGGGTAAATTCAGATAATTATAAGTTATCGAGGATAATGCTTTGTTCCAATCTTGTTTTGCATTTCCATTTAAGTCATATGCATAATCATCTACCCCTGGGACATTGAAATCCACAAAACCCTGGGTATAATTCGGGTTAGCAGGATTATCCGTAACAGACTCCAACTGATTACTTTTACCGCCATTTAGGTATGTGTAGGTAAGATCGTCGATCAATGTGCCTGAACTTCCATTTCGTTGCATGGCAGTGATATTGCCATTTGCATCGTAATGGATCAGAGGTTCTGAGAAGGGAGCATCTGGTAACCAATTTGCATTATATCCAATAATGCCCCTTTGTGCCTTAATTAGCCTGTTAAGTGCATCGTATGAATACCCGCAGAGTTTGGAATAACTCGTATTATGGGCATCGTTCCAGTTAACTGCAGCAATATTTCCATTATATTGTGGCGTGAAAGTAAAGTTGCCACTGTAATTTATCTGGTCATAATAGAATTTCATTCCAAACAGGTCGCTGCCCAGGTTATTGGGATCATTTATGGCTGTCAACCATCCGCGTATGTTATATTTATAGGCTATATCCTGTAAGGCTGTCCCTGAAGTGCTCTTGTGCAATCGCTTGTTTTTAACCTGGCCCAACTCATTGTAAATATTTTCGGCTTCCAAAACACGTCCGTTAACTGCATCGCCTGTTATCTCGTTGTAAGTTTGGGTCAGCCGTCCTCCATTGTCGTATACAAAATACTTGGTTACTTCCGTGGTTTTTGTGGCATCGGTTAAAAGTCCGTCAAAAGCTTGTTTATTTTTAATCATGGTTACTCTTCCATCAAATGTATAGCGGTAAGCAGTAATTTCACCATACCCGCCACCAAACAAGCTGGGGCTTTCGTTCGTAGTGTATATAGATGAACTTTGGATGACACGGTATTTATTATCGTAATAACTAGATGTAGTTATCCAGTTATCCTTGGTCAAATCGTTCATCACGCGTGTACACGAACCGGTTACCTGTCCGGAAACCCTGTCATAATATCCATCTATTGTGCCATCAACATCCTTATAATCAGAAATAATATAAGTTGAGTTGAAAACTAAAGCACCGGGGTATGTATAATTATCATAATAGGTCACTGTTAATAAATCGGTGCTCGACAGTGTTACAAGGGTATTTCCACTGCCTAGCGTATTTGTTGGAAAACTATTATTGGTATATCCTTTCAAAGTTGTCCACGGGACTTCATAGAGGTTGGTGCCAGTAAATCCGTTTACGGTAGTTTGAAGGTCCTGTGGCTCAGCATTCGAAGAATATATACCCGTAATAATAGCACGATTATAGATATCATACTTAATAAATGTCCACTGTCTGGGAGATCTGCTATGTTGCATGCCGTCCTGGGATGCAACCATACGGTCGCGTATATCATATACCATGTATATTGGATCAGCTCCAGGTAATCTTTTGAGGGTCATGCGGTGACGGGCGTCATATTCGTAATAATAAAAATAACTCTTAGCTAGCATGTCGCTCTTGTCAAGAATATTGGTTGAAGTATTTTTGGTGATGGCTTCAGCATACGCTGCAGGTGTTATCATATATCGCAACAATCCAAAATTATCATAAACATAACCTGTATTTAAGGCATTTCCATTTTTATCATAAGTGCGTTTCAATATCAAATGACCTTGTTTATCTTTGTATTCCCGTATAGTATGCTTATTCACCGAATCTTGAGTCCAATTTTCATCCCGGGCAAGAGTCATACCCAATGTATTTGCAGGATACCAGCCTGGTTTTACTAAATTACCATCGCCATTGACAGTGAAATTATAAACATCGCTGGCATCATTGGTTCCGTATGAATAGGTAGATGTATGTCCGGGGTAATCGCCGGTAAATTCTCCAGCTGCTTTTTTAGTTGAATAATCCAGGTATCCTCTATAGCTGAATTGGCCGTTTACCCCTGAAGCAATTTTCCATGTTTCACCCTGATATGATTGTTCCATTGTTCTGTTCAAAGGAGATTGATCGTAAAGAGTTTCAGCAAAAGGCAAGCTGGTTAAAGGTACATCAGGATTGCCTGATGTTGAATAAAATGTGGGTTGGTTGGTGCTTAATGCATAAAAATCAAATCTGCCTGTATTGTCATTGTATGAATAGGGTAAGTATTTAATAGGTTCATTTCCATTTTTATCGTAAGCGTGCGGAACGATAATGCTATTACCTGAAGGACTGTTCCCTATATTCACATCCTGGAGCAGATGTCCGATCCCATCGAAATATTTAATCTCTTCATCATAATCGCCGTTTTCCCGATAGATTTTATTATCAGGTACATTTAATGAAGCTATTCTGGGTATAATTGAATATATGTAATTATAGTTACTGGGATTCATGAAATGCATTAATGGATAAACGAACGATACTTTTGTCTCGCCAATTTCCACAGCATCTGTGCTGTTTCGCCAACAAGTTACTTTTGCACGCAGGGCCATATTTGCATCACAAGCAATGCTGTATGTTGCGTTTGTATTGCCATTTAGGTATAATTGCATATTATTACCTGAACGCTTGAGTATTACCACTGTTCCGGCAGGTGCAGAGCAAGGAGTTCCATAACTAATACCCTGTTTGTAAAATGTTAAGGTTGTTCCTTTTATTTCAACACAATAGTCCATTTTATCGGCACTTTGCTCGAAACCGCTGCTAAAGCCTATGCGTACCTGATCGCCGGAAGTATTTACCCTATGTAGTATTAACCCATCTGTATTGGCTGGCAATACACCTTTTGAGGTTGCGGTCATATCATCCCATGATGTAGTCGATGTTAGTCCTTTGATCAAACCGCCGGTGCTGCTTGTCGTTAAATTTACAAGATTTTTCCAAGACATGTTCAGCGTGGTTGTATATAGAATTGATACACTGGGCTGGTATGCAGCGACAGTATAATCGCTCGAATAAAAGCCAAGACCATAACCTGATATCTCGGTTTGCAGTCGCATTCGAACTCCGTTATTAGGGTTGCCTTCAGCGCCATTGACCCAACCTTTAACAAAGGAGCTGATATCTATAGAATAGTTTTGGTTCGAAGAGTTTGGTGCAGCTATATAAACAGCACCTGTAGAATAAACTGAGGGTTGATTATTCCAGCTAACAGTATTTTCGTTCCATGTTGATGTTACTTGTTCCAACACTGACTTACTATTGGGAGATACATTATGACCATAGCCAAATAAATTCAGGTAAGCACTAATTATATAAGCGTTATATGGAATACTGCTAACATCAAATTTAACCAGACTTCTTCTGGTACTCGCATCACCTCCAACATTCAATGTGGAACTATAGAGGTAAGCATCTGTTCCAAAATTCTTGTTAACATTATTTACGGATGCATCCACATATGTATCAATATTTGGTTTTACTGTATAAGTAATTACAGGCGTTTGCGCATATGCATTGGTTGCCAATATAAGACCGAATATTGCAAGTATCTTGATAAGTTGCTTTTTCATATGTGGGATGTTAGATAGATTTTATGCTTTTTATTAAGTCTTGGGGTATCTTATAAGAAATATTGAATCTGATGGGTTGGTGTTTAAAACGATTTATTTTAGGGGTGTAATAAAATGCCTGACGGATATATTCTAACGTAAAAATAACCGAATGGAATTTCCCTTGTGATTTTGAATTCCTACTAACAATATAACGAATTACAGATATCATTTTAACGTGTTTGAAATTGTTACTTACTTATAATCAGTAACATCGAAACGAAATACTTATTAACTTCGCAATTAATTTTAACCTATTTAAACAGAAGCAAGTAAACTAAATTATTTTTAGAATCAAAATATTGTTCAAAACTTTCTACTCCCAATTAGGGTAGTTATAGCTAAATAATTTTCTTGCAATAGTTATCAAATAAGTAAACCAATAGAGTTGATTGTTAGTTTATAATTTACCAGGTATTATTTACCTTTTAAAAGCGGGAGTGACTTGAGCTTCATTGGTATTTATTAATATTTGCATCTCATTACGAATATTTGTTATTATAACGGATGGTACTTTCACTGTCATATTCAGTATATTTTTTGCCAACGAAACCGCTTCCTGGGTTCTCCCCGTTTTCTCATAAAGTTTCGCCAGCCGGTACTTTGGATAGAATTTAATGGGTATTATTACCGAAGCCTGCCTATAACATTTCATGGCTGAATTCAAATCCCCAATTCCTTCGTAGCTGTTTCCCAGATAAATGTATTCATCAGAATCGTCAACCCTGGGTTCAGCTTCTCTGAGGACTTCAATACTCCTTATGTAATTGCCTATCGTAGATAATTCAGCTCCGTAATTAAACAGAAAATATTGGTTGTATTTTAATGTAGGATAGAGTTTCTCATACAACCTCACAGCCTCCTCTTTTTGTCCTGCATGCAATATTTGAAAAGCAGTTAACCATTCACGTGTAGCATTGTATTTTGTAAACTGGTTGTTTATAAAGAAACCAATCAATATCAATCCGATGATGCTGAATATTTTCCTTTTCTTTTCTCTTAGTTTGATAGTTTTCAAAGTTATAGGTGCATTTGCAGAAATCACAGCCAACATTACTATGAAAAATACATTGCTTGGAACACTACGCAATGGATATGAAAACAATGCCTCAATCCAAAAGACCATTAGAGAAACTTTTGCTGCAAGCAGGAAATAGTTAGCATACTTTATATCTGCATTGTCAATGATGCTTGTTTTATAAAAAGTAAATCCTAAAAGTATCAGAAGGACTATTAAACCGATTATACCGGTTTCTGCAGTTGTTTGAAGATATTCATTGAATGTATAGTTAACTCCGTCAGCAAGCGCAGCTTCATTATCAGCATTCAGATGCAAGGTAAAATATTTAGCCTGGTAATTATTGTGAGCAGCAGAAAATGAATCATAACCGAAGCCGAATAAAGGTTTGTCCTTGATCATCTGGGTTGTTACTTTCCAAATAAATATTCTGCCCGAAGCCGATTCTTCTTTAAACCTGAAAAGGTAAACTGCGAAAATGCATAGAACAACAACAATACCTACCAAAACAGCTACTTTAATCCAAAGTGAGCGGAACCATTTACTAATGGCCTTATTCAAATCAAACCGGATAAAAAGAATGTAGCTAATACATATAAATGCAGCGATCCATGCTGCTCTGGCTCTCGTAAATGGTAATACAAGCATCATAATAGCAAATGAGATCATTGCATAAGTGCGAAAGGATTTCTTTTCTGCATAAAAAAGGGCTGTTAGAGCAAAGGGCAATAGGACCACGATAAGATTTGAATAAGGACCGGGATTTCCATATGCTCCCGGTATCTGAAATTGCTTTTGCAAAGTAGGCAATAACCCTTTAAGCTGTAAAAAACCATAAATTGATTGAGCAATACCGATAAACAGAAAACCTCCGATTATAAAAATAATTGTCTTTTTATTGGCATCATTGAAAACCAGCCAGGGTTTGATGCTAAAATAGAGAGCCACAGAAATGCTTAAAACAATAAAATTATCGTCGGAATATCCCACCGATTTAGTAAATGTAACCTGGATAAATTGATAGAGAAAGTAAACAATAAGACCCAAATCAAGCCATGATACGGAAATTGTGGTTTGGTATTTCCTGGTATAAGACCATATTGAGAAAATTGTTAAAAAAAAGGACCCCAAAAAATAGAAATAAAAGTATTTAGGAATAATGAAAGGATCCGTAAAATTGCTCGACATCATGAAGGATGGCAGAAAAACGATCAAAATTAGTACAATTGGGATTACGATTTTTTTTGAAGACATGAGCCTATAAGTTAATTAATATTTAATTTTAGCTTTTTATACTCGCCCTCTTTCCCTCCTTACGAGCAGGAAGGGAAGTGTTGAATTTAGTATCATTTAATTTATTTAACAGATCATAACTTATTAATACTGTATATGTTTACCACCATACTTGTTTCCCGTTTTCAACCATAAAGATCCTTTCTTCTCTTCCTTTGGTCAAGTCCTTTAATAACTGGATTACTCCTTTTGGCACTTTATCGTAATCTATATAATAATTACTTGCTATCTGTTTTCCAAGGGAAAACCATCCCTGATTAAAATAAAGTAATTCATAGGTATCTCCAGGTTCTACATTATTCTGGTCGTTTCGTACTAAAATTTTAAAAGAAACTATTTTTAACTGATTTCCGGCATCTATGGCTGCCCACGATCCTTTGGGTGCATTGAAATTGGTACGAATGTCGTTATCAAATGCATGCATAAATACCGCATCGTCATAATTGTCCTTTTTCGATTTAAATCCGAAAACTTTTCCTGTCACCTGTTTTTTCTGGTTATTGGCTCCGGTATAAAACAAATCAATTTCTGCAATCCTGATGCTGCTTGTATCGGCCGATAAATACCTGTAGTATCGGTAACTTTTATCGGGATTTACTTCAATTTCTTTAAAGTAATCTATTTCACCATCTATTTTATAGATTGTTACACTATCACTAAAATCAGCTTTATTTGCTCCTTGAACCCTGGCTCCGATCATTCCTTTAATATAGGGTTTCATTGTATAAGGAACCGAAAATTTGCGATACAATCGAACGGATTCAACTGAATTTAAATCGGGATTAATGTATTCTATCTTTCCTTCAGGGTCAGGCAGGATAAAGGGATTACTGCCCAATTCAATTCTTTTATTTTGATAAAATCCAACAAAATAAATACCTCCTTTACCTAAATCCTTAAAAGTGACTTTTCCGTTTTTTACTTCAGAACAAGCAATAGAATTTATTTCTGTTGCCAGATTAAATGAGTAAAGGCAGGCAATTTTCTCTTTAGTATCAGTTTTTACAGGTATAACAATGTCTTGTTTTCTCAATCCACCATATTGTTCCGTAACATCCTGAACATAATAGTCTCGCAGGTTATCAGGAATTTCAGTGCCGGAAAATTTTAAACCCAAGGCTTCTTCATTTTTCGCATAAAGTTCTCTGTAAACTTTGGTTACCTGCTCATCGATACCGATAGGGCAAACGTTGGGGTAAAAAATGGTTGCATCGGGTTCGCCTCCATTGAATGATTTTGTGTTACCATCGGCATCCAGTAGAACTGTCCATGAATGACCACCGGATTTACGGGGAAATTGAGGAGTCATATCGATAGTGACAGGAATTCCTACGCTTCTCATAGCCATAACGATTAAAAGATACCGATGATCACATATCCCCGATTTGTATTTCCATCCATCCAGTCCGCCAAGCAATGGCACAAAACCCAGGGTATGAGAAAACTGAAAATCCTTGGCGATAAATTTATTAATAAGCAGACAGGCTTTTTTCGGATCGTTGGAATTTTTCATGGAATCATCAAGCCAGCCGAGCTTATCCATCATAAAACTACGCCAGTTTTGAAGCGGTTCAGTTTGAATCCTGTATGGTAATATCCATTCACAAAACTCATCAAAACTCAAATGTTTGGACCAGGGTTTCTCTTTCCATACCTTAAAAGCCAGGTCGATATTATTTATTAAATAATCGGTATTTATTAAATCAATATCCTTTTTAGCCTCTTGTTGAATTGTACTTCCCGAACCCCTGCAATAGTTTCCCCAAAGCTGATTTACCATGCTATCTATCGATTCTGTTTGCACATTCAGTTTTTTCAATGAATCGACCTTAGCAAGGATCGAAAAAAAAGGAGCGTCAGTTTGATAGTATATCCCATATTTATTATTGATATCCGCAGCAAGGAAATAGGCTGCTTTGAGTTTTTCCTTGTCATCAGTCTCTTTGTAATGCTTAAAAACCTTCTCTATTTTAAACCGATTGCTGCTGCTCATCTGATTTAGAGAATCTCTAACTTCTTTGGGGTATCTCCCGCAGCCAAAGCAGGCAAAAAAAGAAGAAGTAACTGCAATTTTTAAAATCGTGCGGATTTTAAGCATAATTATAAGGTGTTAAAAAAGCACCGCTAAGATAAAATGTTTTTGGATTTAGAATTTTTAACTAGTTACAATGATTTTTAAAAATGGTTTTAGGGAAGATCCAGTTTGATCTATTTGTCATGCCTACTAGTTCTTCCTTTTCATAGAAAATCCTTTCAATAAATATTGACTCTTTACTTTGAATAAATAATTAAATAAAATACTCAATCCTTTATGCAACGAATAGATCCACCAAAATATTTTCCTTCGTTTAGTACATCTATATTACCGAAATTATAATATACACCAAAAAACAGAGCAGAATTGTAGGTATCATCCTCAGTGGAACTCAACCAAAAGGTTTTATATCCAACTAACACAAATTGTCCATAAGGTCGAATTCCAGCCGGAAGTGCTGTAAAACCTGTACTATTTGTGGCATTTGCATTCGGACTTATCCAATGCAGAAGTCCGGATTCTTTTAAATTACCGCCGGAATTTACATTGTTTCCAAGAAAAGTTCTCAGTACTTCCCATTCCGTTTCAGAAGGTACATGCCAACCCACTGGAGCAATATTCCTGCTGTCTGCGACTGTATACCAATTATACAACCTCCCATAGGCAGCAATTGTTTTTATGTCTTTGGTATTATCGTATGTAAGGGAAGCTCTTCAAAAAAAGATTGAGGATGATGAAGCCGGTGTTTTTGATGAAAATTTCAAAAAGTCCATTAAGAAACTAATGGGATTTGAATTTCAGGAACGGCAAATAAATATAGCA
>Ga0182027_10004578_pt1 | contig 21379 bp, 17 predicted proteins | sample 712E1DmetaG_FD_121300 | JGI IMG/M metagenome (GOLD analysis project Ga0182027, IMG submission 121300) | Permafrost microbial communities from Stordalen Mire, Sweden - 712E1D metaG (Illumina Assembly) | ecosystem: Environmental > Terrestrial > Soil > Wetlands > Permafrost | place: Sweden...
TATTCCTGGCACAGCTTCTCCAGCGCCTCCCGCGTGGCCGCCGACGGCACGCTCGCGGCCTGCAGGATCAGGCTCCAGCAGGTGACCGGAAATTCGGCGTGCAGCTCCGACTCGCGCATGGGAACCCCTACTTTGCCGCCAGCGTCTTGCACAATAAGTCCACAACCCGGGTTAGTGAATCAATGGCAGCATTTGCGTCCCAACCCATGAAGCCATTCCCATCCATGGCCAAGGGAGGTGGAGAACGGCTTGCCTGCAGATGCCCGGTTGTAGCTGGTTCGGTTTTATAATTGGCGTTCATGGGGATTCCTTTCAACACCATTGGGTTGCAACATGGCGTACTGCACGTCATCACAACCCGGCTCCGCAGGCAAGAATAGAGGATTGAAGATTCTGATCGGGCGATCTGCGCAATTCGAACGCAACCACCTCGAATGCGACCGCCTTTGTCCGCCATTGCACTCAGCTGCTCCGTTTTGGCGGATTGCAAATGGCCCGGTCCGCCTCCATACGTGGTGTATGAAGGAATCTCGCCAGCTCCAATGTCATGCACCTAAGATGAGTGCCTTTCTTGTAAGCCTTCGGGCCTCTGCCCTGCTCCCGGCCGTCCTGATCGCGATGCTGGCGGGCTGCGCCGACACACCGACCTCCCCGGCAACAGCGCCCAGCTCGGCATCCTCTCCTATGAGGACCGCCACGAGCGGTCCGGAGGTTACCCTCCAAAAGGGAATGACCGCCGAGGCGGTAAGAGGCATCATGGGGGAACCAGCCGAAATCAAGCCTATGAAATCGCCCGCCGCCAAGGCGGAGATCTGGGTTTATCACCGCACGACTCGGGGTCGCGTGCAGCAAGTTCAGCTTGGCACGTCAGACCTTCGACAGCAGACTGAGATCATCGAGGAGACGATCAATCTGCTGATGTTCGACGACAAATTCTTCGAACAGAATCACGCGGTCAGCAGCCATCTGGAATACCAGTAACCCCAGAGCGACAGAGCCGCAACCAAAGGCGGAGGACCGGCGCCGTCCGGGCCAGGGAATTGAACGTTGGCGGTAACGGTGCACCGCCCTGCAACAAAATCGTCGCGCGCCGCGACGGAATGAACAGACAATCCAGGAATGACCATGACGATGAAGTTGTTTACGTCCGCACTAGCCGGAATGGCGTTTGTAGCAGGCTGCGCCATGCAGGATGTGCCGCCAGCAAATGGCGTGGCTTCCGAAAAAACGGCCATGCAGAGCCCATTTGAGCAGCACTTGTACGTGGCGAGTCAGAACATTCCGCAATTAAGCCCAAAAGAATGGGCGGAGATCCAGGCGCAGTGGTGCAGCGAACAGGCGGCGTACGTGTTTCAGTCGGCCACACGCGAGAATAACGATCTCGTTGTGGTCAGGTTAACGGGCAAAGGCCATTCTCTGCATCGAACTGGCTTAAAGCTCTTTTTCGAGAAAAAGGGCGATCGGTGGATGGAGAACACCGCCCGAGCCAAGGGAGTCGGGAGGATCGTTCCATTTTTTCAGTGACGATCCATCCAACTGCATCGTTACGACTGAACCGGATCCAGGCAATTGCTGGCAATTTTCCTCGGGCTCCCGCGAATCGATCGGTTTGTCGGTGGAGGAAGCCCGCTGGCGGGCGATCATCGGTCGCAAGCGACCTTCCTACCTGGTTACAGCTTATGTTGAGACGGCGCCCTCCCATTCGGCTGCGAATCAAGTTTGGATTGAAACGGTGGCCTGATGCTTTCACTACTCGGGCATGCCTGCCGATGAGATTCCGACCGAACCCATTGATCCCAACGATCCAGAGACGCAACGCGCGGATCCGGACAATCAACTGACGCGGCCGAGTGGGGTGAGCCAACGCTCCGGCGTTCCGCCATGGGTACTGGTCGTAGCGGCCGCCATCGTCCTGGGCGTGACGGGATACTTGATCTGGCCGCGATCCTCCGCGGCGCATCGTGAAGGGTCTCACGTTGTGGTCGCCAGCAGTTTGGACGAATTGCGAAGCAAGGCGGAAAAAGGCGATGCCTCTGCTCAGCTCGACCTCGGCGACAAGTATGCTGCCGGAAACGGCGTCCCGAGTGATCCGGCGGAAGCCGTGAAGTGGTATCGCAAGGCCGCCGAGCAGGGGTCCGCCAAAGGCCAAGTCAAACTCGGCTGGGCGTATTCCGACGGCAAGGGCGGAGCCAAAGATCCGGCGGAGGCCGCGAAATGGTTTCGCAAGGCCGCCGAGCAAGGCAGCGCTGACGCGCAATATAGCTTGGGCGTGATGTACGTCAAAGGCGAAGGCCAGGCCAAAGATCCAGTGGAGGCGGTCAAATGGTTTCGCAAGGCCGCCGAGCAAGGCAATGCGGGCGCGCAATTCAATCTGGGCTGGGCATATGCTGCCGGCAACGGCGTCGCCCGCAACCCGGTGGAAGCCGTGACGTGGTACCGCAAGGCCGCCGACCAAGGCGACGCGGAGGCCCGAGTCAAACTGGGTCTGGATTATGCCGGCGGCACCGGCGTGGCCAGAGATCCGGTGGAGGCCGTGAAATGGTTTCACCAGGCGGCCGATCAAGGAAACGCCAGCGCTGAATTCAATCTTGGCGCCGCGTATGCCGCCGGCGACGGCGTCGCCAAGGATCTGGCGGAAGCCGTGAAATGGTTCCGCAAGGCCGCCGAGCAAGGCGACACCAGCGCCCAATTCGATCTCGGGGCGGCGTATGCCGACGGCGATGGCGTCGCCAAAGACCCGGTGGAGGCCGTGAAATGGTTTCGCAAGGCCGCCGAACAGGGCGACGCGGGGGCCCAATTCAAACTCGGCTTGGATTATGCGGGCGGCACCGGCGTGGCGGAAAATGCGGCGGAATCCTTGAAGTGGTTTTCCCTGGCTGCCCGCCAAAATGACGCCGGGGCCCAATACTTCCTCGGATTGTGTTATGCCAACGGCAAGGGTGTGCCGAAGGACGAACTGGCCGCCTTGGTATGGTTTGAGGTAAGCGCCGCGTCGGGGAACGCATCTGCGGTCGAAAGCCGCGATCTTCTTGAGCGCCAACTGGGGCCAAAGATCACGCTGGAGGCGAAGCAGCACAGCAAAGAGCTGCTCATGCAAATCGAGCGCTTCAACGCCGCGACCCAATAAAGATCCTGCCCGCTATTTCGGGCAGGACAGCAAGGATTTGGTTCGCGAACGCGGGCCCTCCCCTAGCATTACTTTCGGCGAACCGAGGGTCCTGGAGCCCGAGCCGGAAACGAAGAAACGAGTGCGCTCAGCGGGCCTGCAGGCTGAACTTGTTGAGGTGAATCTTACGGCAGGTATCCATCACAAACGCCAGCCGCTTCAACGGTGTATTCTCGTCGGCCTGGATGAGCACCGGAATGTTGCGATCAATTTTGCCCACTGCCCCAAGCAGGGCCTCGAGCTGTTGATCGGTGGCCGCCCTGCCGTTGAATTCCATCTTGCCATCCTTGTCGATGGCGATGGTCACCGAGCCCTTGAACTCGTTCTTCCCCGCCGTATCGACCTTCGGCAGCGTGATGTTGAGCGCGGCGCCCGACTTGAACTGCATGGTCACGAAGGCGAAAAAAATCAGCATCGTGAGCACGTCAATCAGCGGCACCAGCATCAGTTCCGGCTTCTTGCGGCGCTTTTCGTAGAGAGCCATGGCGCGGAGGCAAAGCAGGGGGTCGATCAGCGGACGGATGCGACCGCTGACTCGCGAGCCACGCGGGTGCTCGATCGGCGGCTGTTGATTCGCTCCAGCAGCGAATCGATTCTCACGGCATAGTTCTCCACCTTGCGCTGCAAATACCCTCCCCCAACGAGCGCCGGGATTGCCACGCTCAGTCCAATGACCGTGGCTGACAAGGCGAGGGCAACGCCTTTCGTGAATGCCACCGGATCCGGCAGGCCAGTCTCTGTATTAATCTGCGAAAACACTCGCAGCAAGCCCGTGACCGTGCCCGTCAGACCCAGGAGCGGTCCAGCAGCGTAGATGATGTCAAGATACGGAATCCCACGTTCCATCCGGTTGATCTCCAGGCGGGCAAACGCCTTGACTGCATCCTCGTCGTGCTCGTGGTCTTCGGCGAAGTCCAGAATTCGAGCGAGCACGGAGTGTTTGCCGCCCGAATAAGGCTTGTTCTCAATGATGGCGTCGACCAGATCCTGCGGCATCACGACGTTGTTGCGCAGAGCATAGGTCCGTTCGCAGATGATGAACACCATCGCAAACGAGCAGATGCCAAGGGGGTAGATCAGCAGACCTGCCCCCTCAATGATTTCGATCGCGGCAAAGGTTGTGGGTATCAGCATGGCAGGAGATTTCAGGAATAGACGCCTGGGGCATAGAAAAGATTCATTTATTTTTCAACCCGCCCCGCAGAAACATAAGTCACGTGGCCAGATACGGCAACCGGGCGGCCAGTCTTCTGACGTCTTCGGCGCCTTCCAGCAAGTCCCCAATTGCGTCCCAGCGGCCGTTGACCAGCGCCTCGCGCGCGCTCTCCCGAATGACAACCTTGGCAATCTGGCCGCCAAAATGGAGCTCCGCCCGGACCAAGTCGACCACCACCTCCAACGCAGGATTCTGCTCGACGGCCGCGGCGATTCGCTGGATGTCCGCCCGGCTGGCGCCGAGGCACGGGATGCCCAGCGTAGTGCAGTTGCCAAAGAAGATCTCGGCGTAGCTTTCCGCAACCATCGCGCGAAAGCCGTATTTCTGCAGCGCCTGCGGCGCGTGCTCGCGCGAACTGCCGCATCCGAAATTGGCGCCGGACAACAGGATCGTGGCCTGCTTGAACCGCGGATCGTTGAGCGGATGCGCACGATCTGTGCCGTCGGCATTCTTGCGAACATCGTAAAACAGATACTCGCCGAGTCCGTCGAACGTAACGCATTTCATGAACCGCGCCGGGATGATCCGGTCGGTATCGATATCATTGCCCGGCACAAACACAGCGCGACCGGCAACCGAAGTGATTTTTTCGAGAGGCATGAGAGGAAAATTCAGGATTAAAGGTTCACAGTTCCGGGTTCACCGTTGAATGGTTCGGTTAATTCAAGACTCCAAAATCAAGACCCAAAACACGCACGTCAGCTCGGCCTGACGCCGAAGACTTCGCGGGCGTCGGACACCTGCCCGGTCACTGCCGCGGCCGCGACCATGAGCGGGCTCATGAGGAGGGTACGGCCGGTGGGGCTGCCCTGGCGGCCCTTGAAGTTGCGGTTGGAGGAACTGGCGCAGAGTTCATCGCCGACCAGCTTGTCCGGGTTCATCGCGAGACACATCGAACAACCGGCCTCGCGCCATTCGAAGCCCGACTCGCGGAAGACGCGATCGATGCCCAGCGACGCGCAGAGGACTCCGACGCCCTGCGAGCCCGGCACCGCGATCGCCTTCACGCCCGGCGCAACGCGCCGCCCCCGAAGGAACTTCGCCACCTCTTGAAAATCGCTCAGGCGCCCGTTCGTACAAGAGCCGAGAAAGGCCACGTTGATTTTCGTGCCTTTGATCGCCGCGCCCGGCGGTAGCTTCATGTACGCCAGCGCCTCCTCGATCGAGGCTTTCTCATCCACTGCCGTGACCTTGGACGGATCGGGAATGCAGCCATCGATGCCCACGGCCTGCCCCGGATTAATGCCCCACGTCACCGTCGGCGGGATGTCTTCGCCGCGGATCGTGACGACATCGTCGTAGGCACATCCCGGGTCGCTGGCGACCGCCTTCCAGCCGGACACGGCGGCGGCCCACGCCGCGCCCTGGGGGGCGTACGGCCGGCCCTTGAGGTAAGCATACGTCGTTTCGTCGGGATTCACATAGCCGGCGCGCGCTCCACCCTCGATCGACATGTTGCAGACCGTCATCCGCTCTTCCATCGAGAAGCGGTCGAAGACGTCGCCGCCGTACTCGTAGGCGTAGCCCGTTCCCCCGTTGACGCCCAGCGTCCGGATCAGGTGAAGAATGACATCTTTGGCATAGATCCCCGGACCCAGCCGCCCGGTGACATTGATGCGACGCACCTTGAGCCGGCCCAGGGCCATGGTCTGGGTGGCCAGCACGTCGCGGATCTGCGTGGTTCCGATGCCAAACGCGATGGCCCCGAAGGCCCCGTGCGTGCTCGTGTGCGAGTCGCCGCAGGCGATGGTCGTGCCGGGCTGGGTGATCCCCAGCTCAGGACCCACGACATGAACAATGCCCTGCTTGCCGGTCGCACGGTCGAAGAAGGTGATGCCGAATTCCCGGCAGCTCTGGCGCAACGATTTGATCATCGCGTCGGCGAGCGGGTCGGCATACGGCTCGGCCACCTGGTCCGTCGGCACGATGTGATCGACCGTGGCAAACGTCCGGTGGGGCATCGCCACCTTGAGCCCAAGGTCGCGGAGCATGCCAAACGCCTGCGGGCTGGTCACCTCATGGATCAGGTGCGTGCCGATCAGGAGTTGCGTCTGGCCGTTCGCCAGGGTGCGCACCGTGTGCGCTTCCCAGACTTTTTGAAAAAGGGATTTGGGCATGTGGAGGAGGAAATATAGCCGAACCCGGGAGGGTTTGGACTGAGTTTTTCGCATGAATCCAAAGTCTCACGGCTTTGGCCACCCGAAAAGACGGTTCAGGGAGCGACATTCTAGCAAAAGATTGCCATGCCGGAAAATACTTGTTTGGTCGTCTGTGATGCCCAGAGAGTATCAATTCGATTTCGAGTTGCGGCACCTGGTCTATTTCCGCGAGGTCGCGCGCCAGCTTCATTTTCGGAAGGCCGCCGAAAGCCTGGCCGTCGCCCAGCCCGCGCTCAGCCGCCAGATCGCCCAGCTCGAAACCGCGCTGGGTTCGCCGCTCTTCGTGCGATCCCGCCGTCGCGTGGAGTTGACCGCCGCCGGTCGCCTGCTGGCCGAGCGGGTGGAGCCGCTGCTGCGCGCGCTCGCGGGAGTCCCGGCGGAACTGCGGGCCCTGGCGCAAGGCCAGGTCGGACGAGTGCGGGTTGCATTCACCGGCCTGGCAATGGCCACCGTGCTGCCCGGGATTCTGCGCGAGTTTCGCCGGCGTTTTCCTGGCATCCGGGTGGAATTGAACGAGTCCCCCACCTCGGCGCAATTGACGTCGCTGCAAGCCGGCGACCTGGACTGCGGCTTTTTCCATCCGGACGCGCCGACCCCGGGTCTGCAAACCCGGCTCCTGCTCCGCGAGAAAAACGGCGTGCTGCTCCCGGCGGATCATGGGCTCGCCGGGCGGCCCCATCTTCGCCTCCGCGATCTCGCGGCCACGCCGTTTGTGCTCTTCCCGCGCTCCCACAACCCGGGATTTTACGACCAGATGCTCGCAGCCTTCGCCCGCGCCGGAGTTACCCCGCGCATCGCCGAGGAGGTCTGGCCGCGGGCCAATGGCATCGGTCTCGTCCGTTCGGGCCTCGGCGCAACGTTCATGTGCCCTTCCGAGGCGCATTTGCTTCCGCCAGAAGTCGTGTTCCGGCCGCTCGAAGGTCCGGCGCCGGAGAGCCGGCTGGTGGTGGGCTGGAGACAGCCTCCGGCTCCGCCTCCGGCCCTCACTGCCTTCATCTCCGTTGCGGCGCCCACCGAAGGCGCATCGGCGGGAAAAAGAATGGCCGGCCGGTCTTCCGGCAGCCTCTTCGCAAGTCACGCCTCCGAAACACACAGGTTGTCATCTATCAAGTGATGAAGCGCGAAGCGCGCACCGCGGGATATTTGTCATTTAATAGATGACCAACGTTGTAATCGGGAAAACGGTCGCCGGCGGCGGCTCCGCCAACAACGCGGGCGGCAGCGATCGACCACGCCGTGGTTCGGGGGGGCGGCCGCGTCGCAACGGCTCCCGCGCGACGGTCAGCTACAGTTTATCAACCCGACGCCGGCACCCGTCGCAAGACCTCGAAACAGGCCCGGGCGTTGTGATACGGACATTTCCACGGGCCGATCTTGCAGCTTCCGGCATTCAACGGGTAATCGGGTAACGGCTGTCCCGACCGGTCTAATTCCGCAAACCATTCGCCGTGCTTCCGGTCGACCACGTGATCGTCGATGAATTGCCAGGCGCGCTCTGCGGCGGTCAGGAATTTGTCTCCGCCGCCGATCATTCGGGCGTTGAGGAAGCCGACCACCGCTTCCGCCTGCGGCCACCAGTGTTTGTCGGTTTTTACCACCTGCTCCGGATTGCCCTCGTAGAAGACCGAACCGTCGGTGTCGCAGCCGTGTTCCAGCACTCCCGCAGCCATGTCGAGTGCCACGGTGCGGGTGCGAGCCAGCAACGGCGCATCGCCGAGCGCCTCAGCGGCGTCCCAGAGGAGCCAGCTGGCCTCGATATCGTGTCCGTACGAGATCACGCGGGATAACGATCTCCATTCCAGGTCGAAGAAGAGCTGGCAGTGGGTGTAGGGCGTGGTGGTGACAACGTGATCGAGCATCACTTCGAGCAACGCCTGCAACCGTGATCGCACGCCGGCGTCAGGCCAGATCCTCAACAGCGTCGTGTAGGCCTCGAGGACATGCAGGAGCGTGTTCATCGACTTGGGCGCATTGAGGTCCTTCTCGCTCAGCCGCAAATCGGCGAGTTCGTCCCATGTCGCGCTGCGCGCCTCCAGATAGCCGCCAAAATTCGGTTCCGCTGCATGTCGCTCGACGAGGGCGAACAATTCCCGGGCCCGGTCGAGCGCCTTCACCTCGCCCGTGGCGGCATACCACTCTGCCAGGCCGTAGATCGCGAAGGCCTGGGCGTAGATTTGTTTCCGGTCAGAATGAACCCGGCCATCCGGTCCCAGGCTCCAATAAACCCCGCCGTGGCGCTGATCCCAGAATGGTCCGGTGAGTAGCTCGAACGCGCGGTGTCCGATCTCCCGCCATTCGGCCCGCGGCTCGCGGCGCACGGCCACAGCGAACGTCCAGAGAATCCGGGCGCAAAGCACCACGTGGCGCGGCACGTCGTCAAACCTGCGCAAGTCGTTCGTCAGCACGCCCGCCAGTCTGCCCGAGGCCGGTTCAAACGCATGGCGCGTCCAAAACGGCAGGATGTTCTCCGTGAGCTCGGCCTTCGCCCGCCGCCGGAGCCCCGATAGACCTACTAAAGATGGCACCATATCGATCGACGCTAGTAGAAGGATCGTGGGGTTGGCGAGTCTCGCGATTTGCCTACGTCAGAACCGGATGTTGCATGGAGCCGCGACGCCCTCGTCGCGGATTGACGAGCGCAACGCGGCTCCAGATCAGAGGATGCGGACGACCGATTCCGAATCCACTCGCCCGCGCTCGCAGCCACAACAGGAGCGTTTTCCCCTAAGCCGTTTCCATGCAAATTGCAGGAAACGAGCTTGCTCGCGATTCAGAGGGGAGATCGCCTGCGAGCAGGCTCCTACAGCTGGCATCGAACCGTTTCGGAAGTCGAGAGCGAGGCGATGGTTCGTCTGCATGAGTCCGACTGAGAAGCCACGCAGTCGCCGTCGACCCTCACTGCAACGCCGCGTCCACCCGGTTTGCCAATGCGCCCAGTTCCAGATCCAGTTGGGCATTCGGCTCCACCCGCATGAGCCTGCGGGCCCGGCCGACTGCCTGCACGGCCTCGCTCGGCCGCCCGTTCTTCAACAGGTAATCAACGAATGGCTGCACCACCTGGTGGAAGAAAACGATGCCTGCGTTGTGCCCATAAGAACCGAGCACCGTGTAGTAGGTCCTGATTGAGCCGTCGAGACCGTCGTGCTCCATGCTGTTCCGCAAAATGTCGTACGCCTGTTGCACGTTGAGATCCTCCCGGGCGGTTTCATCTTCGTGACCGACGCTGTGGGCCAGGAGATTGGCGGCGCTCGTCTCGCCCCGGCTACGCAGGCTGAGGACGAGCCGTCGCTTGAAATCGGCCTCGACATCGGCGTAGGGCTGGAAGGCAAGGGCGGCCTCCTGCAAGATTGCCTCCACCTGCCGCGGCGGTGAGCCCATCCGTTCCTGGGCGGCGAGCAAGAGATACCACGCCTTCAAATTATGCGGCGCGATGTTGACCGCGGTCCGGGCGGCCTGCGCCGCCGCGGCATTGTCTCCCGCCTCAAGATAGACCTCGGCAAACCCACAGTGCATCATGGAAGTTTTGAAGAGCGGCGACTGACGAAACCCCTCGCTCAGGAACATCAGCTCGTGGTCGGAGATGACGGTCCAGGTTTGAGGATCATTCGCGAAGCCATCCACAAATTCCTGGTAGAGGTAGCGGCCACAATCGAGCTGCCAATGCCCTTCGCCGTCGAGGTAGCCGAACCAGGCGTGACGGCCATCGAGTCCCGTGCCGCAAAACATGAGTGTCGGCACGCCCTTCGCCTTGCCGACCATGGCGGCGAAATAGGCCTGGTCCACGCAGATGCCGCCCGCCTGGAGAATCTCGGGCAGCCGGTAGCTGGTCCCCGGCCAAATCAGTTTCCCCTCCTTGGCCCGGTCCTGCCGGTAATGGATGACATTATAAACGTTGCTGAGCGCCGCCAAGGACACTTGGAACTTCTGTTGGGCCCAGGACATCTCGTCGAGATTCGCGCTGGTATCGACGACATACTTCAGCTCTGACGCGGGCAGTTTTCGCAATGGCTGGAGCAATGCGCCCGCCCGGTCAGACTGGATGAAGAAAGTAAAAACGTCCGGCGGCGGGAGAAGCCCATGCGGCAGGGCCTGGGAACTCACCTGCCGATGCGGCCACGCCGACGGCGGGGGAACGTCATAGACCACGGCGATCGCAATCGCCAGATTCGCATACTCCTGAAAGTCCGCCGGATTGCGCTGCCAGAGCCCGGTGAGGGTATGAATCACCATTATCGGGTGGTCGAGCGGCGACAACATCGTGAAGAACTGATCGGAGAAATCCTGCGAGCCCATCACGTACGCTCGCAGCTCTGGCGGCGCGAGATCGCCAAGCGGCCGGTCCGTGGCGGGGATTCCCGCCAGCGCGTTGCCGTATCCCGCCCGGGACAGCCGGACCGTGTCATTCCACCGGCTTACCGCCTCTTGCTCCGTCTGGCCAAACAGGTTCGCCCAGCGATAGAGATAGTACCAGGCCTGCGCCTGCGCACTGTGTTGCTCATAAAGTCCGACCGCCGCCTCGCGCAACCGTGGCGCCCCCGCCGCCCATCCTTGCTGCGCCGCCTCGGCCTGAATCGCCGCCAGTCGTTGGGCCGACGGCGCGCGACCGAGCTCGCTGGCAGTGATCTCCCCCGCGGCCACCCTGCCCGCGCAATACACCACGACCAAAAGCAAGTTTGCGACGCGTGCCATGTCTGCCAGACAAAGCCAGAACCGCTGTCATTGCAATGTCCCTACGAGCTTGCGCTTTTCTGCCCGGGTCTTCCACGTACACCGGTGGTCTGAACCGGGAGCCGGCAGTTGGATGTAGGGCGGGGCCGCCGCACCCCGCCGCGCCCGGTTCAAATGGCGGGGTGCGGCGACCCCGCCCTACAATAATTCGCCAGAGAGCCTACCCGACCGACGGCTAGGAGGACACTCCGGTCGCCCCGCTCGCAGGTTCCTTCTGCTTGAAATCCAGTTTCTCGCCGTCCCGGACCACCAAGATCGGTTCGCCATCCTTGAGCGTTCCCCGGAGGACTGCCTCCGCGAGGGGATCCTCGAGATAGTGTTCGACGGCCCGACGGAGCGGGCGCGCACCGTACTTCTCATCATAGCCCTTCTCGATGAGCAACTGCTTCGCTTCCAGCGTGAACTCGAGGGTGATCTTCTTGTCGGCGATCCGCTTGGCGACCTTGGCGACCTCGAGGTCAACGATCTTGAGCAGATCGTCCTTGGTCAGTGGCCGGAAAAAGACGATGTCCGAAATCCGGTTGATGAACTCGGGTTTAAAGACTTTCTTCGCCTCTTCGAGCACCTTTTCCCGCATGGTCTCAATGTTGCGGAACTCGTCTTTGCCACCCGCGGCGAAGCCCATCGTCGTCTGGCGCTGGAGCTGTTGCGCGCCCACGTTCGACGTCATGATGATGATCGTGTTCCGGAAGTCGACCGTGCGGCCCAGCGAATCGGTCAGACGCCCGTCTTCGAGAATCTGCAGGAGCAGTTGGATCACGTCCGGGTGGGCCTTCTCCACTTCGTCAAACAGAATGACGGCATAGGGCCGCCGGCGCACCTGCTCCGTCAGCTGGCCGCCCTCCTCGTACCCGACGTACCCCGGAGGCGAGCCAATCAATCGCGACATGGAGAATTTCTCCATGTATTCGGACATGTCGAACTGGATGATTGCGTCCTGGCTGGCGAACATCAGCGCCGCCAACTGCTTGGCCAGCTCGGTCTTGCCCACGCCCGTCGGCCCGACAAACAGGAAGGAGCCGATCGGACGGCGGGGATCCTTGAGGTCCGCGCGGGAACGCCGCAACGCCCGGGAGATGGCCACCGTGGCGACCTCCTGGCCGATGATCACCTTCTGGAGCTCGCCTTCGAGCAGGAGCAGTTTTTCGCTCTCCTTCTTTTCCATCCGGCTGAGCGGAATCCCGGTCCAGTCGGCCACAACCTGCAACATCAGGTCCTCGTCGATGGTGACGCGCTTCTCCTCGCGCTGCTTCTTCCACTCCTCGGTGATCTGCTCGAGCTTGGCGCGGAGCTGCTTCTCGTGATCGCGGAATTTGGCCGCCTCCTCGAAATGCTGCTGGGAGATCGCCTCCTCCTTTTGCGCACAAACCGATTCGATCTCCTTGTTCAACGCCTCGATGTCCGGCGGCCGGCTGAGCGCGGAAATCCGGGCCCGCGAACCAGCTTCATCCATGACGTCGATCGCCTTGTCCGGGAGGAAGCGGCCGGTGATGTACCGGTCGGAGAGTTTGGTGGCAGCCTCCACGGCCTTGTCCGTGAAAACGGCCTTGTGATGGTCCTCGTACTTGCCGCGGATGCCCTTGAGGATCAGGATTGTGTCCTCCACCGAGGGCGCTTCAATCTTCACCGACTGGAAACGGCGGTCGAGGGCGCTGTCCTTCTCGATGTACTTGCGGTACTCGTTCAGCGTGGTCGCCCCGATGCACTGCAGTTCGCCGCGCGAAAGCGCCGGCTTGAAGATGTTGGAGGCGTCCATCGCGCCCTCCGCCGCGCCGGCGCCCACAATGGTATGCAACTCGTCGATAAAGATGATGACGTTCTTGGAACGTTTGATCTCGTCCATCACCGCCTTGATGCGTTCCTCAAACTGGCCCCGGTATTTCGTGCCGGCCACCATCAGCGCGAGATCGAGCGTGATGACCTTCTTGTCCAGCAGAATCTCGGGGACGACGCCGGTCGCAATCTCCTGCGCCAGTCCCTCGACGATCGCGGTCTTGCCCACGCCCGCCTCCCCGATGAGCACCGGGTTGTTCTTGGTGCGACGGCAAAGAATTTGGATGACGCGCCGAATCTCGGTCCGCCGGCCCACCACCGGATCGAGTTCGCCTTTCTGCGCCAGCTCCGTCAGATCGCGGCCGAAGGCCTTGAGCGCGGGTGTCTTGACCTCCTTCTTGTCCTCGGGTCCGCCGCCCCCACGCGGCGACGGTGCCGCCGCCTCCTCGCCCCCGCCCTCGCCGGAGAACTGCGGATCGAGCTCGCGCAGGATTTCCTGCCGCGTGCGCTCGATGTCGACATCCAGGGAACGGAGCACGCGCGCGGCCACGCCTTCGCCCTCCCGGAGCAGGCCGAGGAGAATATGCTCGGTGCCGACATAGCTGTGGTTCAGCGTCTTCGCCTCCTTGCCCGCCAGCGCCAGCACTTTCTTGACCCGCGGCGTGTAGGGGATGCTGCCCGCGGTTTTGGTTTCCGTTCCGGTTCCGACCTGTTTTTCCACGGCGGAGCGCACCGTTTCGAGGTCGAGCCCCATCTTCTGCAGCACGCTCACCGCGACCCCCTGCCCGAGTTTGATCAAACCGAGCAGGATGTGCTCCGTGCCGACATAGTTATGATGAAAACGGTCGGCTTCCTTCCGGGCCAGCGCCAGCACCTGCTGCGCGCGGGGCGTGAAATTGTTCATTGGTTCCATGAGAGGGATGGTCCGGCCGGTCAGTTCTTTCCCGTGACGTTGAAATCCGGAGGCCCGAAACTGGCAATCTCCGTGCGCAGAAACTGGGCGCGCAACTGGTCGCGCCGGGCGGACTCGAACGCGCCATGGGCCGCATACTGGATGTGACCGGGCTGCGCCTCGATAAACAGCCGGTCGATCACCGGGCGCCGGACTTCGGGAAACACATTCAAGTCGACGCCGAGCCGGACGAGCGAAAGAAGATTCATGGCTTCGGCGGAGGTGAGCAGCCGGCCATTCTGGAGAATGCCAAACGCGCGACCGATCTTGTCGAACAGCTTGCTGGAGTCGGCTTCCAGCAGCTTGGCGCGGGCGTTGAGTTCGTGCTCGATGATCGTGTTGAGCACGCTGGAAAGCCGCTTGATGATGTCTTCCTCGGATTCGCCGAGCGTCGTCTGGTTGGAAATCTGGAAGATGCTGCCGCTCGCGTCGGAACCCTCGCCAAACAGCCCGCGAACCGCCATCCCGAGTTGGTTCACGGCCCGGACCACCTTCTCCATCTGGCTGGAGATGACCAGCGCGGGCAGGTGCATCATGGCCGAGGCGCGCATACCGGTGCCCAGGTTGGTCGGGCAGGCGGTGAGATAGCCGAGCGTCGGGGAGAACGCATAGTTCAGTTTCTCCTCGAGTTCCGAGTCGATCGTGTTGATGGCATTCCAGGCCTTCTTCAGCTGAAAGCCGGCCCGCATCACCTGAATCCGCAGGTGATCCTCTTCGTTGATCATCACGGCGGCGGATTGGTCGCGGCTGATCACCACCCCCGCGCCGCGCTTGGCGTTGCTCAGCTCGCGGCTGATCAGGTGGCGTTCCACCAGGATCTGCTTCTCCAGGTCCGAAAGCTCGTCCACCGTCAGGCTCAGTCCCTTTTTCATCTGGGGCAATTCCGCAACGACCGCCAGACTCTCCGCCAACATGGCACTCCGCTGCGCCTCTTTGGCCCATCCCGGAAACGGACTCCCGGTAAGGTTGCGGGCGAGCCGGATCCGCGTCGTCAATACGATCGCGCACTTGCTGCCCGACGGGTCGGCCAGTTCCGTTGGTACTTCGAAAAGTGGGGCAATTTTCATATCAACTCAGCGTTTTCTCCCCAAAAGCCTGCTTAACCTGATGGATTTCATCGCGAAAGCGGGCCGCATCCTCGTAGCGTTCCGCTTTGATGGCCTCGTCCAACTCCCCCTGCAGATTCGTCAGACGGTCATAAAGGGATTTCCGCTCCAACGCGCGCCGGGGCACCTTTCCAACGTGGATCGTTCCCTTGTGCATGTTGCCTAACAGCGGTTCAATGACCGGCTTGAACACTTCGTAGCAGGCCGGACAGCCAAACCGGCCCTGCTTTTTGAAATCCGCCTGGGTGGCGCCGCACTGTTCGCAGCGGATTCCCTCCGCCTGCGGTTCAGGGTTCAGGGAAGTCTTCAGCAGCAAATCCGCCAGCGAAAAGCCGCTCGGATCGGTGACGCCCTTGGCCTGCGCGCACTCCTCGCAGAGATCAACCTTGTGGATCTTGTTGTTGACGATCTGCGTGAGATGGACGGTTGCGGGTTTCCCGCAGAGGTCGCATTTCAGTGAATTGGCCATGGATCAAATATAACACGTTGGACGAAAACGGCGAGACGCGGCACACAAAAGTGCGACACGCCCGGCCGGTCTCTTCTGGTCTTTGCACCAATCATGCCATCGACACGTCCGGTGGCAAGGATGAGCGCATCAGAAATGAAAAAACGGCGTCAATCGTCGGCCGGCCTTCCCGGTGATCGATTTGCAGCCGGACGGGCCGATTCGATATCGGAAAGCGGATACCGGAGACCGGAAAGACCGGGATGCCGGATGGAAGAGCCGTATTGCCTGACTTTCCGGTCTCCAGTTTCCGCTATCCGGTTTCGTCAGATCTTCGTGCCTTCGACCAGCACGCGCCGCCGGAACTCGGCCAGCACCCGGTTGGTTACGGGGCCGGGCTTGCCGTCGCCGATCTCGCGGCCATCGAGCTTGACCACGGGAATGACCTCGGCCCCCGTCCCCGTGAGAAAGCATTCGTCCGCGTTCCAGAGATCGTAGCGGGTCAGATCGTGTTCCTCAAACGGCAACGACAGGGCCTGCGCCACCGAGACGATCGTTTCCCGGGTGATCCCCTTCAGCGCCCCTTGTTGGGCGGCCGGCGTCAGCAACCGCCCCTGGCACACGATGAACACGTTGTCGCCAGTACATTCGGCGACAAATCCGGCATCGTTGAGCATGATGGCTTCGAGGGCGCCGGCCTGGCGGGCCTCGATCTTGGCGAGGATGTTGTTCAGGTAGTTGAGCGATTTGACCATCGGCGGCAGCGCCGCCGGCCCGACCCGGCGCGTCGGCACCGTCACGATGCTCAAGCCGCTCGTGTAATACTCCGGAGGATACAGCGCGATTTTGTCCGCGATGATAAAGACCGACGGCTTCGCGCACAGCCAGGGCGCCAGCCCGAGATCGCCGACGCCCCGGGTGACCACGAGGCGGATGTAGCCGTCGCGGAGGCCGTTCTGGCGGAAGGATTCGCAGACCGCCTCGACCATGTCCCGGCGGGAAATCGGGATAGTCAGGAGGATGGCCTTGGCCGAGCACCACAGACGGTCCAGGTGCGCGTCGAGCCGGAACACATTGCCTTCGTAGAGGCGGATTCCCTCGAAAATCCCATCCCCATAAAGCAGGCCATGATCGAACACCGAGATCTTCGCTTCCGCCGAATCCACAAACTGGCCGTCCAGATAGATCTTCATAGGTTGGCAGTACCTTTGAGCATGGCCCGGTTTTTGTCGAGCCCGGTGGAAAATTTTGCCTTGTGTCAGCGAAAATACGTTGGCCACTGTGCCGCCATCCCCTCATCCTATGCATACACCTACCTCCCTCCGCCGCCAACGCGGCTTCACGTTGATCGAGTTGCTCACCGTCATCGCCATCATCGGCATCCTGGCGGCGATTGTCATCCCCACCGTCGGCAAGGTGCGCGAGATCGCCCAGCGCACGGCGGATGCCAACAACCTCCGCGAAATCGGCAAGGCGGCGATGATCTTCGCCGCCGATAACAGCGACCGCCTGCCCGACCCCCTGACCCTGGCGGCGCAACAGAACGTCCAGGCCTCCAGCAACTACTTTCGCTGGATCGGACTGCTGGGGCGGGCCGGCACGCTGAACGACGCCAGTCTGTATTTCGCGAAGAATGATCCGCTGTTTGACGGCGTGACCCCCGCCACGGTCATCGATCCCGATGACGCCGCCCACGGGCAGGTCATCGCCGCGCTTGAAGAAAAGACGCCCAGCTTCGAATTCGTCGGCGGGCTGAAGATGAGTGATCCTGCCACCACTCCAATCGCTTTTACCCGCGGACTTAACGCCCAAGGCTTTTGGGACGACAATCAGGGCGCCTATCGCAGTGCGGGCGGCCATGTCATTTTCCTCGGCGGCAACGTCCAGTACTACCCGTCGATTGACAACCATTTGGTCAACACCGCGGGCAAGCCAACCAGCGACATCCGACAAACGATCCCGGCCCCCGCCGGTGGCAACCAGCGCATCTACGGAAAAAACTCGATGATCGCGAGCGAAGCTGGCGTGGTGCCGGTCGCGCCGGCTCCATAACGCGGCGCCTTCCGATCCTGGGCCAATTCCCGGAGCAAAGCACCCGCATCGCCGCCGCGGCGCTGCGGGTGGACAAAAAGAAACTTTGCTTCACCCGGCGGGGTGGTCATTTTTCAGGTCTTCTCCTGAATGACTGTTCCGACTGCCACTCCTGCCGACGAAATCACCTACGTTATCGGCCACAAGAATCCTGACGCCGACGCCATCTGTTCCGCCATCGCCTATGCGGCGTTCAAGGAGACCCGCGGCGATCGGGGTTATGTTGCTGCCCGCTGCGGTAACTCTAACGCGCGGATTGACAGCATTTTGGCGCGTTTTCATCAGGCGCTGCCACTCTACCTCAGCGATGTCACCCCCCGCGTGCGCGACCTGATGGTGTCGCGGGTCATTTCTATCACCCAAGATACCACCTGCGCCGAGGCCCTCGACCTCATCGAGGCGCACGACATCCGCATTCTACCCGTCCTGGACGCCAACCGCCGCTTCATCGGCACTGTTTCGATCTTCCAGCTCGGGGGATTCTTCACCCCCAAGGTGCGCGAGCCGAGACTCATGCGGCAGGTTCACACCCGGCTGGCCGACATCGCCCGAGCGCTCAAAGCCAAGGTCCTCCATCTTACCGACGAAAACACCCCCGAGGAGCTTTACGTGCGAATCGGGGCGATGGATATTCGTTCCTTTGGCAAATTCTCCGACGAGGAGCACATCGCCCCCCGCCAGTCCGTCATCATCGTTGGCGACCGTTGGGACATCCAACAGCGCTCCATCCAGATCGGCGTCCGGCTGCTGGTCATCACGGGTAATCTGCCGATCGACGACGAGGTGGTCGAACTCGCCAAGACGAGCGGCGTCAGCTTGATTATCAGTCCTTACGACTCGGCGACCACCGCGTGGGTCATCCGAACCGCTTCGAACATCGAGCGCCTGATCGACCGCAAGTTCGTTTCGCTCGCCGCCGACACCCGGCTCGCGGATGTGCGCAAGAAGGTCGTTTCTTCTCCCGCTCCGGCCTTCATGGTGCTGGCGGACGACGGCAGCCTGGCCGGCATTCTCACCAAGACCGATATTCTCAAGCCCGTCAAAACCCGCCTCGTGTTGGTGGATCATAACGAGATGACCCAGGCGGTCACCGGCGCAGCCGAGGTGACCATCAGCGAGGTCATCGACCACCACCGGCTTGGCTCGCTCACGACCGCCCAGCCGATTCTTTTCATCAATGAACCGGTCGGCTCCACGTGCACCATCGTCGCGGACCTGCATCGACGCGAGCACCTCGCGCCCTCACCGGATCTCGCGGGCATCATGATGGCGGGCATCATCTCGGACACGCTGAACCTCAACAGCCCGACTTCGACCGCCAAGGATGGCGAAGTCCTGCGCTGGCTGTCATCGATTGCCGGAGTGGATCCGCGCGATCTGGCGGCCACCATCTTCAGCTCCGGCTCGGTCATCCTCGCCAATCCGCCGGACAAGATCGTCCGGTCCGATTACAAGGTGTATGAGGAGGGCGGCACACGGTTTGCCGTCGCCCAAGTCGAGGAACTGGGCTTCGGCAACTTTTGGGGTCAGGCGAAGTCGCTGGCCGCCGCGCTCCAGCAGCTGTGTGCGGCTGAACATCTGCTGTTCGCGAGCCTGCTGGTCACCGACATCAACACCCAGAATTCCCTGCTGGTGGTCAAGGGCGATCCGGAGGTGGTGGCGCGCATCTCGTACCACCACGTCGAACAGGACGAAATCTTTGACCTGCCCGGCATCGTCAGCCGGAAAAAGCAGCTCATTCCGTACCTCACAAGTCTGCTGAAGGAAATGCTGGCGGATGGCGCAATCTCTGCCGTCAAGAGCGGCGGCTGAAACAGACGCGTTCGATCTTGAGTGAGATTCAACCGCTGCGGTCTTCTCTCCGGGTTTCGCCAGGGGTGCAGCCTGGAGAAAATCGAGCCGGGCACGGCCAAGCCAAAGGCAAAGACCCGCGAGAAACATCGCGAACCCGTCAGGAATATGGCAAGAGCAATCCCGCAACCAACCCCGTCCATGACCGTCGTCGGAAATGCCGACCACAAAGGGCTCGTCGTTCTCTTCCTTCTTTTCCTCGCGATCGGCGGCGCGCTGAAGCACCAGTTCGGCTCCCACCGCCTGGCGCCGGTCGGCGCAGGCGCGCCCGCCGGAGCCGCCGGAAGAACGCCCGTGAAGGAAAGTACGACGCGACTGGAACCGCCCGCGCAAAGCGCACCTCGGAACCCGACAACGTCCGAGCCCGTGATGCTTCCGCTCGACCGCCCGACCGGTTCGGTCCCCATTGAGGTGTATCCGCGTCCCGTCGCGACGTGGCTGGAAGCACAGATTGAACTCGCGCGAAGGGCATTTTCCTGTGGCCCGATCGATGGAATCGCCGGGTCTCAATCGATTGCGGCCCTGCGGGCCTTTCAGGAAAGCACCGGACTTTCAACGACGGGTCAGCTTGACACGGAAACTCGCGACCGCCTTTTCCTCTCCGCCCCTCCCTTGGCCAGGATTCCGCTCACCGCCGAGGATCTGGCCGGCCTCCAACCGCTCAGCCCCACCTGGCTCGGCAAGTCGCAGCAGACCGCTCTCGCCTATGAAAATGCCCTCGAGTTGGTGGCGGAGCGCACCCATGCCCATCCCGCTCTCCTCCAACAACTCAATCCGACCGTCGACTGGGCGGCGATCGCGCCCGCAACCACCGTGCTGGCTCCGGCCGTCAGGCTCATTTCCTTGCCGGGCAAGGCGGCTTTGCTTCATATCAGTCTCGAAGATCACGTTCTGGAAGCCCGGGATGAGGCTGGCAATCTGATCGCGCACTTTCCAGTCAGCATCGCCCGCGATGTCGCCAAGCGCCCGGCCGGCGAATTGCATGTGACAGTCGTGATTCCCAATCCTGATTACACGTTCGATCCCGAGGTCTTTCCCGAGTCCGAAGAAGCCCGGGAACTGGGACACAAACTGGTCCTTCCGCCCGGGCCCAACAACCCGGTCGGCATCGCGTGGATCGGTCTCGACCGTCCCGGCTACGGTATCCATGGCACCCCCACGCCCGAGCAGGTGGGCCGCACCGAGTCCCACGGCTGCTTCCGGCTCGCCAACTGGGACGCGCAGACGCTGCTGGATCTGGCCTGGGTGGGGTTGCCCGTCATCGTGGAACCCTGAGGCCGGATCCATGCAATTGCGGGCGATTCTCCTCGTGCGTTCGCGAACTGATTGGTGTGCGGGTGTAGGAAGCCCGCTTGCGGGCGATCATCGGTCGCAAGCGACCTTCCTACTCCTAGCCTGAGGCCAGCCCGTCATCAGTCCTGGTGATGCCACTGCTAAAGGTGATTAGCCACGCTTCGATCCACCGTGTAATCATGAGCCGGCGGACAAATGGCATATGGTTGGCCAGATGCCTAGCCACCGAAGACACGCCTGCCAACTGGCCACCGGCCTCCGGGAATCCCCTTGTGTCGCCATGGCCTGCGTGCTCTGTGTTTCACCTGATTTCTCCGTGCGCCCGGTGACCATTGCCGGCCTGACCACCTCTCTGTCATCGACTCTCCGCGGGCGCTGCCTGCTCCACCCATGATTGCCGCCACTCTTCCGACCCGGGCCAATGCCGACCTGATTGAGGAATACTATCGTCGGTGGCTCGAAAACCCCGACGCGGTCGACCCGACCTGGCGCGCGTTCTTTCAGGGCTTCACCCTCGGCCTGAGCGGGCAGATTCCCGTTCTCGCCGGCTCCGCTTCCGCGGCGCCCGCGCTGATCGACAGCCTCAAGCAGTCGCA
>Ga0182027_10004579_pt1 | contig 21379 bp, 16 predicted proteins | sample 712E1DmetaG_FD_121300 | JGI IMG/M metagenome (GOLD analysis project Ga0182027, IMG submission 121300) | Permafrost microbial communities from Stordalen Mire, Sweden - 712E1D metaG (Illumina Assembly) | ecosystem: Environmental > Terrestrial > Soil > Wetlands > Permafrost | place: Sweden...
CTGGATGTCCAAGGCTTGCATCGCCCGTCCAAACTGCGTGAGAGCCTCGGTTTTGCCTGTTCCAGGCGTATGAACCCGGAAAATGCTATGTTTATCGCTGTAGAAGGCGCCTGGCTTGCCGTATTGCCTGAAATATCCTTCTGCCGCTGCGCAGTAACTGAAAAAACTCTCGCTTTCCACGAAGCGCAACTGGACCAACTTCCCCGTCGCATCATCGATGAACACCAACAACACGCAGGCTTCCGATCGTCCTTCAAACCAGTCATGCGGTGAACCATCGATCTGCACCAGTTCCCCAAAACAGGCGCGCCGCTCACGCAGTTGATGCACCACCTCTTTTTTTATCTTGTGTGGCTTCCACAATCCTTCTGCGATCATCAATTGACGCACACTTTCATCGGAAATCTTCAATTTCTCTTTTTCCACCAATTTCTCGCACGCCAAGGTCGGTCCAAAGCCTTGGTATTTGCTCTTCAACAAGTCCAAGGCCTTTTTCTTCACTTCGGCTTGCAACCGATGATTCCCTGTGCGCCCGCGATGTCTCGAAACTAACCCGACTGCGCCTTGCTGGCGGTAGTTTTTCAGCAATCGCTTGATGTGGCGGATACTGATGCCTAGGATCCTGCTGGCTTCTTTTTGTCCCATCCGTTTTTCTTCCAATTTTTGCATCACTTCCAGTCTGCTCATTTCTTTCGTGCTCATTGTGATCGTCTCCATTTCGCGTCCTCCGTAAGGGGACATTTTAACTTTGGCGAAAAGGGACATTTCTATTTTGGGCTAACAGTATTCATTTTCTGCTTGACGAAAGAACTCCCTGCGGCTAAAATTCAGCCCGTTCTTTTTTCGACCTGTACATGGCTCAGCGCTCCTGAGTCACCGTACAGAAATTCATTCTAAAGAGCGAAGGTAACCCCGCATGGGGTGAGAGGCGCTCGAGGAGATACGATGGAGAAAGTTGTACTAAAAGCAACCAAGCGCGAAATACGCGGCAAGCAGGTAAAGGCCTTGCGCCGCGAGGGCAAGCTTCCGGCGGTCATTTATGGTCGTCATACCGAACCGGTCAAAATTTCGTTGGATGCACATACTGCGATAATGGTGTTGACGAAAGTTGGCTCTTCCACGTTGGTGACGATTGATGTGGATGGTCAGGAATATCCTGTTCTGGTGCGCGAGCGACAGCGTAACTATATCAAGGGCGGTTTGATCCATGTGGATTTCCTGGCTGTTTCGCTGACCGAGAAGCTGCACGCTGAAGTCCGTATCGAGTTGGCCGGTACTTCACTGGCCGTCAAGGATTTCAATGCCGTGCTGGTGACCGGCTTGCATTCGCTTTCCGTCGAATGTTTGCCGGCCGACCTGCCCGAATTCATAACCGTTGATATTGCACCGCTTGTCAAGGTTGGCGATGGCATCCACGTCCGCGATATTTCGCTGGGCGACAACGTCCGCATTATGAATGATCCCGACGATATGATCGTCAACGCAACATACGCCAAGATTGAAGTCGAAGAGGCGCCTGTTGCGGCTGAAGGCGCAGTGGCAGTTGCGGCTGAAGGCGTTGAACCTGAACTCTCTGTGGAACGCGGTAAGAAGGAAGATGAAGCTTCTGAAGCGGGCGCAAAGGCTGAGAAAACTGAAAAGGGCGCAAAGGCTGAGAAAACTGAAAAGGCCGAAAAGAAGAAATAAACCTTGTTCAAACGAACTCCCCGTCATTCGGCGGGGAGTTTTTTATTACTCACCATGCATCGCACGGAGCACACAGGATTTTTTCCCGCCTCCCCATCCTCTCGGTATCTTCTCAATGTTATCGGTGGTTGAGTAGGCGGCGGTGCTATCCCGCCGCCGTATCGAAACCACCATTAACAACAATTCCCACGAAATATTGAGATGATACTCCTCTCGATGGTAAAAATTCTAAAGGTCCAACACTTTTAGAAAATCAACTGTCATTCTGGCGGTCGCGCCCCACAGCAATTCGCCGTCGTAGGGCTGGTACACGATCAGCGAGCGATTCCTCCCGGGCATGCTGAACTCCCAGCGATTGGCTTTATTCGCCAGCCAATTCAACGGAATGGTAAACACGCGCTCCACCTCATCTTTTCCCAGACGCAGGACGGTTGGCCATGGTATGACCCCGACCACCGGCGTAACGCGGAAACTTGTGATGGTGATCATGTTCGTGATCCGCCCCAGTACGCGGACATTCTGCGGGGCGATGCCGATCTCTTCGTTCGCTTCACGCAATGCGGTTTCTTCGGGGGTTGTTTCGCCCTCATCGCACCCGCCGCCGGGAAACGATACTTGTCCCTTATGACTCTCCACCTTATCCGTGCGGCGCGTAAAGAGCAAATGCCATTCATCGTCCTGTTGGAGCAGGGGGATTAACACGGCCGCGCATTTCAAACGCGTATCACTGGTGAGTTCGATCTCCGCGTATCCGTCGGATGATGGAGCGGATTCGATCGCCTCGTGTAGTTTTTGAATGATGGTATCCTCGGAAAGATTCACGGACATGCTTTGCTATCTCATTATCTCTGCTTGGGACCGGGATGAACTCACAGGCGCCGATCTTCTTCACGCACGGCTTTCATCGCCTCGGAAAGTCCATCCACTTTGCCGACCAGGTAGCGCAAATAGACTCCGTGTGTTTGGGTCCCGATTCAATATACAGCGGGTATTCTCTCATCGTTCCTCATTAATTTACTCACCTTACGCAGTAACCTGCCTTTCATCTATTCTCCCTCCCCAAATATCCCCGATTGTTGGGGTATTTGGGGAGGTTAGGGGTCTTTTAGGGGTAGGTATTTTCAAAATAATTACTCTTGTGAGCATACTCCCCTTCCTTCTTAGGGAAGGGTCGCGTAGCACTTCCGTCGGCAGGTGTTTTTCCTGCCAGGAAGTCGGGGGTTAGGTCTGGGTTAGGTCTCATTGAGGCGAAGAATTCTACGATCACAAGCCGGTCTTCAAAATACCTACTCTTATGAGTGGGTCGCGTAGCACTTCCGCAGGCAGGTGAACTTCCTGCCCGGAAGCAGGGTAGGGCAGCGTGCGGTGACCTCCTGCGTGACATCATTAATTAATGACCGGGGGTATCAGCTGAGTTGATTTCGCTCTCCAGCTCTTTACCGCGTTCATCCATGCTTGGCTCGATCCTTCGGCCAAATATTAAAAAGCCGGTGTGCGCTATCATGCGGTCCGTGGGGCGGAGCCGGGCTGGTTCAGGTTTGTAATAGCGGACTAATACCTCGCAGACTTCGATAAAGGCGAATCGTTCACGCCGCAAAGCGATCAACAATTGTTCCACCTGATTGACGGTCGGGAGTAAACTGCAAAAGAAGCCGCCGGGCTTGAGCGCTGCGCGTACCTGCGGAATGTAATCATAAGGGTTGGGGACATCCAGAAAGAATGCGTCGGCATCCGTTTCGTCAAGCCCCTCGGCGATATCGCGCAGTTTAAAGTCAACCCGCTCGGCCAGCCCCACGCGCTCGAGGTTCTTTTTCGCCAGGTTCTGCATATCGGGGCGGATTTCATAGGAGATCACGCGCCCCTCCGCACCGATGTTATATGCCAATGCAATCGTCATCGAACCGGAACCTGTGCCCGCCTCGATCACTTTTTTACCCGGCCCGATCCCCATAGTCACGAGAATGAAGCCGATGTCCTTGGGATAAAGGATCTGTGTGCTGCGCGGCAGATCGTTCAATATCTCTCCCAGCGAGGGTTGCAGCAAAAAGTACGGCGAACCCATGTGACTGAAGACTTGCGTTCCCCACGGCTTGCCGATCAAGTCGTCATGCTGCAGGATGCCGCGATGGGTTTCAAGTCTCGCTCCTGCCTGGAGCGTGATGATAAAGTTTTTGTGACGCAGGCCGACCAATTGGGCAAGGTCACCTGCGCGTGCATTGGATGAGGGAGTATTGAATGACATGTGTTTATTTTACCCGACCTTACCCTTCCCGGTTTGTTTTCCCCTCTTCATCTCCTCGTGGCGCATCTTCGATGGTGATGGGGGTGGGGATGGATGGGGCGGCTGTAGTTTTAATGGAAGATGATGAGATTCGCAATCGCCAGTTGATGACGCCCAAAGCGATGGGGATGCTTAGCGCGATGATGCTTAAGGTAGCTATTCCAAGGATCATAAGCAGAATGCCCAGGACATCCGTGGACTGCGCTCCCAGAGCCATATGCGTCGCGCCGACCACGATCACGACCACGCTTGCATTCCATACGCCATGCAGGAACATGGCCAGTGCATATAGAGCGACCATCCAGCCGGCGCGTTTGTGAACATGGAAGTATGCAATGCCCCAGCCGGTCAGTCCGGCGGTAACGATGTGCATCATGGTGGTTCCACCGCGCACCAGCAGGGTGACGGCCCAGCTCGAATCCGGCTGGACGGAAGCCAGCAGGCTTTCCACTAAACCGAAACCGGTACCGCTCAGCGCACCGATGACGAATCCTTGCGCCGGCGAAGAAAGGTGATCGAAGATGGTCCACGTGGTCAGTGATTTTGCAGATTCCTCGACTACAGGCCCGATGACGGAAAAAAACAGCAAAGCCATGAAAATGACCACGGGGTTGAGTAGATATGGGCTGATCAGATTTAAAACATTATCAGGATTGGATGTGCTGCCGATCTGCTCACGTATTGAATTGAACACGGTTCTTAATTCAGGATGGAATGCCAGGTAAACCCCGGCTCCGATCAGCAGGATAAGGACAAATGTCAATTCGATAAACATGGCCAGCGCTGGGCCTAAAATCATTCCGCTGCCCAATGCACCCCACGTACGTTGTTTTGAACCGGCGTTCAGTCCGCCGATTGCAAGACGTGCAAAGAAATAGACTGGCAAGCCGATGGATAATACATAGAAAGGAGGCGTGATCCAGCGCAGGATGGAGTTTCCATAAAAGATTTGTGTCAGTGCGACGATCCCCAGCCAGACGGCTATCACCAGCAGACCTGCCCCAATGTTCATTTTCTTCATTGGACTGGCTGTCACCTGTTCGCCGGTCAAACGCCGAACGCTGAAATAAGCGGCCGGGATCAATAATGCGCCCACAAAGAGAATTGCGCTGGCCAGCAGGATGGTATCAAGGAGCGGGTGATTTTGCGGACCGCTTCCAAAGTTTATCGCGGCCTGGCTGACTACTACGATAACTGCCAGCGCGGCCGCCATGAGCGCGCCGCCTATGCTGGCGATCGCGAGCAGGACTGATCGCCAATCCTTGCCGGTCTGCAAATGAATTGAATTCACTATTTTTCCTCGATGGTCACGCTCAGGATTTTATCACCTGCCGGTAAATCCCCGGATTGAGCTGGATCGCGCGGCGTCAAACTTTCAACGACATCCATGCCCTTGATCACCTCGCCAAAAACCGTAAATCTTCCATCGAGACTCGGTTCGGGCGCGTAGGTGATAAAAAATTGACTGCCGTTCGTATCGCTTCCGGAATTTGCCATCCCCACCACTCCCGGTTTGTCGTATTTCAAGTCCGAGACTTCATTCTTAAAGAAGTAACCGGGTCCGCCTCTGGTGGTTCCACTGGGGTCGCCTGCCTGGGCGACAAATCCTGGGATAACCCGCAGAAATGTTACGCCATCGAACCAGCCTTGCCTGGCAAGAAAGACGAACGAGTTCACGGCCAGCGGCGCTTTATCGGCATACAACTGGATCACGATGTCTCCCTTTTCTGTGTGCACGGTGGCAATGTATTGTTTTGCTATATCGATCGAGAACGCTGGACACGTTTTGAATTGCCGCGCTCCGAGGCGGTCATGCTGACTACATCGTTTAAACTGTTGTAATCCAGGATGGCTGCCGGTTGCAGGCTCCCGTTGATGAAGGCGATCGGTATTTGAATGCCGAGTTGAAACGCCGTGTCTTCCATGGATTTTGCGCGTGCTGCGGTTTCGGAGCTTTGATAATCCGAAACGAACTTGGCTGCGTCAAGCCCTATGCTGATGACCTGGCTCTTGATCCATGAATTGAATTGGTTGACGGTTAATTTTACCCAATCGTTGTATTTTGTATGCAGGAGATCCCGCATCTCCCAGAATTTGCCTTGATCGCCGGCTGCCAAGGCAGCTTCCATTGAAATTTGCGATTTATCCAGCGGCCCAATCACGGGGTCGCTGTCGCCATTTGCCGGAATGAATACCGGCCGAAAGATGACGCGTAAATCGTTGGGATGGCTTTTCTGTAATTGATCCACGATGGACGCAAAGCCCTGACATCCCGTCGATTGAAAATCGCAGTACGTCATCATGGTTACTGGAGCGTTATCCGGGCCGCGCACATAATCTGCGGAGGTGACGGACGGCAGGCCCGAGGATATATTGGGTGTTGGCTCGGTTTCGATGGTTGAGCAGCCTGCATACGTCACTGGTGTGTTGGGGATCGCTGTCAATGTCGGTGCGGGGGGGGCGCTGGGTGCTGCCTCTGGCGCTGAGTGTGCGCAGGCTGAAAGCAGGAAAAAGGATAAAGTGTAAAAAAGAAGCATAAAAACTTTTTTCGTTGGCATAAATTCTCCGTTTTCTGTCCTGGTCAAGCGGAAGTTGTACATTGTCGCAATGCCCAAAATCGATTCGTGGGGCGTTTCTTCCCTCTCCAAATTCGGAGTTCTTCCGCATTTGGGGAGGGACCGAGGGTGGGGCCGCTTGATTTTGCCTTAGCGAAAATTCGCGTAAATTTGTGGATAAAACTGGTATTCGTTTGGAACTTGATAAAGCCATCCCGTTCAGTTTCTATTGTCCCACTGCTTTCTTCAATGTGTCAAACGATGTCATCCACGCAATGCGATTGATGAAGTCGGCCAGCGATTTGCTTTGAGAGCGCAGTGCGCGTACTGCCGGGCCGACCGGGTCTTCACCTGCCGCGCCTCCGGGTACATCGGCGTAGGCGCCGTAGAATGCAAAATATGCCTGGTTCAATTTTCGGATGTAGTAACCGTTTTGCACGAATACTTGCCGCCTTTGTTCCATATAGGATTCAGCTTCATCAATTTTACCAGCCGCAAGCAGTGCATCCACGGTCACGCGCGTCAGGTGCATTTCATGGTTAAAATCGAAAACCGGGGTTGCTGGTGCAAGGATGGAATTAAATGGGTTGAACGAGATCAGGTTCAAGTCTGGGCTGGGAACGTTGTTCGCTAATTCCGGATAATATCTTCGCATCACCTCTGCGCCGATCTCTCCTCCCGAAATATCCGCCGTGGTTTCGTTCATGGTTCGTAGTTCCGGTGTTTCATCGTAAAGCTGTCCCAGCGGCCGCAGCTCAAGATAATTGTGGGTCCATTCGTGTGCGATGGTGTCCGTCAGCCACGCTAGGTCGGTGGTCTGCATGATCATGGTGGGGTACACTCCCACGCCGCCGATGGGGACCACCAGTGCGGAAACGTTCAGTCCCTGGCTGACGCGCTCCTCCAGTGCGATCTGTTGATCGAGGGTCAGATCGGGCCGTAGTGAAATGTTGACGGTCTGTTCGATGTGGTCGCGCGGTGAAATGATCAGCGCATCAGGCACGGGTGTGGAATGGAATAAGATGGATGGAACAGGTTGACCCAGTGTGGTGAGACCGAAACTGGCCGCCACTTCACTGACTTGTTCCTGAAGAACGGATTCCGCGATGGGCGCCAGCGCCGTTTGTTTCTTTGTGAGATCGGCGATTTGGGCGCGCAGGTGCGCCGTCGCTGAGACTTTATCTTTGATGGATGCATCGGCATAGATGCGATTGAGCGCATCCTCGGATTGATTGACTTGCTGTGTCAACAAAAGATAATCGGTAACAGCGACTTTTCCATCTTCGCGGCTGATATAACCGGGGGTGCCGGTCGCACCTTGCTGGATCTTGACCCAGATGGCGTTGAACATCCATGAAACATAGTCGAATTCGATATCGCGCGTATAAACACGCACGTGATCGGTTTCACTGACGAGTCTGGGTTCACTGAATGTAAACAGGAAAAGGCAAATGACGGCTAAGATCATCCCTGTCAGGATTTGTTTTAAACGATAAAGCATGGAATGGATTATAACCAGAATAGTAGAGACGACCCATGGATCGTCTCCCATTGGGTCGTCTCTACAGAACCCCGCACTGCATAGGCGCAGTGCACGCCTGCCCTCGGGAAATTATTTCTTATTTATCAGGTACTCGTCGATTGCAAGTGCAGCTTTGCGGCCTGCAACCGTGGCTGTGACCACGATGTCGGGGCCGGTCACACAATCGCCGCCGGAGAAAACGCCTGCACGCGAGGTCGCGCCGGTTGCCTTGTTTTTCACGGTGATCAAGCCCCAATCGTGTGTTTCAAGATCGGGAGTGCTCTTGCTGATGACCGGGTCGGGCCAATAACCGAGCGCCAGGATCGCTGTATCACAGGCAACACTGAAATTGGAATTTGGCACCGGCACCGGCTTGCGGCGGCCCTTTGCATCCGGCTCGCCGAGCACCATTTCGATGCACTCCACTGCAGCAAGATTTCCATCTTCGCCCGCGATGAATTTTACCGGCTGGGTCAGGAAGCGATAACGCGCACCCTCGTCTCTTGCCATCTTGCGGTCTTTTCTGCCGCCGGGCATTTCCTTTTCCGTACGGCGGTACAGGCAGGTGACTTCATCCGCGCCGAGACGTAACGCAGTCCGCAGACAGTCGGAGGCGGTATCGCCGCCGCCGATCACGACGACGCGCTTGCCGATCTTGACCGGCTCCTTCATAGTATCGGGGAGCAGCTTCTTCGACACATTGCCGCGGATAAGAAAATCGGTTGCCTGGTACACGCCGGGTAGATCGGTGCCGGGGGTATTTTCCATCGGGGCGTCGATCTCCGAGCCGACGCCAATGAATACCGCTTCAAAACCTTCGTTAAATAGCTCATCGATCGTTTTATCTTTTCCGATATAGGTGTTCGGGATGAACTTCACGCCTGCGCGTTCGAACTCTCCCCATTTCTCGAACCATACTTCCTTGGACAGTTTGAAGTTCGGGATGCCATACACCAACAGGCCTCCGGGCGCGGGCTTGGATTCAAGGATGGTGACCTCGTATCCTTTTTGGACAAGTATGTCGGCACATGCTAAACCGGCTGGCCCCGCTCCGATCACGGCCACCTTTTTGCCGGTCGGCGTGCCAAGCGGGATGATATACCCGGCAGAGCGACGCTCATAGTCGACCGCAAACGCTTCAAGTTCACCCGTCAGGACCGGTTCCTGGGTTTTATTCAATACACATGAGCCTTGGCATAATTGCTCATGCGGACAAACGCGTCCGCAGAGTTCCGGCAGGGAACTCTGCTGGTGATAAAGTTGGGCCGCTTCACCGAATTTGCCCTGCTCGATCAGCCACATGGCTGAGGGAATATCGTTGTGGGTGGGACAGGCTTCCATGCAGGGCGCCGGGTCCGGACAGTGAATGCAGCGTCCGGCTTCCACCATGGCGCGCTCTGCGTTAAACTCGATCACGACCGCATCGAAGTCGCAGGTGCGGGTCTCTGGCGGGCGCAAGTCAAGATCATAATAGGGCTTGTTCGCCCGTTCTTTTCGGTCTATTGCTAGGAATTCGCTCGGAACAGCTTGCATAGTTCCTCCACAGGAATAAAGAGAAAAAACCATTGTCTTTTAACTATCATACTCAAACCGGCTGACCAATCAAAGGCTCTAAAGTCACTAACGCGGACGACAATCGTCACAATTTTGTTAACCGTATTTTTATACAGTTTCAAGCCTAAATTCATTGCGAATTCATATTTGTGCGGTAAAATCCTGCTTCGGCGAGGCAGCTCCTCGCGGAGGAATATTCAATGTCGAAGTTTTTTAGTGCAATTAGGGGATTCGTGAAAAAACACCGTGGACTCTCGATTTCCATTGGAATAGTGCTGCTGATTGTTTTTGCGTTCCTGTTCATACGCAGCCGTGCCAAAACGCAATCGAGCTATCAAACTCAGGCGCTGGCTCGCGGCGATTTGACCGCTACGATTGGCGCGACCGGTTCGGTGCGCGCAAATCAAAGCGCGACTCTGATGTGGCTGACGACGGGTACTGTGGATAAGGTCAATGTGCAGGTGGGTGACCGGGTGAATAAAGGCGATGTATTGGCCAACCTGCTGCAGACCTCGCTCCCGCAAAACGTGATTTTGGCGCAGGCGGATTTGGTCTCTGCCCAACAGGCGTTAACGAATTTGCTTGACTCCGATACCGCGCGCGCCAATGCCTGGATCGCTTTAAGAAATGCCCAGACTGCCTACGAAACCGCGCTGGATAATCGGACTTCCCTCAATGGGCCGATCACCTACCAATATGTGGTCATGGTTCATATCGGTTCTATCACCGTTCCTCAATTAAGAACGTACCGTTCCAACCCCGATCCCAACGATATTGCGACTGCGGATGCCAGCCTGGCTTTGGCGAAAGCGCAGCTTGAGGATGCCCAGCGTGCCTATGATCGTTTGCAGAGCGGGCCGAATGGCGACGATTTATCGGCCGCCCAGGCGCGTGTGGATGCCGCCCAGGCAGCTCTTAACGTGGCTCATATCTCCGCTCCTTTTAACGGGACGATCACACAAGCCATGCCCATAGCCGGCGATCAGATTTCAATTGGGACGCAGGCCTTCCGCGTGGATGATCTTTCCAATTTGCTGGTGGATGTTCAGGTTTCCGAAGTGGATATCAACAACATCGCGGCCGGCCAGCCTGCCACGATTACATTGGATGCCGTCCAGAATAGGCCAAATCCATATAACGGCGTGGTTACTGAAGTCTCGCAGGCGGGCGTGGTCACTTCGGGCGAGGTTAACTTTACGGTTACGGTGAAATTAACGGATGCCGATTTACAGGTGAAGCCCGGTATGACCGCCGCGGTGAACATCATTATTAATCAGGTTAAGAATCAGTTACTGATTCCGAATCAGGCTGTCCGTTTGGTGAATGGAAAGCGCACGGTTTATGTTTTAGTCAACGGCGCGCCTCAGCAGGTTGAGATCACGCTTGGGTCTTCATCGGATACGATGAGCGTGGTAACCGGTGGAAACCTGAAAGAAGGGGATTTGATCATCTTGAACCCGCCTGCGCAATTTGGCGCGGGGGCCGGCGGTGGTCCTGTCGTCCGGGCTGGAGGCGGATAGATGGACCTGGTGGTCGAAGTCAAGGACTTAAGAAAAGTCTATAAGATGGGCGAGGTGGAAGTGGAGGCCTTGTGCGGCGCCACCTTGACGATTCAGCGCGGCGAGGTGGTTGCCATTATGGGCCCATCCGGTTCGGGCAAGTCCACCATGATGAATATCCTCGGATGTCTTGACCGGCCAACCTCCGGCGACTATATTCTGGATGGGCAATCTGTGGCAACACTCAATGATGACCAGTTGGCTGCAATTCGTAATCACAAGGTTGGGTTCGTGTTCCAATCTTTCAATTTGTTGTCGCGGCAGACCGCACTTTCCAACGTGGAATTGCCCTTGCGTTATGCGGGTCAAATGAGCAATCGCAGGCAGCGTGCCAGGGAGGCCCTCGAAGCGGTCGGCTTGGGCGACCGCGTAACTCATCGCCCTACCGAGCTTTCCGGCGGACAGCAGCAGCGCGTCGCGATTGCGCGCGCGATTGTCAATGATCCTGCGATTGTCATGGCCGACGAGCCGACCGGCAATCTTGATTCCAAGGTGGGCAGGGAGATCATAGCCTTGCTGCTCAATTTGAACAAACAACGCGGCACGACCCTGATTATCGTGACGCATGATGCGGCCATCGGCCAGCAGGCCCAGCGTATCATTCATATCCGCGATGGCATGGTCGAGGATTTGAATGGAGATCGGAAATAAATGAACCTCTTACAACTTTTACTGGAAGCGCTGGAAAGTCTTAATTCCAACAAGATGCGCTCCGGCCTGACCGTGCTCGGCATCGTGATCGGTGTTGCGGCTGTGATCGCCATGATGGCGGTTGGGAACGGTGCACAGGCTTCGATTCTCGGTTCCATCAATGGCGTTGGCACAAACCTTTTATTTGTTTTTTCGGGTGCCCGCAACAATGCTGCGGTAAAGAACCCGCGTCCCATCACAATGACGGATGCCAATGCGATGATGGACCTGTATGCCGCACCGGATATCAAGGCGGTCGCGCCTGTTTTGCAGGGTAATGCCATTGCGGATTTCGGCGGGAATACCAAAACCACCACCGTGATCGGCGTTACGCCGGATTATTATCCTGTTCGCAATATCAGCCTGCTGGACGGAGAATTTATCAACCAGTCCAATCAACTGGGTCGCGCCTCTGTGGCGGTCATTGGTGTGGATGTGGCGGATGCGTTATTTAATCGCCGCGATGGGTTGGTGGGTGAAACCATCCGGATTGCGAATTCACCCTTTCGGATCGTCGGGGTTCTCACCCCTGCGGGCGGGAGTTCTTTTGGCTCCCAGGATAATGAAGTCCTGGTGCCGATCACCACGGCCCAGGCCAGGTTGATCACTCGTCCCACTCCGGATGCGGTGGATACGGTCTATGTGGAAGCCACTGATTTCAGCACGGTCGGTGCGGCATCCGATGAGATTTCGCAGATCCTGCGTACGCGCCACCGGACTCAAGTTGGCTTGGATGATTTCACGGTTTTCACACAGCAGAGCATCCTAAGTACCGTACAGAACGTTACCGGCGTTCTGACGATTTTCCTTGGCGGCATTGCGGCCATTTCGTTGCTGGTCGGCGGCATTGGCATCATGAATATCATGCTTGTTTCCGTAACCGAGCGGACGCGCGAGATCGGCCTTCGTAAAGCCCTGGGTGCGCGCAAGCGCGATATCCTGATCCAATTCCTGGTCGAGTCGTCCCTGTTGAGTTTGATCGGCGGCATTATTGGGATTTTGTTTGGCTGGCTGATCGCTTTTGTGGTGGGACGGATCGCCACCGCCACTGGAAACAATTTCACGCCGGTCGTCGGCATGGATGCAATTTTGCTTGCCACGCTTTTCTCTGCCGCGGTGGGTTTGTTCTTTGGAATTTACCCGGCCAACCGCGCCGCAGGTCTTGAACCGGTCGAAGCTTTGCGATATGAATAAGCTTCGATTCCATTTCCCGTGTTAAAATACATCTGTGTCATAATCATTGTGGCTTTTTAGGAGATTCCCGCATGGATGAAAAACTGGAACGCTTCAAGGAAATCATGGTCGAAGTGGCCGATTTGGATTCGGCCTCGGCTTTGTTGGGCTGGGATCAACAGGTGAATATGCCGGCTGCGGCTGCGGAAGCGCGCGGCAACCAGCTTGGCACGTTGGACAAATTGTCGCATCAGGCTTTTACCTCGGACGAGGTGGGCAGGCTCCTGGATGAACTTGGTTCGCGCGCGGCCGCGCTTAGTCCTGATGACGAAGCGATGGTGCGTGTTGCCAGGCGTGATTACGAAAAGGAAACGCGCGTGCCATCTTCCTTTGTGACGGCGATAGCGGTCGTTTCAGCTCAAGCGCAGACGGCCTGGGTGGAAGCCAGGAGCAAATCCGACTTTTCGATCTTTCAGCCTCATCTTGAAAAGGTCGTGGAACTTGCTCATAAGTACATTTCATTCTTCCCGCCTGCCGATCATCCTTATGATACCTTGCTCGATAGGTTCGAGCCGGGTATGAAGACTGCCGATGTGCAGGCCATCTTTGCCTCTCTGCGCCCGCGCCAGGTGGATTTGATCAAACAGATCTCGGCCGCGCAGCAGGTGAAAGATTCTTTCCTGCACAAAAAGTATGAAGAGAGGAAACTTTGGGATTTTGGTGTGGATGTGGTCACCCGCTTCGGGTACGACTGGAAGCGCGGCCGGCAGGACAAGGCTCCCCATCCATTCGAGGAGTCTTTCAGCGTCAATGATGTCCGCATCACCACGCGCTTTGAAGCGGATCACCCCATTGCGATGTTGTTCAGTACCATGCACGAGTCCGGGCATGGGATGTATGAGCAGGGAATTAGTCCTGCGTATGAGCGCACGCGCTTGCGCCATGGCACCTCGCTTGGGGTGCACGAGTCTCAATCCCGCATGTGGGAGAATCTGGTGGGGCGGTCGCTGCCGTTCTGGAAATATTTCTTCCCTCGCCTGAAAAAGACCTTCCCCTCCCAGCTCGGTAACGTGGATTTGAAAACTTTCTATAAAGCCATCAACAAAGTGGAACCCTCGCTGATCCGTGTCAATGCCGATGAAGCCACCTATAATCTTCACATCATGCTCCGGCTTGAAATTGAAATAGGTTTGGTCGAGGGCAGGATGGCGGTTAAGGATTTGCCGGAAATTTGGAACGCCAAGATGAAGGAATATCTGGGGATCGTCCCGCCGAATGATGCGTTGGGCGTTTTGCAGGATATTCATTGGTCCGGCGGGATGCTTGGATATTTCTCCACGTACGCGCTGGGCAACCTGATCTCGGCTCAGTTGTGGGAGAAGATCAATCAGGATATTCCCGCTCTTGATGAGCAATTCCGCAAGGGAAAGTTCGATGCCCTGCTCGACTGGCTGCATACAAACATTCATCGGCATGGACGCAAATATGATCCTCAGGACCTTGTCCAACGCGTGACCGGCTCGAAGATTATCCCCGAACCCTACATCCGTTATCTTACGGAAAAATATACGGATATTTACGGATTGTGACCGGGAGGTCTTATCAGTCTTACAAGTCCAACAAGTCTTAAAGTCTTCGGCTTTTTGGACTTTATTTGACCGTTTGGCCCAAAGGACTTTTTCGACCTGTTAGACTTTTTGGACTTTTTAGACTTCTGAGACCTGTTAGACCTTTTGGACTTTTGAGACTTTTTAGACCTCTTGGATTATCGCATCCCAATGCTCCGCAAACTATTTGTCCTCGCCTCACTGTTCGGGCTTTTGGCTGGCTGTGCGTTTCAAGGCGACTCTTCTGCGCCGACGCCTTATCCAGCCGATTACCTTCCAACGGTGATTTATTTAACCGCTCGCTCGATCCACTCCACAACCATTGCTCAAACTGCCGCCGCGGTTACCCCCACTTTGGTTCCGAGCCTGACCCCTTCACCCATCCTGCCAACACCCACGGCCAGCACCGTACCGACTCCTTTGCCGGGTATGCAGCCAGGTGCGATACAAATTACTTCGCCGGGGCCGATGTCCAGGATTGTATCTCCGTTGGAAGCCCGTTTGAGTGTTGTCAGTCAAAAAGATACCAAGGTATATATTGCCCTATATGGCGAAGATGGAAGTCTGTTGGCGGATAGGCTTCTGAATATCCCCAACACTTCCTCTGGGGAATACGTTTTTGCAAAACTTTCGTTCGAGATCCGCGCTGCCGGTGAAACTGGGATCTTGCAAGTGACCACGCGCGATAATAACGGCGTATTGATGGCGCTGGATACGGTGCGCGTCCTGTTGGTGTCGGATGGCGTCAGCCAGATTAACCCGCCGGGCAATACCGTTTATGAACGGGTTGCATTGGAGACGCCTTCTTACAAAGCCGCGGTTTCAGGCGGTGTGTTGACCATCAAGGGAACCTACCTGCCGTTCAATTTGCAGCTTTTGGTTTTGGAACTGGTTGATATTTACGGTAAGAGTCTGAATGCCAACACGCAAGTGGACATTACCGGCCTGGATTCCCAGGTGATCAACAAGACGCTGTCTTACAAGGTTGATGCACCCACGCAAGCCTATCTTGTCATCCACCAGGCGGATGATGTGCTAAATAACTCCGTGTTCTTTTCCCATCAGTATCCTATTCCGTGGGTCGGCCCCGCCTATGTTTATACGGAACTGATTACGCTTAGTCCATAACATCAAATCCATCACAAACGTATTCTGGCAGGTATCTACCTAGATTTGATATGGACAGTTCGTAATGAGGGCAAAAACTTGTCAAAAGCTTGTCCCGCAGTTATAATGACTCCTGCTTTTCAAAATGTGAGTGTAATTTCGGGGCGTGGCTCAGTCCGGTAGAGCGCACGGTTCGGGTCCGTGAGGTCCCGAGTTCAAATCTCGGCGCCCCGACAAAAAAGTAACCGCCTGAATTCGGCGGTTACTTTTTTAAAATGCGAATAGCGCCATTTACTTTGTTAAGGCTGATTGGATGGAGTGTACGGTTAGGAACCTTGGGCTTCAACTTGCCATGATTTGTATAGTCCATCGGTTTCAATGTCAATCCATCCTATCGCTGTTGCCTTGTGATGACTTTAGGGGAGTGCAGCTTGTAAAAACTTGACTTTCTATTAATCTCGTGCTAATATGTAGTCGAAGCGCTTCGACTATCCGCTTCGATAGTATCGTGTATCAATCACAACTCTTAATTACGTGAGGTGCTTTTGTCAACAATGCTTGATGTGGCCAAGCGTGCGAATGTTGCTCTCAGCACAGTGTCCTATGCTTTGAACGGCACGCGCCCGGTTTCCGATGAAACCAGGCAGCGAATTTTCACGGCGATGCAGGAACTGGGATATAGACCGCACGCACTCGCACGTGGACTGGCCAGCAAACGAAGCAGAATTATTGCTCTCCTCTTCCCCGCTTCAGAACGTGGCCTGGGTATCACAGAACTTGAGTTTGTTACCAGCGCGGCAGATACGGCCAGGGAGAACGACTATAACATGATGTTGTGGCCGTCTGAAATGCATGATCCCAATGAACTACGACAATTTACACAACAGGGCTTGGTAGATGGCGTCATTCTTATGGAAGTACGTTTGAATGATGAACGCGTAAACTTGCTGCGTGAGATGGGTTTCCCATTTAGCATGATCGGACGTTGCGCAGACACAACGGGTCTTGGATATGCGGATATTGATTTTGAACGAACCACACAGGAAGTGGTCAGCTATTTGGCGGGACTGGGACACAAACACATAGCCTTTATAAACCAATCGGAATCGGCTTTTAACGCCGGGTATGGTCCGGCCGTTCGGACTGAATCTGAATTCAGGATGGCGATGCAAACTGCCGGGCTGGAAGGTATCGAGCGGTTCTGTCGGCCAGCGCCGCAGGCTGGGTATGAAACATGCAATGAATTATTAGCCGGGCATCCAGATTTAACTGCATTGATTACCATGAATGAACGTGCGATTCCCGGCATTATGCAAGCCGTTGCGGACCGGAAGTGGCGCATTCCCGATGATTTGTCCTTGGTCGGAATCGTGTCTTCAGCGCGAGTGGCCGAGTTGATGACTCCCCCTTTGACTACATCCGATACGCCGGCCACTGAGTTAGGCCGCTTGGGGGTTGAGCTATTGATCCAGCAGCTGGAAGCAGAGGAACAAGGGGCGCTCCAGAAGCTGGTGCCATGCCGCCTTACGGTGCGCGGCAGTACTGGTCCATGTCTCCGAGACTTGAATAATGTTCGGAGCAGCATCCCGCTCCAAGTGGAAGGAGGCAAATAACTGAGACTTGATTCCCTCCGTCTCGTTTTGTTGCTTTGGTTCAAGTTAAAGGAGTCTTCTCGAAGAGATAAGAAGAGATAAAAGGTAAGGAGATACTGCCGACCGCGAAGTAAGCAAGTATCTCCTCAGTGAGCAAAGCGCCTTGGGCAACCCCGGCTTGGTTGTAGTCGGGCTTGATTTGGCAACTCTGCCTGTTTAATTATACACGATATTAAAAAGTCTACGTGATGTCTGGCAGAGAGCAGAGAAGCTGGCAAACGCCTCGGAAAGCTTCAACTGTTCATGGATGTTTTGTTCCTCTAATGAATAATCCCGTTTCAAATTCTTCGAGAAAGTACCGAATTCAATGAAAGGAGGAAGAAGTTTACGAATAAAAATACCGCAACACCAACTTTGTATACAAAGTCGGTAAGTCTAACCGCTATTTCTCTAAAAACCAGATAAAAGGAGAACGAGATGACCACAAAAATATTTAAGCTGTTGTCCATTGTAATGGCGGCAGCCATGCTATTAGGAATGACCGCTTGCGTGGGTATAGGCGCAGCTACCCCCACCGTTGCACCTCAGCCGCCCGCTGCTACTGCAGTACCGGCAACCCAAGCGCCCACGGCGCCGCCCGCACCCACAGCCACGACTCAGCCGCGCGTTCTCAACCTGTGGTACTATGAACCGCCCGATGGTGCCTTGGGAAAAGCCTGGGCAGCATCTCAAACACAATTCCTGTCAACCCACCCGGGAGTCACGGTCCATTTTGAGTTGCATACCTTCGAGCAGATGCAAGCGACCGCCCAAATGTTCCTGAACTCGGATAGCGCGCCCGACCTGATTGAAATCAACAAAGGCGCATCCAACGCCGGAACGTTTGCTACGGAGAGTTTGATCACTGACATGACAGCCGAGGCAACCAAGCGCGGTTGGGATAAGATCCTTTCCCCCAGCATTCAGACGACATGCCTTTATGATCCCAAAACGGGCATCATGGGCAGCGGCAATCTGTATGGCGTCACCGATTATGGTGAGTTTGTCATGCTCTACTATAATCAGGATATGTTCGATAAAGCTGGAATAAAGGTGCCCACCACGGCGGATGAGTTGTACGCAGCAGCCGATGCATTTGTTGCAAAAGGCATCACACCCTTTGCGACGGCTGGCGCTGAGTATCCTGCCCAGCAAATCTTCTATATGCTGGCCCTCAGCAAGGCGAATCGACAGTTTGTTACGAACTATCAGCTCCTCAAAGGCATTGATTTCCATGGTCCCGAGTTCACCTACGGGGCTACGGAGATGGCTACCTGGGTTCAGAAGGGTTATATCAGCAAGAATGCCGTGAATATGAAAGCCCAGGATATGACCAATGATTTCGAAGCCGGTAAGAATCCAATGGTGATGGGTGGCAGTTGGTTGTTTGGTGGATTCCAGACTGCCAAGCTGCCTTTTAAGTGGAATGTGGAACTCTGGCCGGGCAATACGATCAGCCTAGGCTCTGGTGGTAACCTGTGGGCAATCCCTGCTGGTTCAAAGAACAAGGATCTCGCCTACGATTTCATTGATATTACCCTGAGCAAGCCAATTCAGACTCTGATGGGCAATGCCGGTGGTCTTCCGCTCAATGCCGATACCACCCAGATCACCGATCCCCAAATACAACAATTCAATAAGCTCTTTGCACAGTTGGTTGCCTCTGACGGGATTGGCTATTATCCTGATTGGCCGGTCGCTGGCTACTACCAGGACTTGGTCTCAGCCACCCAGGAACTGATGAACGGAACAAAGACGCCTTCTCAATTCCTTGACGAGATTGCGGCTCCTTACAACGCAGCCTTGCCGCCAAAGTAAAAAAATTGCTGCGGCTTGTAGATTGAAACCCAGGGCAGTGCTCCCGATCAAGAGCGCTGCCCTGGAAAGTGAGACCTCAGGAAAAGACGTATGCAGCAAAAACGATCATCTATTGATACGGGATACGGCGCGTTTTTAATTCCGGGTATCATCGCATTCCTGATCATTATCATCTTTCCGTTCATGATCAATCTCGGGATCAGTTTTACCTTTTGGAAAGGTATAGGAACGCCGGTCTGGATCGGTTTAAAGAATTTTCAAACGTTGATCCATGACAACGTATTCTGGCTTTCATTTAAGAACGATCTGATTCTGCTGATTGCCATGACGATTATCCCAACCATTGTTGGCTTGTTGCTGGCGACATTTCTCTTTGATTACATCACGAGTAACTTCGGCCAGAGGGTTTCGAGCTTTTTCCGGGCCGGATTCTATTTACCTCAGATCATACCGGGAGCGGTGGCTGCCATCGTATGGGAATGGATTTTGCAGCCCGATTGGGGGGTTGTGAACTATGTATTAAAAGCTGTGGGCCTTTCTTCCTGGACTCATAACTGGTTTGGGGATCCTGCCACGGCGTTGGTGGCGGTCATGGTAGTTTTGGTTTGGGTTCAGCTTGGTTATCCGGTCGTGATCTTTATGGCAGCCTTGCAGAGGATTGAACCCGAAATATTGGAGGCAGCCTCCATTGATGGAGCATCCTGGCTTCAGAAGTTCTATTACATCACCATCCACCTCATCCGCCCCGAAATATTGGTGGTCGTTCTGACGACCTCGATTTATACACTTAAGATATTTGGCCAGGTTTACGTTCTTACAAAAGGCGGGCCGGGGAACGTCACGAACGTTCCATCTTATTATGCCTATAAAAATTTTTTTGAAACGCAGCGGGTGGGATATGGATCTGCGATTTCATTGGCGATGGCTGCTATTATCATTCTTCTTACCATCCTTTTCATTAATTTCCAGTCGCGGCAAGAGCGTGAGGAGAGTGTTTGATGGTTTCGATAAGACATCCGAGCGTGAATGACGTGTTGAAATGGATTGTTTTGATCGCTTTGTGTGTGATTCTGCTGCTCATGCTCATGCCATTTATTCTGGTAACGATCAACTCCGTGAAAACCGAAACTGAGTTTAGCCTGTATGGCCCGCTGAGCCTGCCTCGCGGTTTGAACTTTACCAGTCTTATAGATTTTTGGAACCGCGTAAATTTTACTCAGGTATTATTCAATAGCACCTATATCAGTCTGGCAGTGGCGATATTTGCCGTTATATTGTCGCTGTTAAATGCATTCGCCTTGGGAGTGGGAAAGATAAAAGGCAGGGTTTGGATCCTTGTGGTCCTTCTCATGGCAAACTTTCTGCCTCAGGAAGCAATGGCCTATCCTCTTTACTATTTCGCCAAGTTCTTTCACATCTATGATACGGCCATCTCCGTAATTTTGGTTTTCACAGTGATTCAAAGCGCTTTTGGCACGTACTTGTTATCGTCGGTGTTTAGCGCCTTCCCACGCGAACTGATCGAAGCCGCTACGTTGGACGGGTGCAGTAAGCTGGGTCTGCTGGAATATATCGTTGCGCCGCTTAGTCTTCCAACGCTCTCCGTGTTGTTTGTGTTCTTCTTTATCTGGACGTGGAATGAATTCTTCCTGCCCTTAATTCTCCTGCCATCGAATGCAAACCAAACCGTCCCGCTTGCCATGGCCGTCAATCAGGGACAATACGGAATGAATATCACAGCCCAAAGCGCATCCGGGTTGCTGGGCATGCTTCCGTGCTTAATTTTCTTCCTGATCTTCCAGCGCACCCTCACCCGCGGAATCACGGCGGGCGGTATTAAGTAGGTTTGTCATTCGCCCTTTTGCAAGCCTTATTACTGGTAGTTCAACTTTAACCCGGGCTTAACCAAATCACAATTCTTTGGTAGGGAAGCCGTTTCCGATTTCGGCGGATATCTGCCTCTACGAACGGCCAACTTCTCTGCAAACCATGTGCCTTATTATTATTTTTGAGCATTAATTCAGAAAGGAGATGGCGGTTTACCGCAGCTGCTTCCGTAGGTGCTGTTCGCCGCCAAAAAGAGTTATGAAGTTTACTGACGGTTACTGGGCAATACCGAAAAATGTGAAGGCCTTTCATCCGGCACACGTTTACGATGTCAACATTGCTTCTGATTCGTTCACGGTTTATGCCCCC
>Ga0182027_10004581_pt1 | contig 21369 bp, 23 predicted proteins | sample 712E1DmetaG_FD_121300 | JGI IMG/M metagenome (GOLD analysis project Ga0182027, IMG submission 121300) | Permafrost microbial communities from Stordalen Mire, Sweden - 712E1D metaG (Illumina Assembly) | ecosystem: Environmental > Terrestrial > Soil > Wetlands > Permafrost | place: Sweden...
ACCATCCATTACATGGCGTAACAGACCTATGGCTTTTTAGCCAAATACTGGGAAAGCATGAAAGATCCGCCATATTTGCACTTCAGGCGAAGTCTGCAGAAAAATATAATGGATCAATTGCCATACACTTCTTTTACATTAATGTGGGCGATGAGAAAAAACCTAAAATTGCCAGAGTTGATATTCCGTTATGGGTGGTTAATGATACCGATGCATTGAAGCGCCTGCATGTTGCCTTGATTGAGCAGGCAAAAATAATGGCAAACGAGCCATTCCCTTATTTGTTGCACAGGGCCCATGAGATTGCCGTGGTAACTCACCAAGAGAAACAGGAGATTGACCAAATGCTTGCAATTGCGATTAGAAATAATGGCGGCGAAGTTGGAGAAATTTCCGGTAAACAATCTGCAAAAGATTTACCGGGTAGAACGAGGTATAAGTCATGACCCAAATCGAAATCGGACGACTACTGCGCGCAGGCACAACGGGCTTTGTGGCAGGATGCCGCGTTAACCAGTTGGAGGCACCGGCATTCGGCGCATTGGTACGCGCACCCTTAGGCGATGGGTATCAGGTGTATGGATTGATCCATGATATTCACATTGACGATGACGGCCTGGTACGGCAGCTCGTCACGGCGGATAACGTCAGCCAGGAAGTGATGCAGGATAACCGCGAGCGCCGCATTGTGCCGGTGGAGATGTCCGTGCTGGCTGTGGGCTACGAACAGGATGGAAAAATCCATCATCTTTTACCGCCGCGTCCGCCTTTGAGTTTGGATGTGATTTATTTGTGTGATGATAAGGATTTGATTCGATTTACCGGCGCGGGAAGGTTCGGGTATTTCCGCCATATCCTTCGTTCACAGGATGTACCGATAGGTGAAGTGCTGGCCGCGCATATTCAGCAGGCGGCCAGAGCGCATAAAAATCAAAAGTGGCAGGAGGACGCAACACAGGAATTGATCACTTTGCTTCGGGATGATTACCCGACTCTCATGTCAGTTCTTAGTGCGTTAAGCGACGTTTCACGATAAGGTTATCATTCCTTACAAGAATCCTGCCTAGCGTGCATCAGAATGATCTGAAGCAATGGAGAATGCTCCGTGATTAAGAAAATATCATTCATAATAATTGCATTAGGTGCATTGATCGCTTTGGTCTTTCTATTTTCCATTATTATGGAAGGCGGCTTTCATCCGTCCCGCATATTGGGGATCGAGATAGGAATCTTGATCGCCTTATTCGGGACTGCGCTATCCATCTTTCAATCCCGCCGGAAGCCCAGCGCGGTTTCATTTTGGTCCACCCTGCGCGATAAGTTTTTTGAACTGCCCACCGTCGTTTGGATCGCGCTCGGTTTTTTGGTCAATTACGTTCTGTATTTTATCGCGCCCGTCTTCCTGAATTCCACTCTCCATATTCAATATCCCGATAAATATATTGCCGATGCAACCCCGATTGGAATTGACCTCCAGTTGAACGTAGAAGCCATCCGGACATTATTCGTGCAGAACCGAATCCCAAGCATCCTTAATCCACCTATTGTCAATTTTCTGCTTGTGCCGTTTCTAACGCTGGATCATGCCACGGGATACACGATTATCACCTTTGCGACCCTCGTCAGTTATGCCCTTCTGATCATTTTTGCCATCCTGATGAGCAAGAGAGAGAATCATCACTCCATCCTGCTGGTGGCAGCCATTACGATCTTTTCATACGGCCTGCAATTCGAACTGGAGCGCGGACAATTTTATACGATTTCCATGATGCTCAGCCTGGCGGCCATCTACATTTTTCATAAGCACCGTGATTTTCGCTTCTTTGCCTATCTTTTGTTCTGTCTCTCCATCCAAATGAAATACTATCCGGCGCTGCTGGTTTTTATGTTTGTTGACGATTGGCGCGATTGGAAAGGCAACCTGAAACGGTTTTTGGCCCTCGGCCTGGCGAATTTCCTGTTACTCTTCCTGCAAGGCATTGGATACTTCAATGCATTCTTTCACCAACTTGGAACCAAATCGGATTTCTCCGAGGTATGGAAAGGGAATCATGCGATCCAATCCTTCGTCGGCTTGTTGAGCAGCTCAGGCCTGAAACAGGCTGGCCTGGTCACCACCTTATTGTATGCGTACGTTCTGATCTGCCTTGCAGTTGTCCTGGTTGGGGCATATTGGAGAAATACAAAAGGTTTTAATGCCGATCTGCTGTTGGCATTCACCATTGGGGCGCTCGTTCTGCCTCCCGTCAGTCATGATTACACCCTGCCCATGTTGACAGCGCCTTTTGCGTTATTCTTAGCGAGCCAAAGCTTAAGGGATCATTCCTGGAAAGGCATAATGGCGATTCTGCTTATGTTCATTGCTTCGCTTGCCTATTCAGCCACATTGTTCTCTTTCAAATATCGTCCCAGTGCCTTGAGCGATACCTTTCCGTTCCTGGTGATCATCCTTACAGCAGCAGTTTTGTTGAACATTCTCAAAGGACGACAAGCCGAGGCGCAGTAATTTTGTCCGAAACCTTTTGACACAGGATACAACTTATGAATGAACATCAAATCATCGGTTACATCATCGGCGGGGGATTGAAGGAGTCATTTCGCGCGAGGTTAATAGTTCCGGCGCAGGAAGTGCAGGAAGGCGCGTTCGTGGTGGTGGAAAATTCGGGCTGGCGATACTACGGATTAGTCACCGATATTCAACTCGGCGCGACCGACCCGCGTTTTGCCGATGAGCAATCCGAAGCACGACTGCCCGCCGCGATTGCGAAGGCGCTGCACGGCCAGACGCTTTACACGAACCTTGAAATCCTGCCCGCATTGATGCAAGATATCGGGCCAGATCCAATCTCGGCGGAGTATAAAAAATGGAAGCAAGATAACCCTGACGATCCAAAGCCGCTGCCGGTCAAGACCGTACCGCCGCATCATTCATCCGTCGAGATGGCGCAACCCGAACATATCGCGGGCATCTTCGGCGAACCGAGCGACAAAAACTTTATCATCGGGTATACACGCGAGCAGGGACATCCCGTTTGCATTGATTTGGAAAAATTCGTCCAGCGTTCCTCGGGCATCTTTGGCGCAACGGGTACGGGCAAATCGTTCCTGACGCGGGCGGTGCTGGCGGGATTGATCCACTATAACAAGGCTTCGGTGCTGGTGTTCGACATGCACAACGAATACGGATTCGACGACACGGCCTCGGACACCGGCAAACGCGTAATCGGATTGAAGAATAAATTCGCATCGAAGGTGCGCGTGGTCGGACTAGGAGGCGGTGCGACCATCCGAGGCGAGACACCGGATTTCAACCTGGAGATCGCGGAAGGCGATATTTCCACCTCGGATGTGGAACTGCTGGCACGCGAACTTGACTTGAAAGAAACGACCGCCACCACACTGGATGCACTGTGGAACTCGTTCAAGCGGGATTGGTTCAGCGAGTTCAAGATGATGACTCAGGAAGTCATCGCGACCGAGGATGGCAAGAAAATCCCTGCACCGGGGAGCGTGGCAACCTGGGCCAACGCCAACGGGGTCAATGTGATGGCGGCGGAGGCCTTGCAAAACAAACTGAGGCGGCTGTTCAACAAGGAATATATCGTTGAAAAACCGGCTGCAGACCCGATCCATGAAATCATCTCAGCGCTTGAGAACGGACAACATATCGTGCTGTCGTTCGGCAAGTTCGAGACCGACCTGGATTATCTGCTGGTTGCCAATTTGCTGACACGGCGCATCCGCGAAGCGTGGGAGAAGAAAACCAACGCCTATCGTTCCACAGGCCGGGATGAACCGAAGCAGTTGGTGATCGTGATCGAGGAGGCGCACAAGCTATTGAACCGCGAGATGGCCTCACAAACCACCTTCGCCACGATCGCGCGCGAAATGCGCAAATATTATGTGACGCTGCTGGTCATCGACCAGCGCCCCTCGCAAATCTACGATGAAGTCATGTCACAACTCGGGACACGCATCAGCGGCTGGCTGGGCGATGACGATGACATCCATGCCGTGCTTTCGGGGCTTTCGGGCCGCGAAGCCTTGCGCGGGATGTTGGCACGCTTGCAGGCCAAGGAAGAAGTATTGCTGTTGGGCTGGGGCGTGCCGATGCCATTGCCGGTCAAATCACGTAGATATGACGATCAGTTTTGGAAGGAATTGCTGGGAGGCGGGAAGAGGAGCCAGGAGCAGAATTTGAAGGAGTTGGGATTTTAATGATCTTCGAGCAAATCCTGGCCGTGCTATAATTTAATCATGCAAAGAAAGAAGCTTAGGATTCCTCGAAAAAAGATCTTTGACTTCTGCCAACGCTGGAGCATTACCGAATTTTCGCTGTTCGGTTCCATCCTGCGCGAGGATTTTCGGCCAGATAGCGATATTGACGTGTTGGTCAGCATTGATCCAAAGGCTCATATTGGACTGCTCGAACTGGTTGACATGCAACTCGAACTTGAAAAGATGTTCAAGCGCCCCGTCGATTTGGTTGAAAAAGAAGGATTGATCAATCCCTACCGGCGACGCGAGATATTGCGAACTGCACAGGTGGTTTATGCCGCTGGATGAACGGGAATTATCTTATTTGTGGGATATGCAAAATGCCGCCCGCGAGATCAACAACTTCATGCGAGACGTAAAATTTGCGAGGTTCGAGAAGGAAAAGGTTTTGCGCTTTGCCGCGGAACGTGAATTGTTGGTGATCGGTGAGGCGGCAAACCATTTATCCCCACAGTTTCGGAAAAAGCATCCAGAAATTCCATGGATAAATTTCATTGGTTTGCGAAATATCCTAGCACATGAATACGGCGAGACGTTGATAAGCAAAGTATGGATCGCCGCGACGGAGAGCGTACCCGACTTGCTTGCAACGTTGAACAAACTGCTTGCAGACAACCGATGAGTTCTGGAAGGAATTGCTGGGAGGCGGGAAGAGGAGCAAGGAACAGAATTTGAAGGAGCTTGGTTTTTAATGATTATACATTTTCTGCTCGTTGCATAAATTTCTAAACAGGATTGTCATCCGCATTATCGGTTGCAGGAAAGCAACCAGGATCGAAAGAGAACGATATGAAAAAGAAAATGAATGAAATCCAAAACGAGGACTTGCTGCCCGAATATGATTTCACCGGTAAAAAGGGCGTGCGCGGAAAATATACCAAAGCCTTGCAGAAGGGGTATTCCGTCCGTGTACTGAAAACAGATGGAACGGTTACAGTGCGGAACTTTGTTCCAAAAGAAAGCACGGTGCTGCTCGACCCGGATGTGAGAGCTTATTTTCCGGATTCGGAAAGCGTTAATCGGGCATTGCGCTCGCTGATTGATCTTATCCCTGAGAAAAGGACAAGACGAATCACTGAAAATCGGGCCAAGTACGGCGGGAAATGATTTAAATTTAATCACGGATTTCACCGCTGACAATAAACAACCCGCATAGTTCGTGGCAGGGAAATAAAAGGAGCAGAATTTGAAGGAGCTGGGGTTTTAATCATCGGTGAACTATGAGAACTGGAGACCTAAGGCGCGTCGGAATCAACACGTCAGATTCCTTATATTATCGAGGATGATTTTGTTGCGCCATAAAAAATAAATTTACTTGCAAACGGCTATTTGCTGTTCAGTTACTTTGCATACTCATCGTCAATTATTTTGGCATATTCTTTTAATGCATCAACCTTATTTTGTAGAAAATAAGCATAAATTTGAGCGGCCAGATTTTCTACCCCATTTCTTCCATGAAAATATTTCCCTAAATTGGCTGCTGCGTATTCAATAAGTTCAAAATCATCTTGCAGACGTTCATAAAAATCCATATTTCTTCTCTTAACTGAATCTCGGAATTTGTTTACTACATCCATAATGTTCTTAAGATTATTATTTGCCAATTCAGCATATTCATCTCTGGAAATTCCCTCAAAGAGTTTTTCGAAATCATAACCGAGTGTTTCAGGAAATATTTCAATTAACTTTTCCATACGGAATTTTTCCTTATGCGCTTTTTCCTCTGCTTCTAAGCCATTAATCAGAGTTGTAAGAATAGAAGATATAAATTTTCTTTGCTCAATGATTAATTCCGAAGTTTTTATGTCTCTAAATTGTGCATTGGATCCATCAGAGAAATAAGACGCTAGTGTAAAACCCGACTTATTCAAAGTAATGTGAGAAATGTGATGATAAGAATTTGGTTTCCCCTTTTTGCGGTCGCGCTTTGTCGGATGCCCTGCTGTATCGTTTCGTATCTCTCGGATTTCATTTAACTTTGGATAGTTGTGTATATCATCCTTGATGCCTAATGCTTCACAGAGATTTATAACAGCGTCTTGCTGAACATATATTGCTTGCAACAAGCCATATACTGCAAGATAAAGTAAAGACTTATCTTGCCCAAAATCTTCTTCTGTATACGCGGCTATCGCGTCCTCAGTATCCTCGATAATATCTAAGGAGCTGCACAATTGATAGAATAATGCCTTATCCTGCCGCAACTTGTAATGTTTTTGCGGATTATTGATTAATTTGCGTATCTGGTTTTCCTGCTCTAGAACAATTCTATCTGGCATATGATGAAAATGGTTTACGGATTTTGGCTATAGGGCAAGCAGCCAACTAAAATGCTTGCCCGCCGTTTGACAGCCAATAATTAATTTATTATTAAATATATCACTCTTTTACTAGACAACTCGCGGCACAAATTAGTCAGAACAATGATGCCCACTCGAAAACGCAATGAAGAAGAGATGTCGGAAAAGCAAATAGCACACCTGGTGCAAGAATATGTAAACTGGCGGCCATCGGGCCGCCAGTTTTTTATCTTTCGTGCTTTTTACTTCTCTACTTTTTCCTTATTGGACACATCCGGTTGACTGCTATTAATTATGCGCTTCTTCTGTCAGCGTGACCTTCGCTTGAAAGGTCTGCCCATTACGCACGATGGAAAGCGTGATCTGATCGCCGGGCTTATAGGAGAACAAAGTGTTGAGATAGGAATGAGTGGCGTCGAGAGGCACGGTATCAATCTGATTGATCATATCGCCGGGCTGCAAACCGGCCTGAGCGGCGGGGCTGTTGACCGCCACGCGCGTCACGTACACGCCCCATTGCACCGGCAGGTTATAGGCCGCGGCGACATCCGGCGTGATGGGCTGGTAGCTGATGCCCAGATAGGGGTGCGCCACATAACCCTTCTGGATAATCTGAGTGGCAACGGCCTGAGCGGTGTTGATGGGGATCGAGAAGCCCAAGCCTTCCGCGACGGTGCCGGAGCCGGTATTACGGACGATCAAGGTATTGATGCCGATGACCGCACCGGCGAGATCCACCAGCGGGCCGCCGGAGTTGCCCTGGTTAATGGCAGCATCGGTCTGGATCAAGCCTTCGATCTGGTAGCCGTTACCGGTATCTATGGAACGTCCGGTGGCGCTGACCACGCCCACGGTCACGGTGTTCTTGAAATCGCCGAGCGGCGAACCGATGGCAATGGCCGTTTCACCGGGCTTGAGCATATCCGAATTTCCAAGCATGGCTACCGCCGGAACTTTTCCACTGGTTTTCAACACGGCAATATCAGAATAGGGATCGGTGCCCACAATGGTGGCTTTTTGCTGGGTGCCGTCCGCCAAAATGATGTTGACATCTTGCGTGCCCTCGACCACATGATTGTTGGTGAGGATATAGCCCTGATTGGAAATGAAAAGGCCGCTTCCACTGACGGTCTGGTTGCCGGTCGAACCGAAGACCGTGTTCTGTCCCGGAATCGTACCAACCACCGTTACCACGGCAGGGCCGACCTTTTGCACAGCCTGGGTGATGGCGGTCTGAATATCGGTGGCGTTGAAGGTAAGCGTGCTCGGGCTGGCGCTGCTGGCAGGCAAGGCCGCCTGGAGGGGCACGGGCAGGGCCGCGGAGTTTTTAACGGCCTGATAAACACCGTAGCCGCCGGCTGCGGCTCCGCCCAGGGCGGATAATCCGGCAACCACCACGACCAGTAAAATGTAGAGAACTCGTTTGAACATCATAAGGAACTCCTTCTAAAATAAGTAGTATTTTGAATCCTGTTCTGAAGAAAAAAGGATTAAACACAACGGTCACAAAGGGCACAAAGGGGAAAAGGGAAAAAAGATTCCTGACTTTAGGAGCGCTGTGCTACTCCCATTGGACTTTTACAAGAGATCAAGTGTTTGATATCGGAAACATACCGTGATTTTAGCTCATCAAAATGACAATCAAATTACTCAAAGATGAACGTATAATGAGAAATGAACGGGACCCGGCATTTCGCAAATCAAAAGGAATAAACAAAATGGCGAACGTGATATTGACGGTTTTGATCGGTATTCTGGGCGGGATCGCGGTGGGAGTGCAGGGACCGATCGCGTCCCAAATGAGCCAGCGGATCGGCAGCGCAGCCAGCAGTTTTGTAGTACATGTCAGCGGAGCAATTTTGTCCGGTTTGCTGCTGCTGGCGCTCGGCGGCGAAAATATCCGGAATTGGCGTACCATGTCATGGTATATGTTCCTCTCCGGCAGTTTCGGGCTTATTTTATATTTGACACTTAACCACACCATGCCGCGTTTGGGCGCAACCACCGCCCTGGCGCTGATCATCATCGGGCAACTGGCCATGGGCATCCTCATTGACCAGTTCGGCTTGTTCGGCGTGCCGACCCGGCCGGTTGACCTGGCGCGGCTGATCGGGGCGGGCCTGCTGATCGCCGGTGGATTTTTGATCGTAAGGTAGCAGGAATATGTTCATCACCCTCGAAGGGCCGGAAGGTTCCGGCAAAACATCACACATCAAGCCGCTCACGGAATGGCTCAGTGGACAGGGATATAAAGTCTTTGCGACGCGCGAGCCGGGCGGCACGGACATCGGCGAGCAAATCCGGGCCGTGATCCACGATCTAAAGAACACAGAAATGCACCCGCGTACCGAGACGCTGTTGTACCAGGCGGCGCGGGCGCAGATCGTGGAGCAGGTCATCCGTCCCAAGCTGGCCGAGGGAACGATGGTCATTTCGGACCGCTATTATGACTCGACGATTGCGTATCAAGGCTACGGCCACCGGCAGAACCTGGATGAAGTCCGCACACTGGTCAAGTATGCGACTGGCGGGCTGACCCCTGATTTGACGATCCTGCTCGATATCGAGGTGGAAGCCGGATTAAAGCGCAAAACACAAAACGCATCGGAATGGAATCGACTGGATGCGTACGATGTGGCTTTTCATCGCCGCGTGCGTGCCGGATATTTGGAGATGGTCAAACAGGAACCCAAGAGGTGGGTCGTGGTGGATGCGAGTCAAACGTGGAATGCTGTGCAGGAAGAATTAAGAAAGATATTTGAAAAGAGATTAATCAAATAAAAAGCTGCTTTATAGGGAGCCCCATACTATGAATACTATGCCAATAACCAAACAAGAATTTGAGCTGCTTTTTTCAGGAACATTTTGGAGCAAGCTTCATGAAAGTTTAATTCCCATTCCTGATAATACCAAATTAGATAAAAAGAACTTTTTGTGCAATCTTTACGATGAAATTTTTACCAAAAAATATTACCCTGATTTGCCTCGAGGATATATTGTTTCAGATAAACACAATAAAGTATCTAGAATAGTTCCAGTATTTGGTTACGAAGATAGCTGCGTTTATTTCTTTTGTGTAAAGCAGCTGGAAGATTTCATTGCTATCAACCGAGTTGATGGAACATTTGGCGGATGGACCCTTGGCAATCCAATAAAAGAAATGGAGGATGAAGAGATTGAGAACTTACAAGATGTATCAGATGATTCTCCAATGGCGCTCAATAGTTATAACCCCATAAAGTGGTCTGAAAACTGGCGCGATTTTCAAAAAAGAGCATATGAGTATGCTAAAAAAGGAAATTACCAGTTTTTCCTAAAGTTTGATGTGGCTAATTTCTATGATACAGTAAATCTACATATTCTTGAAGACAAGATTCGTTTGGCTACTGAAAAAAAGCAAGGCTTTGTTGTTGAACTACTATTTCACTTTTTGCAGAACTGGAATCGCCAATTTGAAAGATACTCGCGTAAAACAGTAGGACTCCCTCAAGACGAAATAGGCGATTGTTCTCGAATTTTAGCGAATTTCTACCTTCAAGAGTATGACACCTATATGAAGCAACAATGTAGTGAAACCAAATCTACATACCTGCGATATGCAGACGATCAAATCATAATGACCAACGACCGGGAAGTTGCATACGATATTATGTTCAACGCTTCCAAAGAATTGTTCAAGATCAATTTAAATATTAACTCTAGCAAGGTAGATGAGTTTACAGCTGACCAATTCATGCGATATTGGGCATTCGAGATTTTTGAGAAGTTAGAAGACATAGAAAATAAAGAACAAATTAATCAAGCAATAGAAATTTTCTTTGATTGGCTAGATAAAAATGTAAAATTCAGAAAAGATTCGGTGCTGAAGAGGATAATAACTGTTGTTTCAAAAAATATAAACATACTAAACCCACATTTGCGATACAGGCTTTTAGCAACAATGTATGAACCGGAGTTCTTGATAACTCTTGATTATTGGTGGCTAAACAGACTTGCGGCGATTACCAATGACAAAGAGGAGCTTTATAAAATTTTGGACGGGCAAATTAACAAAGTAAGATTCAATTTATTCCACTACACGTTGCTAAAATTTTATAAAAAATGGAGACTTTCATACGATAAAAATGCGATTTTGAAAAGAATAAATGATTTATCTATCATGATGTCGTGATGCTGTATAGTTTTCCTAGGAAAACCAGTCAGTGACGGCAGTTAAAGAACGACTGTGATATACTGAACATGTTGTCAACAGGGTTAGGTGATTCTCTTTCGAGGTCGTCCGACACCTGATTTGTGCCCGCTTCGAGGCGGGCGTTAGGAGAATAATGGAATCCAAGTTGTACGTCGGCAATCTGTCGTACTCGACCACGGAAGATGATCTACGGACCCTCTTCACGCAGGCAGGCACCGTCTCATCCGTGGCATTGATCAAGGATCGTGACAGCGGTCGGTCGAAAGGCTTTGCCTTTGTTGAAATGAGCACGCAGGTTGAAGCGGAAAAGGCCATCAGCACGTTCAATGGCTATCATTTGGGCGACCGCGAACTGAAGGTCAGCATGGCCCGTCCGCGTGAGGAACGCAGCGGTGGCGGCGGCTTCGGCGGCAATAACCGCGGCGGCCATCGTCCGCAGCGCGGAGGCGGCAAGCGCTATTAGACCTCACCGCCGGTGAGATGTGATTTCCCTGGAGTGTGTGTGCAGAACGCCTGGCATACACACTCTATTCTTATGAGGCGCCTGGATGGCCGATCGGATTCTTCCCAAAAGTCTCGATGAACTGCTGGCGGATATCGAACGCCAATGGCAGGCGTTGATGCAGGTTGTGGAGCGGCTCACGCCTGAACAAATGACAACCCCTGATCCCGGCGGCTGGTCGCCAAAGGATCATCTTGCGCACATCTCGGCATGGATGAATTTCATGTTGAAGAGTTATCTGGGGAACATGCCCGGATATCTGGCGCTGGGCATCGAAGAGCAGAAGTTCAAGGGGCTGAATGAGGATGAGACCAATGCCATGCTCTTCGAGCGCAACCGCGGGCATACCACCGGTGAGGTTCTCAACGAACTTAAAAGCACCCACGATGAAACCGTTAAAACGCTAAAGACGACGGACTTCCAAAACCTGATGAAACCGATCAAGGGCAACCGCCCACGACAACCGCTGGTCATCGAATTGGTGCTCGGCGATACCTCGGAGCATTTCGCGGAACACCGCGTTTATATCAAACGCGTCCTGAACACAAGGAAATCATGATCTAAAACCAACCGGTCATCCCTAAGCATTAAGCATGAACCTGCATTTGTTTTCCAGTCCCGGCGAACGGGACGATATCCGTTACATCATCGAGGCGGCGCGGCCTTACCTGGGCGGCAGGCCGGAGGCCATGGTGGCGTACCTGCCAATGGCGTCGCTGTATGGGGAGAAGATGCTGGATGTGACCCAAAGCTATTTCAAGGGTCTGGCGCGCGTCGAAATGCTCGATACCGAGAGGATGGAACTTCCAGAAATGGAGGCCATCCTGCGCCGGGCACAGGTGGTTTATATCCCCGGCGGCAATACTTTCCTGCTCAACCATCGTTTGCATGTCAGCCGCTTAATGCCGTATCTCTCCAAAAAGATACAAGCAGGGCTGCCGCTGGTCGCCTTCAGCGCGGGGACCGTTTTGTGCGGGCCGAACATCCTGACGGCCAACGATCTCAACATGGTTGACACGCCGCACTTCAACGGATTGAACCTGACGCCGTTCAACTTCTTTGTCCATTATTATGAAGAAGAACCATATCTCAGCGCCATGTGTGAAGAGTGGCTGACGGATTATAGAATCTTCCACGAAAACCCCGTGCTTATTCTGGCGGATGGCTCCTATATCAAAGTCGAGGGACGAAAGACCCGGCTGGTATCCGGTGAGGCGTGGATCCTGCGCAAGGGGCAGGAAATGGAAAAGATCAAACTTGGGGCATTGATTGCCTTATAAATAGCTGTTGAAAAGTTGTTTGGGGAATAAATAGATAAAACAAATAGCTGAGAACAATGATATTCTCGGTTCTAGTTTATCGTCCGTCCAACGGCAAGTGTTTCTGGCAAGTTGGCGAAGCGTTGCCCTTTTTGAAATCTTTAATCTTCGTGCAATACCAAAGGCTTTGGAAGATTTTGAATTTCCCAAAGTCTTTTCGTTTCAGAGCGTTTTCTTCTACCTCTTGACACTGCTACTCATCAGTGGGCGGCGGTTTGTGTTAAGACGTAATTCGGCGTGCTAAGATTTTATCAATGCGACTTTCAAGTATTTGAACATTATTTATTTCAATCAAAGTTCCTAAAATTTCATCATCGCAGTAGATGTTTTCAGAATTAACAGTGAGTGTAAAAATTGGCCCCCTATATTCATATGATTCTTCAGCCTCCTCTCCACCCCACTGATAATAGCGTGTGCCGTGAAGTATTTCGGTGATACATCGTGTGATCATGATTGAATTTGGAGAATCTGGTCCGTACCAACTTTGGAATAACGCCTCAGCCAACGGTCTTATTTTCTTTTCTCCAAATACCCATCCACCTGTAGTTTTATAGACAATAATTTGAGTATGCTGTCTGGCATTTTCGAACATAATTTTCAATGTATCTAAATCACCTCCTAAAACTTGTTTCTGAACATCTATCAAAATTCGGTCACAATTTAAACGTTCCCATAGTTCTAATAGGTGCATTGCTTGAGAAGAATATACTCCTAATTGCTCTCGCAACTTTTGTTCTTTTTGTACAGCCAATTTTTGCTGTATTTTCTTTTCTTCTTCTGCCTTTCTCTCTTTATCATCTTTTACTTTTGATGTCATTTTCAACCAACTCATTTAACACCTCCAATGACATAGGATTTTGAAATAATTAGGGTGCGAGCCGCCCAACGGCTTATGGGCGGCCAAAGATTAATAACGATTATATGAACATTCACCCGTAAAAACAAGTGGGTACATCCCTCACGCATGGCTTTTGCAAAGTCATGAAATCTCACTGGTGATCTTCAAGAAACAATCCCAATTACAGCATTTTGCGGGTTTAAGAGGAGATTGCTTCGGGAAAAGCACCCTCGCAACGACATCCTTTGAATTTGTCTATGGACTTTGCAAAAACCATAATCCCTCACGTAGCTTGAAGAGGGATCAAAGGATATTTCTTTAATTCACAACTTACGCAGGGCGAAGGCGAGGGAGGCAGCCCAGGCTAGCACTTTGAATTCTCCGGACGCCAAGGCTGACTCAATCTGCGCACGCGTCAGCAGAATCAATTCCTGTTCTTCGAGATCATCCGCGTTGCGCTGGGTAATAAAGTGTGCGCGGCGTGCGAGGTAGAGGTGTCCCATGGCGATCCCGCGGTTCGGATCGACACGGTAGGAACCCAGGTGCACCCAGTCCGCAGATTCACAGCCCGTTTCTTCCAATAGCTCGCGTTTGGCCGCAGCAAGGGGCGCTTCACCTTCTTCCACAAAGCCTCCCACAATTGCAAGGGTAGTGCCATCCAAGCCATACTTAACCTGGCGAAAACAGATGAAGCTTCCATCCTCGGTGACAGCCACCACATTGACATAATCCGGCGTAATGATCCAGGGCCAGTCCGAAATGGTGCGCCCATCCGGCAATTCCACCGTATGATATTCCACCACGAGCCAGGGGCGCTGTTCAAGGACGATCCGGCGTGCCTTCGTCTTCCATGATTCCATACCTGCCTCCAAACAAAATAATTTTTTCACCACAGAGATCACAGAGAACACAGAGAAAATAAAGGAAAAAACTCTGTGGTCCCAGCGTACTCTGTGATGAATGCTTCAGAAGTTCACAATATGAGCCGCTTTCCAAAACAACAGACCGCGTATCGCACGCGGCCTGTTTGATTGCAAAATACCGATAACTGGGTACTGAACTTAATCCACTTTACCCGTCAAGGTAGCCAACTTCAATTCTCCAATGGCTTTGGTAATTTGAATATCGCGCGGGCAGGCCATGGTGCAGTTATAGGCCGTGTGACAACGCGCCAAGCCGGAGGTCTCGCCGACGATCTTCAAGCGCTCCGAGGCAGCTTCATCGCGGCTATCGAAGATGAAACGATGCGCGGTGACTAGCGCGGCAGGCCCCAGATAATCATCGCTGCCCCAGAAGGATGGACAGGAGGTGGTACAGGCCGCGCACAAAATGCACTTCGTGGTTTCGTCGAAACGGGCGCGCTGTTCGGGACTCTGCAAACGTTCCTTGCCATCCGCGGGCAGGGGGGACTCATTGATGAAATAGGGCAGGACTTTTTTATAGTTGTCGAAGAACGGTTCCATATCCACGATCAAGTCCTTGACGATCTTCAAACCCAGCAAAGGCTCGACCGTGATCCTGTCGCCGACATCGCGCACCAGCGTCTTGCAGGCCAGCATGTTGCGGCCATTGATGCGTATGGCATCCGAGCCGCACACGCCGTGCGCACACGAACGCCGGAACGAAAGCGTGCCATCGTGATGGCCCTTGACCAGTTCCAGCAGGTCAAGGATGCGCTCGGTCTCTTCGACATCGAGAGCGTAGGTCTCGTAATGTCCCTTCTTGTCAACTTCGGGATTGTAGCGGAAGACTTTGAGTGTTACCTGCATAGGTTCCTCTGATGCTGGTTTCGACACCTGCACTTGCACGCAGGCGCAAGTGTACGCTCACTTCGTTCGCTGCTCAACCAGCGGTGGTCGAGTAAGCTGAAGGCTGTATCGAGACCACAGTTAATAAACTCTTTCCTTCGGCTGATACTTCGTGATGACGACCGGCTTGTAGCCAATCTGGAGCCTGCCGTTCACCTGGCGGGCCAGCGTATGCTTGAGCCAGTTGACATCATCGCGGTTCTGGAAATCTTCGCGTGAATGCCCGCCGCGCGATTCCGTGCGGTTCAGCGCGCATTCGGCAATCACACCCGCGATCTCAAGCATGTTGCCCAATTCCCAGGCATTGAGCAGTTCGGTGTTGAAGATCCTGCCCGTGTCCGTCACACGAACATGCTTGAAGCGTTCCTTCCATTCCGCAATTTTTTCAATCGCAGACTTCATGCCCTTTTCATTGCGATAAATGCCGACATCCTCGAACATGATCTTCTTCATGTCGCGGCTGATATCGAAGGCATTCTCTTTTCCAGACCCGCTGCGGAATCCGTCAAACTGGGCACGCGCCTCGGCAGTGGGGTCATCCGGTAAATTCTGAAAATCGGCCTGGCGGGCATATTCGGCGGCGCGCAAGCCGGCATGTTTGCCGAAGACGATGAGATCGAGCAATGAATTCGTGCCGAGCCGATTGGCGCCATGCACGGAAACGCAGGCACATTCACCCGCCGCATACAGTCCGGGATAGACCGTGTTCTTATCATCAATCACCACTTCACCATATTTATTGGTCGGGATGCCGCCCATCGTGTAGTGTGCGGTCGGCTGGATCGGCATCATCTGGGTCATGGGGTCAATGCCGAGATAGACGCGGTTGAAATCCACGATATCGGGGAGTTTCTTGAGCAGTTCATCCGCAGTGACCGTGATGGGCGAGCCATCGAGATTCGTGCGCCCATCGGCAACCGCATATTTCATCACCGATTCAGGACGGGCATCGAGATAGACATAATTCTGGCCGTTGACACCCCGGCCCTCGCGGATCTCGGTATAGATGGCGCGGCTGACCACATCGCGTGAAGCGAGGTCTTTTACCCTGGGTGCATACTTCGGCATGAAGCGCTCGCCCTTGCCGTTGATCAATACGCCGCCTTCGCCGCGCACGCCTTCGGTGATCAAAATGCCCAACTTATAAATGCCGGTCGGATGAAACTGGAAGAATTCCATGTCTTCGAGCGGCAGGCCGCGGCGTAAAAGGATGGCGGCGCCATCACCGGTATACGCGTAGGCGTTGGATGTCACTTCAAAGATGCGCCCATGCCCGCCGGTGGCAAAGATGACCGCCTTGGCTTGGAAGGTGTGCAGTTCGCCGGTTGCCAGTTCAACAGCAACAACGCCTGCAGTTTTTCCGTTGACGATAAGAAAGTCAAGGACTTGATATTCATCGAAGAAATTGACTTTGTTCTTCAAGCATTGCTGGTAAAGCGTTTGAAGAATCATGTGACCCGTGCGGTCGGCGGCATGACAGGCACGCTGGACCGGTTTGCCGGTCACGTTATTGGTGTGGCCGCCGAAGTTGCGCTGCAGGATGCGCCCTTCGGGGGTGCGGTCAAACGGCAGGCCCATGTGTTCAAGTTCCAGCACCGCATCAATGGCTTCGTTGCACATAAACTCGATGGCATCCTGATCGCCGAGGTAATCCGAACCTTTGACCGAGTCGTAGGTGTGCCATTCGGGATGGTCCTCTTCGGTGTTGCCGAAAGCCGCGCTGATGCCGCCCTGGGCGGCCCCAGTATGCGAACGCGTGGGATATAACTTGCTGATAACCGCCGTTTTGGCGCCGCGCGAAGCATAGAGGCCTGCCATGAGTCCCGCCCCGCCTGCACCGACCACCACTACATCAAATTGATGAACATTTGTCATGTATTGCTCCTAATAAGAGAACCATAGCAGCGACTAACCCCAAAGGGGTGCTTCGCGAAGTCGCTACTACGGCTTTACAGGCATATCTATGAAGTCCAGATCACATAAAGGCCAATGAGCATCATCAAAATCATAAAAACGATGCTGCTGTAACGAACGATCTGTCTTCCCAGCGGTTTCACGATGTAGTCATCGCAGATCACAACCAAGCCGTGCACGCCATGCGCGGCGGCAACCAGGAGCATGAGGCTGGCGAGTATCTTCCAGAAGGGCGATGACCATGAGGCAAGATCGGGCACATTCGTATTCTGCACGTGGGTCACATTGGGCATGAAGCCCCAGCGCAATATATCCGCCATATTCATCTGGGTGCGCGCGCCCATAATCAAGGCGCCGATGATCGCAACCAGCACCAGGGCATACATCGCCAAGGCGGAAAGACGCGTGAAGAGCCACATCAGCATCTCAAAATTGAGGCCGCGTTTGGTGAGGGGCACGGTTCTTGATTTTGTCGGAGTTGCCATGTTAACCTCCCAATCCTGTGCGGAGGATCACGAAGGCGGCCAGGCCGTAAACGGGCAGAAACACCGCCCATTCCACCCAGATGGCTTCGCGCTGATGCTCAATCAAGGTCGGGAACAGATCAAGGAGGGTAATACGCAAGCCGTTGATGACATGGAACAGCACAAAAAAGAAGAGAAATATTTGGAAAACCCAGTTTTCGTAAATCGAATTGGTGAAGATCCCCACCTTTGTTCCCATGAACGTTGACAGGATGTGTATGGTCACAAAGATGGCCATGCCCAGCCCGCCGATGCGATGCAAAACATACGTCAGCATCGGGCCCTGTCCCTTATATCGCAAGGCCTTTGCCAAGCTGACGTTTCTTTTCAGGCCCATCTGTGCCTCCTTGAAGAATAATACATGAGACCCTATTTTACCTCGTGTTTGGATGTCCTTGCCAAGAGGGCCGATGATGGAGAACCAGGCGTCAAACCCCAGCCAAGCGGGAGGATCTCCCTGCTGGAAAGAACGAAAGTGCCTCCAAGATAACCCTCGCAAAAATTGAAGCGATTATCCTATGACGGTTCAAGCCTAGAAAGTGACAAACATCCTCGTTATTTCAGTCCACACTTCCTCTGAAAAAGAACAGCCAGCCCTTATAATCCAGTTACGTTTTTAGAGGAACTCGCCGTATAATTACCAACCAATTGTCAGACTACGGTGCGCAGATCATGATCTGCGTTTCAATCACTCGGATTCACAGAGGTGTCTATGCCTGAAAGTGACATCACTCGCCGCGGCTTTTTCACAGCCATGGCGGGCATCATCGGGGGCATCATCGGAGCAGCACTCGGGGTGCCGGCCATTGCCTACTTGCTCGACCCCGCTTTCCAAACCAGCGCGAAGGAAGCGTGGATCCCGATCGGGAAGCTGGCAGATATGAAAGTGGGAATACCTTATCCATTCTCGTTCACACGCGTACAGGTCAATGGCTGGGAACGTACTGCCACGAGCCATGGCGGGTATGTGGTGCGCAAATCGCAAGACCCCAAGGATGTACTGATCTTAAACAGCCGCTGCACTCATCTGGGATGCACCATCAACTGGAAGGATGACGCGCAGGCGTTCATTTGTCCGTGCCACGATGCAAAGTTCAGCAAGTATGGCGTGGTGCTGGGCGGCCCACCGCCGCGTCCCCTCGATCAATATGCGGATTTCCGCTTAACGAATGATGGCGTCCTCGAAATTTATTACAAGGAAAGTTAAACCCTAAGGACATCGGGACGATGTGAGCGCAGCAAAGGGTCTCGTCATAAGAGATGCTTCGCCGCTTCGCTTCCCAGCATGACACAAGAGTTTGGAGCAGCCCATGTGGAAAAAAGTTTACGAATGGCTCGATGAACGGCTTGGATTGAACGATCTCTATAAAAACCTGCTCGACCGTCCCGAACCGAAAGGCAACTGGTGGAATACGCTCGGTTCGGCCAGTCTGTTCCTTTTTATCCTGCAAGGCGTAACGGGGATTTTTCTGGCGGTCTACTACACACCTTCGCCCGACCACGCTTACGACAGCATCAACTACATCATGAACGGCGTGGCATTCGGCTGGCTAATCCGCGGCATCCATCACTGGGGCGCGACCTTGATGATCGTGGTGGTTTTTATCCATATGCTGAGAGTCTTCGTGACCGCCTCCTTCAAATATCCGCGTGAACTGACCTGGCTGATCGGCATTGGATTGTTCATCCTGACGCTCGGCATGGGATTTACGGACTATCTCCTGCCGTGGGACCAACAATCGTACTGGGCAACCACCGTCGGCACACAGATCGCAGGAAGCGTACCGTTTATCGGCGACTTCATTCTCAAAGCCCTGCGCGGCGGTTCAAACCTGAGCGCGCTGACCTTGCAGCGATTCTATGCGGCTCACATCTGGATGCTGCCGGCTGCGCTGGCAGGCTTGATCGGCGTGCACCTGTATCTCATCATCAAACACGGCGAGTCTCACTGGCCTACCAAGGAAGATTGATCGTCACAAAGTCACGGAGACGCGGAGAAATAAAATCCCCGTGTCTGCGCGGTTAAGTTCGTCCTCACAGAGGCATTATGGATAACGAAACCAAAAATAAAATCAAAGAACGCTACGAACGCGAAACCAACCGGGGCGAACGCTTCTGGCCTGATAGCATCTTCAAAGACCTGATTGTGTCTTTGGGAATCTTTATCCTGCTGATGCTGCTGGCGACCTTTATCGGCGTCGCGGCCCAGCCAAAGGTGGATCCGAGCGACACATCCTATATTCCGCGGCCGGAATGGTATTTCCTGTTTCTATTCAAATTCCTGGCCATATATGGGCAAATTCCGGTGTTGGGCAAGATTGAATGGCTGGCCACCGTGATCCTCCCCGGCGTCGCTATTCTGATACTGACCCTGATGCCCTTCATCGAACGCAATCCTTCACGCTACTATGGCAAACGCGTCCTGCCAATCTCAGTCATGGCGATCATCGTGGTGGACATTGTGATGCTGACATTGATATCAGATGTCCCGACCATCTTAAGCAACGGGTCGGCCATGCCAGGCGTGCTCCAAGCGGCAGCCGGTCTGGTGATTCCGGGCGCGGCAATCATCGCCTTATTCCTGATGAACTTCACGTTCAAGAACACTTCCACCAAAACCATGATTTGGACAACAGTCCTTGCGGCAATCTTAACCATTGGGATGACAGCTGCAGTACTGGCGATATTTCCCCAGCCGTCCACACAGACGACGAGCGTGGCGACTACGCTCGTGGATCAGATCAGCGCGGGACAGGATTTATTTTCCGTCAATTGTGCAAACTGCCATGGCGCAGATGGTTCGGTCACCAAGATCACGGGCGTGCAGGGGCTGGAAGGGAAGGCCATTCCCGCCATTCACAGCACGGATGTGTTATACACCCTGGATGATGCCGCATTGGTCCAGGTCATCGCCTATGGACGACCCGAAGCGGGCATGACGCCGTTCGGAAAAACCTATGGCGGCCAGCTCTCGGCGAGCGATATTGATAACATCGTGATCTTCATGCGCTATGAGTGGGATGACCGCTTCACAGCCCCGGCGCTTAAACCCCTTTACCCGGCCCTGGCAAAGGGCGAAGTACCCTCCTATGCAGTTCACATCGAGCCTATTGTCAAACGCTATTGTTTGTCATGCCACACTTCCGGCAAGACCAACAATAATTTCCTGATGGATTCTTACAGCGATATTCTGAATACAGGCGACCACAAGGCCAACAATTTAATTGCAGGCAATGCAAATAGCTACCTGCTGCAAGTTATCCAGGGCCATCCCATTCCCGACCCGAACAACCCCACACAGACACTGATCCGCGCCATGCCGCCGAGCGGTCATCTCTCGCCGGATATTATTGATGTGTTCATGCGCTGGATCATGGCGGGAATGCCGCAAACTCCCGCAGATGCGGCAAAAGTCACAGTCACGCCGACGCAGGCAGCGGGTTCCGCGGGAACGCCTGTGCCTACGGCGACACCATAATATCAAAACGCAAAACACAAATAAAAGGCGCTCTCGGAATGAGGGCGCCTTTTATTTTTCGTTTTAGGTTTGGATTTTATCTACATATGTTTGATGATCGCGTCGCCGAACTCGGAGCATTTGACCTCGGTGGCATGATCCATCAAGCGGGCGAAGTCATAGGTCACCGTGCGGGCATTGATGGCGCCTTCCATGCCTTTGACGATCAAATCCGCA
>Ga0182027_10004582_pt1 | contig 21364 bp, 11 predicted proteins | sample 712E1DmetaG_FD_121300 | JGI IMG/M metagenome (GOLD analysis project Ga0182027, IMG submission 121300) | Permafrost microbial communities from Stordalen Mire, Sweden - 712E1D metaG (Illumina Assembly) | ecosystem: Environmental > Terrestrial > Soil > Wetlands > Permafrost | place: Sweden...
CGACCCATGGCGTCGCGTGCAAGCTCTATGGGAAGGCGCTCGAAGTCGAGAACCTCCCACGACTCTTGCTGCAGCGCGCTCGGCGTTCCGCTGGTCGGCGTCGGCCTGCTCTATCGGGAGACGTCGCATCAGTGGCTTGACGCCAGCGGGCTGCAGCAAGAGTCGTGGGAGGTTCTCGACTTCGAGCGCCTTCCCATAGAGCTTGCACGCGACGCCATGGGTCGTCCAGTGCGGGTCAAGGTCCCTCTTCCGGGGCGCGACGTCGTTGCCCAGGTATGGACTGTGCTCGTCGGACGGAACCGGCTTTATCTTCTCGACACCGACTTGAAGCCGAATCGACGAACCGATCGCCACATAACGGCGAGGCTCTACGGCGGCGACCAGGAGACCCGCATCCAACAAGAGCTCGTGCTCGGTGTCGGCGGCGTCCGTGCGCTCTCGTCGCTCGGCCACGAGGCCGAGATAGCACACCTCAACGAGGGTCACTCCGCCTTCGCCGCGCTGGAGCGCATCCGCCAGGTCATGTCTCGCGATGGGCTCTCGTTCGCCGAGGCTCGCGTCGCCGCGGCACCCGGGCTGCTGTTCACGACACATACCCCGGTCGCCGCCGGGCATGACTATTTCCCTGCCGAACTGGCCAATCGGTACCTCGCGCCATACGCCTCGCTGTTAGGGGTCGACCTCGAGACGCTCAGCTCACTGGGCCGTTACCGGCCTGATGACCCGCTTGACACTTTCTGCCCGACTGTGCTGGCACTGCGGCTGTCGGGTGCTCGCAACGGAGTGAGCCGGCTTCACGGCGCAGTGACTCGTAATCAGTGGGGTGGCCTTTGGCCGCGGTTGCCATCGGGCGAGGTGCCGATCGGGTACGTCACGAATGGCATTCACTTCAAGTCCTGGATATCCACCGAGGTCGAGGTGCTTCTCGACCGACAGCTCGGCCCGAACTGGAAGACGACGCCGGGTTCGCCGGCCTCGTGGAAGCAGCTGATGGGGACCGAGGATGAGGGGCTGTGGGATGCGAGGTGCCGGGCGCGCTCCCGCCTCATCGAGTTCACCCGGGTCCGTCGCAACGAGCAGCTCGCCCGTCGCGGCGCCGACGCGACCCGTCTCGCAGCCACCGATGCATTGTTGGATGCCGACGCGCTGACCATCGGTTTCGTCGGGCGGTTCGTCGCGTACAAACGCCCCACGCTTTTCCTGCGTGATCCCGACCGCCTCGCCCGCATACTCGGTGATCCGGACCGACCTGTTCAGATCATCTTCGGCGGCAAAGCCCATCCCCACGACGAGTTCGGAAAGCAGATGCTGCGTGAGGTCATCGAGTTCGCTCTCCAACGACGGCTCGAGCACCGAGTCGTGTTCATCGAGGACTTCGACATCACCATGGACCGAACTCTCGCGCGGGGCGTCGACCTGTGGTTGAACACCCCGCGGCGGCCGCTCGAGGCGTGCGGCATCGGGGGCATGAAGGCGGGAGTCAACGGCGCTTTGAACCTCAGCACGCTGGATGGGTGGTGGGACGAGGTCTGGAACGACGCGGACCCCGCTGCGGCACCGATCGGATGGTGCATCGGAACCGGCAGGCACTACGAGGACTTTGAGGCACAGGATGCCAGCGACGCCGCCTCTTTGTACGACGCCCTCGAGCACGAGATCGTTCCGACGTTTTACGACCGGGATGCCCAAGGTCTGCCGCGTGCCTGGCTGGCCTCGGTTCGCGAGTCGATGGCAAGCCTGGCCCCGACGTGGCACTCGCACCGCATGGTGCGCGACTACGTCGAGTCGTTCTACCTGCCATGTGCACGCCGCGAGCGCTGGCTAGCGGCACATGATGGCGCGCGTGCACGCGAGCTCAGCTCAGCTCTTGAACGGCTGCGCGCCGCATGGCCTGCGATTCGCGTCACGGTCGAGTCCCTCGCGATCGCTCCAGGCGGTGCCGTCCACGCCGAGATAGCGGCGAATCTCTGTTCCCTGGAACCTCGGGATGTCACCGTGCAGCTCTGGGTCGCACCAACTCGTGGCGATCCCTACCCGCTAGCCACCGTGTTCGAAGGACGACGGGACCGCGTCGCCCACTACAGCGTGCAGGTTCCGCATGAGGCCGGTATTGATGCGGTCCTCGTCGCCCGCGTCCTGCCGTGCCATCCGGCGCTCGCCGATCCGTACGTCCCCGGCCTCATCACCTGGTCGGACTGACGCCCGTGGCGACGAACCCTAAGATCCCGGCCGCGCTGCGGAGTCTCGCGGCCGATTCGGGCATCGTGCTCGAGTACCTGGACGCCACCGGTGTCCGCCGCTGTGCCGATCCGGAGGTGCTCCTCGCCGTGTTGAACGCGCTCGGTGCGCCGATCGGTCGGCCCAGCGATGCGGCCCGGCTGCTGCGGAGCCGCCGGAGCGCGCGCGTCGAGCGGATCGTGGAACCGGTGACGGTCCTCGACAACGCGTCCCTCGGAAAGATCCTCGTCTCGCTTCGTGAGCCGGACACGGACCTGGAATGCGGGATCGAATCCGAAGAAGGTGAGCGCGTCGAGTGGCGCATCCGCCGCGACGATCTCGAGTCGCTGTCGTGCGAACGCGTCGACGGCCGGGGCATCTACTGCGGAGCCGTACCCCTGCCTGCCCTCTTGCAGTGCGGCTACCACACCTTCACCGTCCGCGTTCGGGGTCGTGTCGGTACGACGGCTCTCATCGTCGCGCCAGTGGCCGGCGCCCGCGGGCGCTTTGGCGAGGACTGGCGCGCCTTGGGGATCTTCGTGCCGCTGTTCTCACTGCACTCCGCCCGCAGCTGGGGGTCGGGCGACCTCAGCGACTTGGACGAGCTCGCGCGCTTTTCCGCCAAGGAGCAAGCAAGCGTGGTCGCGACGCTTCCGTTGCTCGCCGGCTTCGGGCCTGAGCCGTTCGAGGCGAGCCCCTATCTGCCGGTGAGCCGGCGTTTCTGGCACGAGCGCTGGATCGACGTGGAGCGCGTGCCGGAGTTCGCCTGGTCGCCAGAAGCGCGAGTGCTCGGTTCGGGCCGACAGGCGACCGCCCGCCGCGCCGCGTGGGTCCAGGGCGCGATCGTGGACGGCGCGGCCGTCACCGCGGCAAAGCGGTCGGCATTGAGCGCGATGGCGACTGCCGTGGAGCGTTCGGGCACAGGGCGGGAGAGGGCGCTGCGCAACTTCATGTTCGAGCGCCCTGACCTTGTCGAGTACGCGCGCTTTCGCGCGGCCGTCGATCGCTTCGGGATCAACTGGCACAAATGGCCCGGACCCCTTGGCAGCGGTCTGCTCGGATGGAGCGACGTCGACCCCGTCAATGAGAGCTACCACATCTACGCCCAGTGGGTCGCTCACGAGCAAATGGCGGAGCTGTCCGAGCGGCTGTCACAGCGCGGCCAAGTCCTGGCCCTCGACCTGCCCGTCGGCATTCATCCCTGCGGCTACGACGTCTGGCGCCGTCGCGACCACTACGCGACCGGCATGACGGTCGGGGCACCCCCGGACGGCTTCTTTGCTCAGGGCCAGTCGTGGGGCTTTCCTCCACCGCGCCCCGAGGCGATCCGGGCCGACGGACACGAGGAGTTCCGCTCTGCGCTCGCGCACCACCTGCGCGTGGCTGGGATGCTTCGCATCGACCACATAATGGGGCTGCAAAGATTGTTCTGGATCCCCGGTGGAGGCGAGCCACGCGACGGCGTCTACGTGAAGATGCCGTTCGACGAGCTGCTGGCCGTCGTCGCGATCGAGGCACAGCGCCACCATGCGGACATCATCGGCGAGGACCTCGGCACCGTCGACGACGAGGTCCGCGAGGGGATGCAGGCAACAGGCATCCGGCGCTCCTACGTAGCGCAGTTCGCCATTCGCGCCGCCGGCGAGCCGGTGCTCGAGCCACCTCCCGTCGGTTCGGTCGCCTCGTTCTCAACCCACGACCTGCCCACTTTCGCCGGTTGGTGGAGCGGTCGCGACATCGACGAGCGCCTCGAGTGCGGCCAGCTGGAGGCTTCGTCGGCCGGCGAGGCGCGGGCCGAACGGGCGCATCTGCGTGAGCGCCTTTCCACACTCGGTCAAGACGAGCCCCCCGCCAACGAGCGCGACGAGCTCGATGGGACGAGGACGCCCGGCTCTGTGCTCGCCGCCATCCATGCCGAGCTGGCTCGCAGCGACGCGGGGCTCGTGCTCGTGCAGCTCGACGACCTGCTCGGGCAAACCGAATCGGTCAATCTGCCGGGGACGAGCACCGAACGCCCGAACTGGACGCGCCTTACCAACGCCACCTTGGAACAGATCGTGGACGATCCAGGGGTGCACGACGCGCTGGCGCCACTCCAAGAGCACCGAGGGTGGACATCATCCGGCTCAGTCGGCCGCCTGGCACGTGGAGCCGAGACAGTGCTGGGGGTCAGCATGCTCGAGTCCACCGATGTCCACCTTTTCAACGAGGGACGTCACTTTCGCCTGTACGAGAAGCTCGGTTCCCACCCGATGACCGTCGGAGGTGTCTCGGGAGTCCTCTTCGCCGTGTGGGCACCGAATGCCGAGCGCGTGGCCGTCGTCGGGGACTTCAACGGCTGGAACGGCACGAGGCACCCACTTTCGCCGCACGCCACCTCGGGAATCTGGGAAGGCTTCGTTCCCGGGGTCACCGTCGGGACGCGCTACAAGTTCCGTTTGCTGTCGCGACTCGGTGGCGGCGAGTTCGACAAGGCCGACCCGTTCGCGTTCGCCAATGAGGAGCCTCCAAAGACCGCTTCGGTCGTCTTCGAGCCACGCCACGAGTGGCTCGACGGCGAATGGATGCGCGACCGCGAGCGAATACAGCGTCTCGACAAGCCGATATCGATCTACGAAGTGCATCTCGGCTCATGGCGACGCGTATCCGAGGAGCAAGGCCGCTTCCTCACCTACGCGGAACTTGCCCCGCGGCTCATCGACCATGTGCTCCATCACGGCTTCACCCACGTCGAGATCCTGCCGGTCATGGAGCATCCTTTCTACGGCTCATGGGGATACCAGGTCACCAGCTACTTCGCCCCAAGCGCCCGTTACGGCACACCTGACGACTTTGCCGCGTTCGTCGACACGCTCCACGAGGCCGGCATCGGCGTCATCCTCGACTGGGTGCCGTCGCACTTTCCCTCCGACGCCTTCGCGTTGGCGCAATTCGACGGCACCCACTTGTACGAGCACGCGGACGCCCGCCAGCGGGTGCAGCCGGAGTGGCAGAGCTGGATCTTCAACTACGGCCGCAACGAGGTCCGCAGCTTTCTGATCTCCGGCGCCCGCTTCTGGCTCGACCGGTTCCACGCCGACGGGCTGCGCATGGACGGGGTCGCTTCGATGCTCTACCTCGACTACTCGCGCCAACCCGGGGAGTGGGTAGCCAACCGCTTCGGCGGCAACGAGAACCTGGAAGCGGTCCAGCTGCTCCAAGAGTGCAACACCGAGTTGTTCGCGTCGTTCCCGGACATCATGACCATCGCGGAGGAGTCCACGGCGTGGCCGGGGGTGTCCCGGCCGGTCGATAGCGGCGGGCTGGGCTTCAGCTACAAGTGGGACATGGGCTGGATGCATGACACGCTCGACTACTTGGCGCACGACCCTGTTCACCGGCCGTGGCATCACGACAGGTTGACCTTCCGGTCGGTCTACGCGAACTCCGAGCATTTCGTCCTGCCGCTGTCACATGACGAGGTCGTGCACGGCAAGGGCTCACTGATAGGCCGCATGTCCGGCGACGAGTGGCAGAAGTTCGCCAATCTGCGACTCCTCTACGGCTACCAGTTCACCCAACCCGGCAAGAAGCTGCTGTTCATGGGTGGCGAGTTCGCCCAGAGATCAGAGTGGAACCACGACGCGAGCCTCGACTGGCATCTGCTCGACCTGCCCGCCAACCAGGGTGTCTCCGCATGGGTGCGCCGCCTCAACGAGCTGTACCGCTCCGAGCCGTCCCTGTATCGCGACGATCTCGCCGACGGAGGCTTCACCTGGATCGACTGCGAGGACCGGGCGCAGAGCGTGCTTTGCTACGAACGGCGCGACGGGAGCGACGGCGTGCTCGTGGTCGTCGCCAACTTCACCCCGGTCCCGCGCGTCGACTACCGCGTGGGCATGCCGCGTGCTGGCCGGTGGGAACTGATCGCCAACGGCGACGCGGCTGAATTCGGCGGCAGCGGCTACCCTTTGCCCGGCTCGTTCGACACGACCGCAATGCCTTGGCACGGCCGCGACCAGAGCGCCTCGCTCGTACTGCCGCCGCTCGCACTCTTGGTCCTTCGGCCCACGGTTTAGGTGGCGATGACGCTCGCTGTCTGCTTCCATCTCCACTGCTATCAGCCGGAGCGCTCCGATCCCTGGCTCGACATCGTGAAACCCGAGCTCAGCGCGTTCCCGTATCACGACTGGAACCAACGGGTCACCGCGGAGTGCTACCGGCCCAACACGGCGGCCGCCGTGCTGGCGCCCGATCGACGTCTGCGTGTGTCATGTGACAACTTCGCGATCGCGAGCTTCGACGTCGTGAAGACACTTCACCGCTGGCTGGCGACCAACGCGCCCGATGTCGACGCCGTCGTCCGCGATGCCGCGCGGGGACCAGGCGGGCAACCGAGCGGTGCGGCACTCGCGTCACCAGCTGTCCACGCGATCCTGCCGCTTGCAGAGCCGGAGGATCGCGAGGTTCTCGTCGCCTGGGGTGCCGCGGATTTCAAGGCGCGCTTCGGCTTCGCGCCCGAAGGCATGTGGCTGCCCGAGACTGCGGTCGACCTGGACACGCTCGCGACGCTTGCTCGTCACGGCATCGGCTTCACCGTGCTCATGCCTCAGCAGGCAAACCGTGTGCGCGCGCCTGGGGGCGCCTGGCTCGACGTGAGCGGGGAGAAGATCGACCCGAGCCGTGCTTACTTCGTGTCGTTGCCCGGCGGTGAGTCGATGACAGTCGTGTTCGGGCACGGCCCGCTGTCTCGTGAGCTCGCGTTCGGGAACCTGCTGAACGACGGAGCCACGTTCGTGAGCGCGATTCGAGCCGCCCTTGCAGGCAGTGGCGACGACGAGCTGATAGCGATCATCACCGACGGGGAGACCTACGGGCATCATCATGAGTTCGGCGAAATGGCGCTCGCGTGGGCGGCGCGCGAGCTACAGGCCGAAAAGGTAGACGTCACGAACCTGGGCGCGTGGCTCGCGAAGCATCCGGCGACTTGGGAGGTCGAGCTGGCCACACCTTCTTCGTGGAGCTGCGCGCATGGCGTCGAGCGGTGGCGCAGCGACTGCGGCTGCACGACGGGCTCGCAGCCGGGATGGAACCAGTCCTGGCGGGCGCCGCTTCGCGAGGCGCTCGACTGGCTAAGGGCAACGCTCGCTGAACCGATCGCGGCCAGCCTGCGACCCTTGCTGGGCGATCCCCTGGCCGCGTTCGTCGACTACGGCATCGTGCTGGCGGGCGAAGAGGCGCCCGAGGAGTTCGTAGCCAGGCGAGCCGGCCGTGCCTGCTCGGATGCCGAGACTACGCGCGCCCTGGAACTTCTAGAGCTGAAGAGCCATCTCCTTTCGGCGTTCACGAGCTGTGCGTGGTTCTTTGCCGATCCCACGGGAATCGAGACACAGTTGGCACTGCAACATGCGGCCCTCGTGATCGACACCGCGGAACGCGTGCTCGGCCTCGACGCCGCCACCGGGTTCCTCGCCCGCCTCGAGAGCCTGAGATCGAACACCGATCCGACACTTACCGGCCGCGATCTCTGGGCCCGCTCGACAGAGCCTCACCGGGTCGACGCGGGGTTGATCGCCGCGTCGTTCGCCCTGGAGCTGGCGGCCGGATCCGCTGGTTCCTCGATGCGCCGTGGCGCCTGGGTCGCGACCGCTCACGAGGTCGAGACACTCGCAGGTCGATCCGAAGGCGTCGTCGTCGTCGAGCACACCCCGACACTCCGGCGCACCGTGGTCGAGATCCAAGCCGAGTGCACAGGGGCCGTTGGTGTCGTTGCCCGTAGCCGTCTCGCCGGTGAGGACTCTTGGCGCGAGACGTCGCTCGCCGATGCCGGCTCCGACGTCATCGCGCGCGTCGGTACCGCCCGGCTGACGGGACGAGCCGACGCCAAGCCTCTCCTCGCCCTGCGGTGCCTCACAGCAAGCCTGCGAACGCGCCCGGCCGAGGTCGACGACGCAGTGGTGCTCGCGGCGCTCGTGTCCGGCTCAGCTCCGCTGGCGTCTCGGGACCTCGACGCGGTGGGCGCCGCGCTCGCGGTGCTGTGCGATGCTTCGGTCTCCAAGGAGACGGCCGCGGCGCTGGGCGCGCTCGGACCCTTGGCCGAAGCCGCGTCGGTCGAGTGGCCGGCCGGCAACGCCGAATGTGAGCCGACATCGGCGAACCACTAGGTTCACACCCTGATGAATGTGCTTCGCGCTCAAGATCCCGCCCTCGATGGCACGAACGACCTGGTACGTGCCGTCGACCGTCTGGCGCGTCGGCTGCCTGAGGCCTTGTTCCCCCTGGCCCGGATCGCGTACAACTACCGCTGGTCGTGGACTCCCGGTGGCCGCGGGCTGTTCCGCCATTTCGGCGCGCACCGCTTCAAGCTGAGTGGCGAGAATCCCGTTCGCTTCCTCCGGGACCTGTCCGAGCTCTCGCTGCTGGAGGCGGCGACCGACAACGAGTACCTCGCCCATGTCAACGAGGTAGCCCAGGTGCAAGATGCCGACCTGGACCGCCGGGCGCGGACCGACCTCGGCGACGGGCTGGTCGCGTTCTTGTGCGCCGAGTTCGGCGTGCACATGTCCTTGCCGGTGTACTCGGGAGGACTCGGGGTCTTGGCCGGGGATCTGTTGAAGGAGGCGTCGGATCAGGCGCTGCCGCTCGTCGGCGTGGGCCTGCTCTATCGCCGGGGCTACTTCCACCAGCGCGTCGACCGGACAGGACGGCAATACGAGTACTGGATCGAAGTCGATCCCGAGATGCTTCCCGCTGTGCGTGTCAGCAACGTGGACGGTTCGCCGCTGACGATCCATGTCCCTGTCTGGGACGGGCAAGTCGCCGCCCACGTGTGGCGGATCGATGTCGGCCGCGTGCCCCTCTACCTCCTCGACGCAGAGATAGCGGAAAACAGCCCCCTGCAGCGCTGGGTCAGCGCACGGCTGTACGAAGGCAACCGCTCCATCCGCCTCGCGCAATACGCGCTTTTGGGAGTGGGTGCGGTCCGTGCGCTCGACGCGATGGCGATCACGCCCACCCTCTTCCACCTCAACGAGGGCCACGCCGCGCTGGCGACTTTGGCTGTGGCGTCGCGGATAGCCGGGTCTTCGGAGGGCCCTGTCGATGACCTACGTGACGCGCTCGAACGCGGCCGCGACCACTTCGTGTTCACTACCCACACCCCCGTGCAAGCCGGCAATGAGACTTACAGCCGCGAGGAGATCTTCCCGGTGCTCGGATCGCTTGCCGACGAGCTGCATTTCGACCGCGAGGTGCTCTTGGAGCTCGGCCGGGTGCACCCGTCCGATGCGAGCGAGCCCAGCGGCATGACGCAGCTGGCCATGCATACGGCCCGCTCCACGAACGCAGTGAGCGCGCGCCACGGGGAGGTCGCGCGCGACATGTGGCACGAGATGTTCCCGCAGCGGACCATCGACCAGGTGCCGATTCGCCACGTCACCAACGCGGTGCACCTCCCGACCTGGATGGCACCGCCGATGCGGGAATTGCTCACCCGGCATTTTGGCGAGGGTTGGGAGCGGCACTCGTCCGATCCGGCGGTCTGGGCCGGCATCGAGGCGATCTCGGACGAGGAGCTGTGGAGGGTCCGCTGCGAACAGAGAGACGATCTGGTCGCGCTCATACGCCGCAAGGTCGTGGTCGACCGCCTGGCACGTGGCGAGGACCTTGATTTTGTGCGGGCCGGAGCCGAGGCGTTCGACCCTTCGTTCCTCACCGTCGGGTTCGCTCGCCGCCTGGCGACTTACAAGCGGCTCGACTTGCTCTTGCACCCTGCGGCCAGAGCCTTGGAGCTGCTCAACCATGATCAACCGACACAGTTCGTCTTTGCCGGCAAAGCTCATCCGCTCGACGACGCAGCCAAAGCGATAGCGCAGCACATGTTCGCCTTGAAGAGCTCACCTGGTGTCGCCAATCGCGCGGTCTTCATCGAGGACTACGACCTGAGCGTCGCCGGCAACCTGATCGCCGGCTGCGACGTGTGGCTCAACCTGCCACGTCCCCCGCTCGAGGCAAGCGGCACGAGCGGCATGAAGGCCGCTCTGAACGGCTGCCTCAACCTCAGCGTGCTCGACGGATGGTGGGCGGAGGGCTTCGACGGCTCGAACGGCTGGGGCATCAATGGCGACATTGACCCGGACGAATCTGCAAAGGACGCGCGAGACGCCGCGACCCTTTACGCCGTGGTCAAGGACGAGGTGAAGCCGTTGTTCTTCGAGCGCGACGCGCGCGGGATCCCGAATCTTTGGCTGCAACGGGTACGCGCTTCAATGCGCACCCTCGGCCCGAAGTACTGCGCAACGCGCATGCTCGACGACTACGTGAACCAGGTCTACGCGCCGCTGTAGCGGGGTTCTCTCCGAGCTCGTCGTCAATGCCTCGGCCGGGGCCGGGCCACGGAGAGTCGAGCGATGCAACGAGCGCGCCCGCGAAGGGCTCAGCGATACGCGTCCAGGCCCAAATGGACTGCCAGGCCGAGACCTGCGCAGGCGATGAAGGCCCGAAGCGGCGCCGCCGGGACCCGGCGCACGACTACAGGACCGAGTCGGCCGCCAAGCAGGCAGCCCACGGCAAGAGGGATCACGGCCGACCACCGGACCGGCCCGATGGCCACGAACGCTACCGCCGCGGTCGCATTGGCCAACCCGACAAGCAGGTTCCTCATGGCGTTACCTCGCGCCAGCGGTTCTGCCGTGGCGACGAGCAGCAGGGCGAGAAGCAGAACACCTGCTGCTGCCCCGAAGTAGCCACCGTAGACAGCGATGAGGAACACGCCCGCGCCGAGCCTCCAGGTCGGCCGGCGCACTTCGTTCGGCACCCGGGGGGCCGCGTTGCGCGGGATGAGGATGGTGAGCGACGCCAGCCCGATCAGCCACGGTACGACCAGAGCGAAAGCGCTGGAAGGTGTTTCCAGCAAGAGGAGCCCGCCGGTAAGCCCGCCGGCGACGGCGATTGGGCCCAGGTGCCGAGCCCGGGCGCGCTGGCCGGTCAATTCGGGCCGCGAACCCCGGACAGAGCCGACGCTGCTGAACACGAGGGCCACCGTGTTGGAAACGTTGGCACTGACGGGCGGAAGCCCAACTGCCAGGAGGGCCGGGTAGCTGATAAGCGACGCCAATCCCGCCACGCTCCCGCTCAGGCCGGCACCGAACCCGGCCAGCACCAACCAGAGTGGATCGAGACCCGTCAACGCCTCCCCGACCCTAGTTCCCGGCCTGATAGCGGTGACGCTGGACCGCGTTGCGTCGGGTTTGAATCCGCCAACGTGCGCGTCCACGAGCACACGTCGACGCACAATCTTGTCTCGGCCGCGAGCGACGCACCGGAATGGCTCCCCCAAGTGTCCGGAGGAGCTGTGGCAGCCGAAGCCGAGATCACGTCAGAACGGGAAGAGCAAACCGGATAGCTCCTCGGTAAGGGGCGCACCGTACTCGGACACCTCGAAGGCCTCGGCATAGCGGATGCTTGGACCACGAGCCTCCCCGTACTTGGCGACCAGCTCGGAACGGAAGCGGTCCGCCTCTGCGCCAAACCCCTGCCTTGCTCGGGCGCGCACGTACTCGCGCCGCTCGTCTGCGCCTTCCGGAAGTTCTTCGGCGTAACGATCGATCCAGGGCAGCCATTCCAGCATCTGAGACGCGTGACAGGTGATCGAATCGAGCTTCTTCTCGATGACTGGGTCGAGGTCGAACACGAGGTCGGCCTGGAACGGGTTCGGCTTCTTGAACTTGTCGGACATGAAGATCACGACCGGCTCCCGGTCCGGGACGGGGGCGTTCGGGAGGACATTCGGGACCATCACCATGTAGCAGGCGTCCTGCACGATCACGCCCGTATAGCGGTGGTCCGGGTGGTAGTCGTTGATCCGGTGACAGACGACTAGGTCGGGCTGGAACTCGCGAATCGTCCGAATGACCTTGTGGCGGTTCTCCAGAGTCGGGAGCAGCTCGCCATCGTGGTTGTCGAGAACGGCGGAGTCAGCACCGACCGCCGCAGCGCCGGAAAGTGCCTCAGCTCGTCGCATCTGGGCGAGCTTCGCCCCTCCGAGCTCCTGGTGCCCGGAGCTGCCATCGGTCATGGAAACGAAGCGAGCAGCTCCACCGGCGCCGGTCCACAGAGCGGCCAGCCCCGAAGCTTGCATCTCGCAGTCATCAGGGTGCGCACCGAAACAAAGAAGTCGATGCCCCTTCCTCTCCTCGCTCATGGCTGACCTTCCTTCCTTCGGCAGAGTGCAGCCGGCACCGTCCGCGGCCCCTCAGTCGATGACCACCGCGAGCGGACCCGGCAGATTGAAGGCATCGATCTCAACCGATGGCGGCACGCCGGCAACCGACGCCGCCCCGCACTCGGCTGTCACGGTCGCCGACTGCCCCGCGAAGAGGACAAGGTCGTTCTCGTTCCAGATAACCGGGGCGACGAGCGCCCCGCCGTGCGACTGCAGGGAGGCATGGATGCCCAAGGCGGGAACGCCGGCGGGTGAGGCGTTGCGGATGGTGACCGAAGTGTGTGCCCGCCCGGAGCGTTTAGTGGCCGTGGCGGTGACCACGAGCTCGGGCGCAGCGAGCCTCTCGAGCCCGCGCAAGTCGGCGAATTCGGCCGTCGGCGTGTACTGCCATGTCGTGCGCTCGAAGTCGAGCACATCGGCCGCGCTGGACAGCCAGTAGACGTTCCGGCTGACAACGGTACCGTCGCCGGCCGCGCAGAGGGCGAGCTCGAGAAAGTACGTTCCGCTGACACCGTCGGGAGGCGCAACCGTCAGCTCCGCCACCGTCACCGTCTCGCCTCGTGCCAGGCACGGGAGCTCCGTCCGGTCGGAGCCGACGACCACACCGTCCACGGAACGAACCTGAACTGTGACCACGAGCGGACCACTGGTCGCGAGCGTCCGGTTGACGACCTGCACCACCCGATCGCCGTAGTCGTACTGGATGTGAAGCGGCTCGTTCGCCTTCTTCGTCCCGAAATAGGCGCCTGAAGGATCGAGGTAGTGATCCCACAGCTGCCAGTTGAGGCTCGGCCAGGCGCTGTTGAGCATCCAGTAGACGACTCCGGTGGCTGGCTCGCTCCGGTGCGTCCGGCTGCCGTACGCCTCGAACTGGGCCCGCGTCGCCTCGTAACTGGCGAGTTGGGCCTTGGCGAGAAAGTCCCGAAGGCTCCTCGGCTCGCCGTAGCGGGCCGCGAGAGCACGGTGCAAGATCTCGAGGTTGTCGAACTCCGACGGCGGCCCGGCGTGGAACTGTTTCGCCGAGGGCTGGCTCCACAGCTGCTCGAGCTCCGCTGGCGAGAGCATTCGTTCAAGGCTCGGCCGGCGCGGGACATTGTTGCCTGCACTCGTCTCGGAGTTGAAACCGACTGCCCCTCCGAGCTCGGGATCGCTCCTGTACCAGTAGACGGGCGGAACCCAGGCATACGGGCCGGTCATCTTCATGCCCGAGGGCCCGCACTCCTCGGTTCCCTTCACGGTCGCCGAGGAGATGATCGGAAGATCCCAGCGCGCCCGGACGAGGGCCTCGACATATCCACGACAGGCGCGAGGCTCGGGTGGGAAGTCGCTTCCTAGGACGAAACCGATCACGCACGGGTGGTTGGCCAGCCTGTACGCCTCGGCTTGCATCGAACGGGCGGCGACATCAAAGTCGTGGTCGTCCCAGGGCGTGCCGCCCGTGTTTGCATGCGCTTCCCACTTGTTGCAGCATTCCCACCCCGGCAGCACGAGGACGCCCGCCTCGTCCGTCATCTCGAAGAACTCCGGGTTCTCACCCTTGCCCTCCAGCCGGATCGTGTTGAGCCCGACATCGAGTGTGTAGGCGAGCTCGTCGGCAATGCGCTGGGGGTCGTGGCGGAGAAACAGGTCCGGCGACCAACCAGCGCCGCGGACCGGGATCGTCTGTCCGTTCAGCACCAACCACCGTCCGCCGCCGGGGGCGATCTCACTCGTGAGCGATCGGATACCGAACGTCGTCACCACACGGTCACTGAGCCTGCCGTCCACGCCGGCTTGCATCTCGAGGTCGTACAGCGGCTGGTCGCCAAACCCGGCAGGCCACCATACGGCAGGGTCCCGGAGCTCTGTTTCGATTCGGAACTCTCGTGCCGTCCCTGCGGCGCCGGCTCCGAGGGTCACCTCCCCCCGCAGCTCGATCGCGCCGGTCGGACCCGAGATCGTTACGCGCACCTCGGGCACGAGGCGCTCACCGCAAAGGTTGGCGGCGTCACAAGTGACCACCAGGTGTGCGGTGTCGAGCCCGGGCGACAGCCGGGAAGTGACCCGCGGGTTCGAGAGGCGAACCGGGCCGGTCGTTCGGACGAGGACGTCGCGCCAGATGCCCATGTTGTTGTCGGGCGGCCACTGGGTCCAGTCCACCCAGCCAATGGACAAGTCGGTCATCGGGCTGCCCGGGTGCACGAGGTACGCGATGGCGTTGGTGCCCCTGCGAACTAGATGAGTGATGTCGAAGGAATTCGACGTGTAGGCACCGGCGATGACGTCTTGACCGGCGACACGAGCGCCGTTGACCCAGAGGTCGGCTTTCGGAATGATCCCGTCAGAACAGACAGTCGTGTGCGTCCCCGGCCCCGCCACCGAACGAAACGTCGTGCGAAACCACCAAGGGACCCCGAACATCGACGGGTCGACCTCGTCCCGCAGGCGTGTCGAGTAACTGACGTCACCGAAGAGCCCGTTGTGAAGCAGCGCCGCCATGACGGTCGACCGGGCCGGCGCGTCGTACCAGCCGCCCGGCCGGTAGTCAGGCCGCGAAATGGACACCTCGTCGGCTTGATCTACAGCCGATGACTGCACCTGCCAGGACCGGACGGCTGCGGTACTGCCTCGGCCCTCTGTTCGCGTGGGAACGTGCGCCATCCCCCGGGCATCGTACCGGTCCAGCGGTCCGGCGTCGCCGTCCCGGTAGGAGCTAGCCCGTTCCAGCTGTCCGAGGGTGTCTCAGGAGCGTTCCAGAACCCGGTGCCAGGCGCGCTCCATTCCGGCTGCCAGGCACCCGTCGACGACGGCATCGTCTCCGAGGGCGCTCACGCGGACCTCGGGCACAACGGGCGTGAGCGCCTCGAGGGCGGTGCCAACTTCGGCGGCGAAGCCGGGCGCCTGACCGATGCCGCCTCCGAGGACGATCAACTCCGGGTCGATCACGGCGATAATCGACGCGAGTGCCTTGGCGATGAGCGTCGCTTCCTCATGGACGATCGCCTGAGCCACAGGATCGCCCCGAGCGGCTTCGGCAAAGATGCGTCTGGCGGACAGACCGCCGCGGATGCCCGCCCGTCTCGCGGCCCGGACGACACCAGAGGCAGAAGCGCCCACCTCCAAGGTCCCGCGGCGCTTGGCTTCAGCCGCGTCCACCTCGCCGTTCGACAGCGGCAGGTAGGCGATCTCGCCGGCTGCGCCGTGTGCTCCTCGATGCAGCTTGCCCTCGATGACAAGCCCCATGCCGAGGCCGGTCCCGACCGACACGAAGGCAAAGGTGTCCACCCCCCGGCCGTGCCCGTGGTCCCGTTCGGCGAGGGCGGCGACGTCAACGTCGTTCTCGACGACCGTTGCCCGCCCGAAAAGCCGCCGGAGCTCGGTCAGCACGATCGGCTGCTCCCAACCCGGAAGGTTGTGTGCCATCGTGAGAGCGCCCCGTTCGGGGTCGTACACACCGGGGCTGCCGATCACGGTCTGGGTCACCTTGGAGCGAGTCACGCCGGCCGATGCCATCAGGACGTCACCGAGCGCCGTCAGCTCCGCCAACCGACCCTGGGTCGTGGTGGCATGAGCCTTCTGGCTGGCTTTGGCGCGGACGGCGCCGGACAGGTCGGCGAGGGCGCCACGAACGAACTCCCGGCCGATGTCGAGACCCAGCACGTAGCCGGCGTCGGGGCGGATCTCGTAGAGCACGGCCGCTGGGCCGCGCACGCCGGTACGGTGGCCGGCGACGCGCAAGAGACCGTCGTGCTCGAGGTTGGCGAGGGCGAGCGCCACGGTGGGTTTGGAGAGCCCGGATATCCGGGCCAGGTCGGCCCGCGAGAGCGGGCCGTCGTGGCGGACCTGTTCGAGCAGGAGCTGTTCGTTCATCGCCCTGATCAGCTGGGGGCGGGCAGCACGCTGACTTACGGCGCGCGGCATCAACGGTCCCGTGCCTGATGAGGTGGTCTCAGCCTCACGGACATCGATGCTGCCAGATCCTTGCCAGGCAAGAAATAATAGGATACTTCACTACTAGTCGAGCTCTTGGCTGACCGGGGCTTCGTGAAGGAGGCAACTGAGAACGTGAGCAACGGCCGAGGCTCGCCGAGAGCCTGTTGCACCCGAAGGGACAGGTGAGTCACCATCCACCCTCCGGCTCTGATCCCAGCTCCCGTCGCGATCACGGTGACCGGTGGAGGTATCTCGTTACACGACGGCCTCACGATCGAGGCAACCGACGAGCTCGCTGGCGTGGCTCGCTGGCTTCGCCAGGCAGTCGAGCAGTCGATGGGCTGGCGTGTCGAGATCTCTGGCCACGCTCGTCCCTCAACAACGTCCGGCAACGTCGTCCGGCTCGTGCTCGAGCGGGGTGATGACCGTGACGAGCACCGTTCTCCGGTCGAGGGCTATCGCCTGAAGGTCGGCGACGATGCTGTGACCGTGACCGCGAGCGGGCCGGCCGGCGTTTTTTACGGCCTGCAGACGTTTCGCCAGCTCCTTCCCGACTCGTCGTGGCGGGTGGCGACCATCGAGCCGGCGCCACCGCTCGCGTTGACGGGGATGGAGGTCTCCGACGAGCCCGCCTTCGCCTGGCGGGGCGTGCACCTCGACGTCTCCCGTCACTTCATGCCGAAGGGCTTCGTGCTCAAGCTCATAGACCTGATCTCCATGCACAAGTGCAACGTGCTGCACCTCCACCTGACCGACGATCAGGGCTGGCGGATGCCGATCGAGGCCTATCCCCGCCTTGTCGAGGTGGGGGCGTGGAGGCGGGAGTCGGCCGCGGGGCACTACCGGGAGGGACGCTTTGACGGCCGGCCTCATGGCGGCTTCTACTCGACCGACGACCTGCGCGAGATCGTCGGCTATGCCCGTGAGCGGTTCGTCGAGGTGCTGCCCGAGATAGAGATGCCCGGCCACATGGTGGCGGCGATTGCCGCCTATCCCGAGCTCGGCAACTCGCTCGAGCCACGCGAGGTGCTCACGACCTGGGGCATCTCACCACACGTGCTCAACCTCGAGCCGGCCACGCTGAAGTTCTGTACCGACGTCCTCGACGAGGTGATCGATCTGTTCCCCTTCGGGTACGTACACGTTGGTGGTGACGAATGCCCGACCAGCGAGTGGGAGGCCTCCGAGAAAGCACAGGCCCTAATGACCGCGGAGGGCCTGGATTCCGAGCGACAGCTGCAGGCGTGGTTCACGGCCCGGATCGCCCGGCACCTTTCCGGGCGGGGACGCAGGCTCGTCGGTTGGGACGAGATTCTCGAAGGGGGCGCGCCTCCCGGCGCCGTTGTCATGTCGTGGCGAGGCGAGGAGGGTGGCATCAAGGCGGCGAGCGCCGGGCACGACGTCGTAATGGCGCCACAGCAGTGGCTCTACTTCGACTGGGCCTACGCGGACGATCCCCGTGAACCGCTCGCCATCTGTCCGGGCACCAGCGTCGAGCGGGTCTGGTCCTATGATCCCGTGCCGGACTCCATCCCCGAGGTCCAGCGCCATCACGTTCTTGGCGCTCAGTGCCAGCTCTGGACCGAGTACGTGCCGAACGCCGAGCACGCCGAGTACTTGTATTTCCCACGCGTGAGCGCCTTCTCGGAGGTGATGTGGAGGGGGGCTGCCGCTCGCGACCTCAGCGGGCCGCGCTCGTTCGAGGAGTTCGAGAGCCGCTTGCGCCAGCACCTGAGGCGTTTCGATGCCATCGGCGTCAACTACCGCCCCCTCGAAGGACCCACGCCGGGCCAGTCGCGAGTCTGGGTGCGCTAGTGACCGTCGCCATGGGTGCTGCCGTTGCCAAAGCGCTTGGCTTTGGCACATCGGAGACGAGTTGGGCTGACGGGCTCGACGCCGTGGGCAAGCCGCCCTACGAGTTGGTCCTGCCACCCCCCGACGAGGCCACAGAGCTTCTCCGGCGTCTGGGCGTGCCCGAAACGGACGCAGCTGAGGTCGTGGCCACGTTGCCATCGCGCACCGGGCTGCCTGAGTGGTGGTGGCTGCTGGAGCGCTCGTGTCACTGGCTGACCAAAGTGATGGGCGATCCCGACGAGTCCCACTTCACTTGGCCCTCTTGGGTCGGGACCGAGCAGGCATGCTCGCTGCAGCGCCGCTGCTTCATGGCGCATGTGTTCCTGGCGATGGTGCCTCACACGATGGCGTGGCACCGCTCGCGGGGCCTAGCCGAGGACATCTCCTGGGCTTCGATGGCCGATCTCGGCCGCCACATGGTGATCCATAGGCGCACCTATGGCGCTACGGGCGTGGATGCTGCGTGGTGGGTGACCGTGTGCCTACGGGCCGAGGTGTTCGACCTCGGGCGCTTGCAGTTCAACTGGTTCCATCTCGGTGCCGGGGACACCAGCCCATGGTGGTATCCGCTCGAGGAGGCGCGGCATCGGGGCCCTGGGTTCCGGCCGGGGGACTTCTGCGTCGGCGTCCACATCCCGGAGTCGGGCCCAATGACCCCGGCGGCTTGCGACGACTCGTTCGAGAGGGCGAAGGGATTCTTCTCCGAGCACTTCCCGCTTGTCGGTCAAAGGCGTCGACTGGCTACCTGCTGGTCCTGGTTGCTCGACGACCAGCTCGCCGATTGGTTGCCACCCGAGTCGAACATCGTCCGGTTCCAGCGCCGGTTCGAGCTCGTGCCCGGGTCGATCGAGAGCGACGGGAACATTCTCGAGTTCGTGTTCCGCGTGCCCGATCCGCTTGAGCATCTCGACGCTTTGCCGCAACGGACGAGGTTGGAGCGGGCCGTCGTCGCGCACCTGAGGGCCGGAGGCCATTGGCGAACACGATCAGGCTGGGTGGACCTGTGAGCCACCTCAGCCGGGCGCGCAGGCGCCGGCGCGGGCGCCGGCGCCGGAGGAGCATCGGCGCTCTCGTTGCCTGCGCACCGGCGACCGCGCCGTCTGCCAGTCCTATAGGAACACACCGTTGCCAGGGCGGTAGTGTGCGGCCGTATGCGAGCGTTCCTGTTCGACATCGACGGGACGCTGGTGGACTCCTCGGTGAGCATCGAGCGTGTGTGGCGCCAGGTCGCCCACGAGTTCGGCGTGGACGAGGCCGAGATCCTGCAGAACTGCCACGGGCGTCGGGATGTCGACGTGGCGGAGGACTTCTTCAAGCCTGAGGTCATAGAGGCCGTCTTGGCGCGCGTCAACGCTCTGGACACAGAGTGCGTGAACGGGGCTGTGCCGGTCCGCGGGGCACAGCAGCTGTTGGCAACGCTCGATGACGGCCAGTGGGCGGCAGTCACTTCCGGTCCTCGGCCCTTGATGGCGGCGCGGCTACGAGCGGCAGGATTGCCGGTACCACCGGTCCTCATCACGGCGGACGACGTTCACTTCGGCAAGCCTCATCCGGAGGGGTTCTTGTTGGCGGCAAAGGCCCTGGGAGTTCCCCCGACCAGCTGCGTGGTCGTCGAGGACTCACCTGCCGGAGTGGCCGCCGGCAAGGCGGCAGGTGCCTTGGTGGTTGCGTTGACAACCACGCATTCGGCGGATGTCCTGACTGCGGCGGACATTGTGGTGAGTGACCTGTCCGAGCTGCCCGGAGTCATCCCCTGAAACACGATGTTTCGTGAGGGTCCACGAGGCCGTCAGGACTATCGCAGGTAGGCCAGGTGTTCGCCGTGACGCAAGCGGTACTCGGCGAGGAGGTCGCGGGCCACGCTGATCCCTGGCACGAGGGGATTCAGGGACAGGGCGAGCTCGGCGAGCCCGGCGTCGCGAGTGACCGCGGCTTCCACAAGAGTGCGTTCGTACTCCTTGACCTGGGTGACCAGGCCGCGAGCGGAACGAGGCAACTCGCCGGTGGCCAGCGGCTGGAGGCCACCACCGTGGACGAACGTCGGCACTTCGACCACGTCATCCGGCTCCAGGAACGGCATGGCGGAGCCGTTCGGGGTGTTGACTATCACTTGCGCCGGTCGACGCGAGGTGAGGCCGGCGATGACCTGCAGCGCCACACCCTCGTACCCCCCAATATCGGCCTCGCTCAGCCGAGCGGGACCGCCGGTGCCCCTTTTGGAACGTGCTTCGGCCTGGTGGCTGTCACCTTCGGTGTCGGTGCGCATGTAGGTGTCGTGACGGACCCCAAGGAGCAACGAGTAGGCCGACCAGGCGTCTTCCACGCCACCTTTCTCGAAAGCCCTGGCGACACCAGAGATGAGCTCCTCGTTCAATCGCAGGACATCCTGGCCCCGGCTGGAGCCGGCGCGAGCCACGCCGTCGACGTAGCGGTGGGGGTCGTAGTAGTAGAAGACGTACTCGGTGGGCAACGCCCCGAGGCGGCGAACGACGTCGGCATCGAAAGCGGCGAAGCGATGGTCGAAGCGCTGAAGCTCCTCATAGCGTCCGATCAGCTCGCCGATGCGCTCTTCTCCTTCCACGCTGAACGAGGAGATCCAGCCCAGGTGGTTCAGTCCCGAGTACGAGAACGACACCGTCTCCGGCTCGACGCCGAGGAAAGCACCCAGGCGCGACAGCGTGCCGCTCGGCGTGTCGCAGACTCCCACCACCCGAACTCCGCTGTGCAGGGATATCGCCTGAGTGATGATCCCCACCGGATTGGTGAAGTTGATGAGCACTGCTTGCGGCGAGCACTGCGCCAGGGATTCACAATAGGAAAGGACCACCGGGATGGTCCGCAGGGCCATGGCGGCGCCGCCCGGCCCGGTCGTCTCCTGGCCAACCAAACCGCGGCGCAGCGCCACCTCCTCGTCAATGACACGGCCCTGGTCGCCGCCCACCCTGATCGCCGAGAAGACGAAGGCGGCGTCGGCGAACGCTTCTTCGGGTTCGCCGGTCACGCTCACCATGCCCGGGTGGCCGAGAGCGGCGGCGAGCTCGACGGCGAGCCTTGCGGTGGTCTCGCGGCGGAACGGATCGGGGTCAAAGAGGCTGATCTCGTCGAAGACGTTGGCGCCGCCGGACAACAGCGCGCGCACGAAGGCCGGCATGCGGACGCCTCCACCACCCAATATCGCCA
>Ga0182027_10004583_pt1 | contig 21364 bp, 22 predicted proteins | sample 712E1DmetaG_FD_121300 | JGI IMG/M metagenome (GOLD analysis project Ga0182027, IMG submission 121300) | Permafrost microbial communities from Stordalen Mire, Sweden - 712E1D metaG (Illumina Assembly) | ecosystem: Environmental > Terrestrial > Soil > Wetlands > Permafrost | place: Sweden...
GTTCAAAATGCTTGACAAGCTGGTTGAACTGGAACAAAAGCGAGCGCGGGTTGGTGTCGTCCAGCAGCACCAGATCATACACCGCCGCGATGTTGGGCAGCAAGGTGTAGCGGCTGCGGTAGGTGAGCGAACTGTCCGCCACCTCCAGCACCGCTTCCAGCACGCTGGGATTGCTGCCTTCCGGGGAGCGCAAGGCGCAATCCAGCAGCGAGCAGAGATAAACGGCCCGTTCCAGGCGCAATCCAATGTCCAGAAAACGCCAGCCCTGCGCGCGGGTCATGTTCTCCCGCGCCAGCCCGTGAAAGGCGGCCAGGCGCAGCAACGTCTGGTTGAGGACCACGTTGGCGTCGCCGGCCAGCCGGGGCGCGGCGGGATCGGCCGGCGCCAGAACCTCGCCGAATTGGGAGAGGACGCGCCACAAATCGTTGGAAGTCCTGTCGCGCACCAGCACGGCCAGCTTCTGCATTTCGCAGGCGATGCTGCTGAGAGATCCGCGGCGCTTGGCGTCAAAAATTCCATCCAGCAGATCCGCCTCGACGGCTTCCGGATTATTGCGGATTCCGGGTCGTGTGGACAGAGGGGCAATCTGGCCTTGTTTGGCCAGGGTGTTGAGCAGCGGCTCGATCAGCGGGAACGAACCCGCGCCGCTTTCCGAATTGAGGCGCAGCAGCAGGCTCCGCAGCAACCGCGCGGTGGCGTCCGCGCGCTCGCAATAGCGGCCCAGCCAGAAGAAATTGTCCGCCAGGCGCGAGGGCAAGTTGTTTCCCACCCGCCGCAGTTCCACGGCATGATTCGCCGGGTTAAGGAGCGTCACCGGCTCGACCGGTTCGTCCGCGAGCACCCAGAGGTCCTTGTTCGCCCCGCCCTGTTGCAGGGAAATCTGAAGGCGGCCGCATTCGAACCCGGCGCGCGCCAGGCCGCCCGGCATGACCGAGTAACTGTCGGCGGTCTTGACCAGGAATGCGCGGACGGAAACCGGACTGGCCACAAGCCGGGTTCCGTCCCACACGGGCGCGGTGGAAGCCGTCACCCGCTCCTGCGCGACAAACAACTCCGGGCGGAATTGAATCCGTGCGCGCCAGCCGCCGTGGGTTTCCACGCCGGGCTGCGCTCCCCCTTCCGGCTGGCTGGATTGGGCGCGGAAAGCCGGTTGCACGATCAAATCGTCAAAATGATCCAGCACGTACTGTGCGGCCTCCGGCTGGCCGCACCACCAGGTCGCGATGGACGGCAATTTCAGTTCCTCCCCCAAAAGATGCCGGCATAATCCCGGCAGGAAGGCCAGGTAAGCCGGGCTTTGCAGCAGGCCGCTGCCGAGGGCGTTGGCGGCGGCGGCGTTGCCGGCGCGCAACGCCCCGAGCAGTCCCGGAACGCCCAGCATCGAGTCGTTGCGCAATTCCAGAGGGTCGCACCAGTCGTCGTCCACCCGCCGCAGAATCACGTCCACCGGTTCCAGACCAGAGAGCGTCTTGAGCAGAAGGCGGTCGTCCCGCACCGTCAGGTCCTGGCCTTCGACCAGGGAATATCCCAAGTACCGCGCCAGCCAGGCCTGCTCGAAATACGTTTCGTTGAACGGCCCCGGTGTCAATAATGCGATTCGCGGATTGTCCGGGCGCCGCGATCCCAGGCGGGCCAGCGCCGCCTGTATGTCCCGAAAGAAACCCGCCAGCCGCCGCACGTTGCAGTCGCGAAAGGGCTGCGGCAAAACGCGCGCCGTGATCAGCCGGTTGGCCAGGGTGTATCCCGCCCCGGCCGGGATTTGCGTCCGGTCGGACAGCACCCACCATTGTCCGTCTTTGGACCGCGCCAGATCGGCCGCGTAGAGGTGCAGGAATGTGCCGCCCGGCGGGCGCAAACCGTGGCAGGGCAGCAGGAAATCAGGCTGGCCGAAGACCAGCGCCGGGGGCAGGAGGCCCGCCTGAATCAACGCCTGCGGGCCGTAGCAATCGGCCAGGATGAGATTGAGCAGGGTCGCGCGTTGGATCAGGGCGGTTTCCAGACGGCCCCATTCGTCCGCGCGCATCAGCAGCGGCAGCGGGTCCAACTGCCACAGGCGGTCCATTCCCAGCGGATCGCCGTGAACATTGTAGGTGATCCGCTGTTCCTGGATGATCCGGCGCGTCGTTTCGTGCCGCCGCTTCAATTCGGCCGCGCTCAAGCCTGGCAGCGCGCCGGCAAACCCCCGGTAAGCGTCGCGCAGCCTGCCCTGGTCGTCCACCGCCTCATCAAACACCCCGGCTTCCCCGGAATAGCCCTCGAATACCCCGCCGGTTTTCGTTTTCAAACTGTCTTCGATTGCCGCCATGAATGAGAAAAGTATGCCATAGTTTTCCGCCCCCCGCCAGCCTCGCTATCGCGCCGCGCGATTAAAGCGCCGGTCAGTTTCCGGTAAGGCGGAGCCGCCGCTCCGCCCAAATCCTTCTTTCCCTCATCGGCCGGATTCACGGTTGAACTTGGGCGAATTGATGGGCAAAAAATAACTTGATTAGCCTTGATTAGCCTTGATTGGGCTTGACCGGGAAAACTCAGTTTAACGTCTAAGTGGTTCATGGAGAGTCGCTTGGATTGATTTGCCACGAAAAGTCTCACAACACGCCGAAAAGGCCAGAATAACGTGGCTGCGGCGTCCCGCCGCGATGGAAACAGAGCCGGCCCAGCTTTGCCGGTTGGAGTGGTGGAGTGTTGAACGGCGGACCGCCCTGGCCGGGATATTTCGTGTTCCGCACAAAATGCCAACAGTCCAGAGCGCCGACTCCTCGTCGGCTCTATGGTCGCGAAAACGTCGAAAGCCGGTTCAAAATCAGCGCTCCGAACCCGCAAATAGGAAATGTCAGGACTGAAGGCCGCGCTGGCCGGGGATTGCCCCGCGCCCGCCGCGCCTGCGCCGGAAGCCGCCTCGCCGATGCGCCTCTTCACCTTGACTCCGTACCTCACGCCCCCAATTCTACCATAGGTTCTAATTCACGCAAGATGAAAATGAAAAAAAGTGAACCGTGGGATTTCGCCGCCGTTGAAGCCATGCCGGCTGGGCGAGGGAAGGGCCGATGAAGAGGGGATTCTAGGACACCTCCGTGACCCCTCCGCCTTCACGGCGTGGCACGTAACAAAGAGGAACTTTCAGTAATCATCGGTGCCGGTTCCGACGGGCAGTTGGCCGCGACCGCGCCATTTTTCAAACACATCCGGCTCGACTTTTTTCCACGCGACGAGAGTGCCCGCCTGGCTTTGCACTTCGAGCACGGTTCCCGGACCAAGTCCAAGGGCCTCCCGCACTTCCTGCGGGATACTGATTTTGCCGTCGTCCGTAACAACCGTGCTCATGGAGTCAACCTAAGGAATCCCGCCCGGAAGTCAACCGCAAATTCCGGCTGAGGGCCGATCAATTTCGGCCGACGGTCAAACCAAGATTCGACTTTGCAAACCGGCTTGGCCGGGAAATGTTCCGGCCACAGTTGATTCTTGCGCGGAAATTCCCGCTTCTTCCGGGATGTGTCCACCCAAAGGGAATGCCTCGTGACACGCCGGTTGGTGACGCCATAGAGCCGGGATGGCTCTGCCACTTTGCCGCCATCAAGCCGGACGGGCCGCGGGCGGCAAGGCTTCCTCCCCTTTGTCCACGGGCGTGACCGGGTCAATCCAGATCCAGCACAACCCGCCGAGCGCGTAGATGGCGGCGGAGATGACGAGGGTGAGCGTCCAGTTGTGGTTCAGGTACTGGAGAATATAGCCTACGGCCACCGGGCCGGTGGCGCCGCCGATTTGGCCGGCCATGTTCATGGTGCCGGAGACGGTGCCGGCGTATCTGCCGCCGACATCCATGGCCGTGCGCCAGCAGACGGGCAAGGTCAGGTCGAGCGAGAAACTGGCCACACCCATGGCCAGCATCGCCCAGACCGGGTCGGCGATGCGGGGCGAGAGCAGCAGCATGGCCGCGGCCCCCCAGTAGCCCACGCAGGCCAGGCCCCGGCGGACACGGGCCAGGGCGAAGCCGCGCCGCACCAGCCCACTGGCCAGCCAGCCGGAAAGGATGCAGGCAAATCCTCCGAAAAAGAGCGGGATGCCGGAGAGCAAAGCGCCCTTCTGCAGTTCCACGCCGCGCGCCTCCCGCACGTAGGTCGGCAGCCAGGTGATGTAAAAATACCAGCCATAGCCGAAACAGAAGTATTGCACGAACAACAACCACACGGTGCGCGAGCGCAGGATTTTCGACCAGGGAACTTTCACATGGCCGGAGGCATTTTGCCGGGTTTCTTTCAGCAGTTCGAGTTCGGCGGCGTTGACGGCAGGGTGGTTGCGGGGACTGTCGCGGAACCACCAGTAGAAAATCGCAGCCCAGACCAGGCCGGGGACGGCGAAAAGGGCAAAAGCCCAGCGCCACGAACCCACTAGGGAAACGACCCACAGGAACAATAACGGGGTGGCCGCTCCGGCCCAGCGTGTGCTTAACCACATGACGCTGACGGCCCGGTTGCGCTCGATGGCGGGCAGCCAGTTGGTGAACGTCTTCGCCAGGTTGGGAAAGGCACCGGCTTCCCCGGCTCCAAACAGGCATTGGATGACCAGCAGGGATGCGTAATTCCAAGCCTGACCCATGGCGGCGGTGAAGAAGGACCACAGGATCACCACCTGCATCAGCACCTTGCGCGGCCCGATCTTGTCGCCAAGCCAGCCGCTGGGTACGGCGAAAAGCCCGTTGGCAAGGACAAATATGGCGAAGACGCAGCCGATTTGCGCGTCACTCAAACGGAGGTCTCTCGATATGTAAGGCTTGGCCTGCGACATGCAGACGCGGTCAATGTAGGTGATGGCGGCCAGGGTCGCCGCAAACACGACCACCCAGTGGCGGGCGCCGGTTGGTTTCAGTGGCGTTGCCGTCGCCGGCGGGGCGTCAGACGCGGGCGCAAGGTTGGGAGGGTTCATGTTCCGTGCATTAAGCCGGGAGCGGTTGGCCTGAACAATCCATAAGCGATGGCCGGAGATTAGGAGAATTCGCGGCGGATGGCAACGGCTTTTTTTGCGGCTTTTTTTTGCGCCCATTTAATTCCGGCTCGGCTCTTGACTTCGTCCGGCCACGGGATTAGAACCGTCGCGTTCCACAACGAAAAAAATTTTATGAACAACCAAATCAATCCGCCGAAAAGCTCCGAGTCTCACCGTCAATTCTCGCGCCGCCACTTTCTCGGCGCTTCCGCGCTCGGCGCGATGGCCGGAATCCCGGCCATCAGCGATCCGATCCAGGCCGCCGCCCAGTCCGCCGGCGTCAAGTCCGGCGACCTGCCCGACCTGACGATCAAGGAGGTCAAAGTTTATGTCGCCGAACTGGGGGACATCCGGCGCATCAACAGCGGGGAGAGCGGTGAAATCGCCTCGATTGTGACCGCGGGCGGGATCGAGGGAAATTTTACCCTCGGCAACCGCGTCTCCGGCAACGGCTGGCTGGAGTATGCCAAGGGCGCGTGCGTGGGCAAAAGCATTGTTGACATTCTGCCGGCGCTGGCGGCGGGGCGGGGCGGCGCGGCCGGCGGCGCCCGTGGCGGCGGGCGGGGCGGCGCGGGCGCGGGCGGGCGGGGTGGCGGCGCGGGCGCGGCCCCCCGGGGTGGCGGCGCCGGCATTGCCACCGGGCGCAGAGCCTCCGGCTTCGTCGGCGGATTTGGATACCCCAATGGCATGAGGATGGGCAGCGCCGCCGAAACCAATTACCATGCCTCCATTGTGGACGTTTGCCTGTGGGACATTTTGGGCAAGGCGGTCAACCGGCCCATCTACAAACTGCTGGGCGGCACGAAAGACCGCATGCTTGCCTACGCAAGTTCGCTGCACCTGGCGACGATTGAGGATTTCGCGCCCCAAGCCGTCCAGGCGAAGAGCGAGGGCTTCCGGGGCTACAAGATCCATCCTGGGGGCGGACAGCACCCCACAGGCGGAACGATTCCCGCCTACGTCGGCCACATGGAGGAGATCAAAACGGTGCGCAAAGCGGTCGGCGACGAATTCACGCTCCTGTTCGATCCCGTGCAGGGCTACAACCTCTTCGAGGCGATCAAGGTCGGCGAGGTGCTCGATGAAAATGGATACGTGTCGTTTGAGGACCCGCTGCCCTCCACCGACATTGAGGGTCTGATCCAACTGCGGCAGAAATTACGGGTGCCGGTCGAAGTGGGAGAGTTCCTTTTTTCGATCCAGGGTTTTGCCGAATACATCCGCCGCGGCGCGATGGACATCGTGCGATTGATCGGCGACAACGTGGGCGGCATCAGCGGTTCGTTCCGTGTGGCCCAGCTCGCGGATGCTTTCGGCATGCCCTGCACGCCGCACAACTGGGGCAACGCGTTTGATCTGGCCATGCACTTCCAGATCGAGCTGGCGATGCCCAACTGTTACTGGTTCGAGATGCCGTATCCGCAGACGCTGACCGACCGGCCCTACATCAAGGAGCCGTATCGCATCGGCCAGGACGGCTGCGTGGTGGCCTCGAGCGAGCCGGGCCTGGGCTGCAAACTGGACCGCGACGCCCTGGACAAAATCACCACGCGAATTGACCGCTGACGCCCCCATGCCAACACATCCGAGCTGACTTAACGAAAAGGACCAACCATGAACACGCAAACGCAGGAAAAGGAACACTCAGGAAAATTGCAACGCCGGGAGTTTTTCCAGATGCTGGGCACCGGCGCGCTGGGCCTCGCGCTGGCGGGCGGCGGTTCGCTCCGCGCCGCCGAAATGGGCGCGGCAGCCAACGCGACGGCCAGACCGCGTTCCGGCCCGAAACAAATGCGCGGCATCTTCCCCATCGCCCAGACGCCGTTCACCGAGGACGACAAGCTGGACCTGGAATCGCTGGCGGCGCAGGTGACGTTCTGCAATCGCGGCGGCGTGCATGGCTTCGTGTGGCCGCAAATTATGAGCGGCTGGACCGCGCTCAGCGAGCCGGAACGCATCGCCGGCGCCGAAGCCATCCTCGCGGCCGGCAAGGGCGGGGCCACCACGCTGGTGATCGGTGTGCAATCCAAGGAGGGGAACATTGCGGAGGTCGAACGATACGCCAAGCACGCGGCCAAGAACGGCGCCGATGCCCTCGTTTCCCTGCCGCTCCCCGGTGTCAGCGATGAAAAGGTGCTGTTGGATTATTACCAGCAGGTCGGCAAGATGACCGATCTTCCGCTGTTCATGCAGACGCAGGAGAACATGAGCGTGGATCTGGTTGTCGAGATCTACAAGACCGTCCGCACCGCCCGGTATGCGAAGGACGAGGCCAACGCCGGCGGCGGCGCCTTGCAGCGCATTGCCGAAATCCGCCGGCGCACCAACGACGAGATGAAGGTCTTCTCCGGCCAGGGTGTGCGGACCATGGTCACGGAAATGGAATTGGGTTTCTCAGGCCATTGTCCCACGCTTGCGCTGGCGGATGTCTATGCGGCGGCGTTTGACCTGTGGCACGCCGGCAAACGCCAGGAGGCCTTCGACATGTTCGGCCGCATCCTTGCCTTCAACAGTCTCGGCACCACCGGCAGAAACAGCATGATGATCGTCCGCGGAGTCTTCAAGCCCACCGTCCGCTCCCGCAACACACCGCTCCCCCCGGGCGTTGAAGCCGCGCCGGAACCCGGCGCAGGGGGCGGACGCGGCGGCGCTGGCGGCCGCGGCGGAGGACGTGGCGGCGGCGCTGCCGGCGGCGCCGGCGCCAGCCTGCAGCTCGACGACCAGGGAGTCCGCGAGGCGCTTAACAACTACCTCAAGCCTTACCTGAGGGCATAAACGAGCCTTTCTGAAATCTAGAGCCACATTGACAAGACACCCCGGCGATGATAATAAGAGGAATGCATACCATGAATTCGAATTGCTGTATGACACGCCGCCGGTTTCTGCAATGCGGCGCCGCCGGCTTGGCCGCTTCGTGCCTGCCCGGCCCGGCCTGGGCGGCTTCCACCGTCGCGCCCGGCCAATTCCGGCGGGGCGGAATGGTGTACCGCCCGCTGGGGAAGACCGGACTGAACGTTTCGCTGCTGGCTTTCGGTTCGCACACCGATCCCGTCTATAAGCTGCCCGGCGGCATCCGGAACGTTCTCAGCGCCGAAGGCCAGGCGCGCCGCGACCGCCAGATTTCCAAGGCGATAGACCTTGGGGTCAACCTCATTGACGTCTATGAGCACGAGGGGCAATGGGAGCCTTTGGCCAAGATGGTCAAGGCGAAGCGCGACAAGCTGCTCATCGCCGGCGCCTACGACAATCCGGAATTCATTGGGACGAACATTGACCGGCTGGCCAGGCTCTACGGCGGCTACATTGATCTCTATCGCGTCCGCAGCGAGACGGTGACGTTCAACACCAGCAGTCTTCTGGATCAGTGGGACGTGGTGCGCCGGGCCAAGGAGGCGGGCAAAATCCGCGCCATCGGCATCGCCTGCCACATGGAAAACACGATGGTCAGCGCGCTGCAGGAACTGGAAGGGCTGGAATTTCTGATGCTGCCTTACAATTTCATCCACGCCAAGGCGGACTACGCCCAGTTCCTGCCCGCCGCCGCCCGGCGCGACGTTGCGCTGATCGGCATAAAGGCGCTGGCGGCCGGGTCGGTGGTCGGCCTGGATCCGCGGTTGCAGTCGGGCGCCAAGTCGGAGAACTCCCGCTTCATGCTTTTCAACTCGACGCCGGGCAGCCGGGCGATCCTGCCCGCGGTGGTCGCGGAGTTGGCCCAGAGCTTGAATCAACTGCCGGATGAGAGCCTGCCCCAGGCCGCGTTGCGCTACGTCTTTTCCAAGCCGTTCCTGAGCTGCGCGCTGACCGGGATGTTCGATGACCAGTTCGTCGAGGACAACTATGCGGCCCTGACACGGTACGATCAAATGACCCGCGAAGAACACGCCGCCCTGGATGCGGCGCGGAGGCTCACGAGTGTGACCGGCGCGGGCTGGCTGCCTCACAATTATCAGTGGTTGGAGGAACAATGGCGCGCCTGAACCTTTCGCTTTTGGCCTGGGGCCTTATCTTCCTGACGCCGATCCCGCTGCCGGCCCAGTCAGGCCAGCGGCAGGAACTGGCCAGCGCCGGCGTCTGCGCCAGGTGCCATGTCAGTTCCACGTTGGAATGGGGCATTTCCAAACACAGCACCATCACCGATGGAACGCGCCAGCCGGGTTGCACCGGTTGCCACGGCCCCAGCGCGGGACATGTGATGGACGAGGAAAACGGCATCAAGCCGGATCGGATCCCCCGGGGAACGAACATCGCCTCGCTGTGCCTGGAGTGTCATGGGAGCGGCTGCCCGCGCACCGGGGATTTGAAGAACTGCCAGAGTTGCCACCATCCCCACGCGCTGGTGAATCCGCAACTTGATCCCTCCGCCATGGTGGCGCGCGCCAAACAACTCACCACGCAACAGGATGCTTACAAGGCGCGCCTGGCGGAAGGCGAACAATTGGCGCAAGCGCAACGATGGGACGCCGCCCGCGACGCCTTTCGCGCCGCGCTCCAGGAAAATCCGGCCGGCGGGCGCGCTCAGGCGGCGCTCCTGATGTGCGAGCGCCGGCTCAAGCCCGGGATTCCGGGATTCAAGATCGTCGGAGATCAATTCGATGCGGCCTCCGGCCTGCCGAAGGAGATCGTGCTGGATGGATTGGGCCTGGGCCTGGTGCTGGTTCCGGCGGGCAGCTTTGATCTTGGCTCGGAGCAGCATCCGGACACCAAGCCCGTTCACACCGTCACTCTCGCGCCTTTTTACCTGGGCAAATTTGAGATGACCCAGGGGCAATGGAAAACACTCATGTCCACCAATCCCAGCTTCCATCAGGGCGAGAAGTTCCCCCAGGCCGGCACGCTGCCGGTCGAACAGGTGTCGTGGGAGGACTGCCAGAAGATGCTGGCGGAGATCAACCAGAAGACGCCCGGCGGCGGATTCCGCCTGCCCACCGAGGCGGAATGGGAGTATGCGGCGCGGGCGGGTTCGGCCGAACCGCCGCCATCCAGTCAAGTATTGCGCTTCGCCTGGTTGAAGGAGAATTCGGAGCCGGCCGGAACGGTCGCTCCTCCCATGCGCTCCAGCATGTACCTGATCGGCTCGGGAGTGATCGCCACGCCCCACCCGGTCGGGACCACCGAGCCAAACGCATGGGGCCTGTATGATATGCTGGGAAATGTGTCGGAGTGGTGTTCCAGTCTTTACCAGCCGTATCCCTGCGCCGCCGGTGACGGACGCGAAGCCGCCGCCGGCCCCGGAACGCGCGTGGTGCGCGGAGCCAATTTCGCGGATTCCATCGCATCGGCGGACGCCGCCTTGCGCCACTCGGAGCGGTCGGACCGGCGGTTCCGCTGGAACGGCGTGCGTGTGGCGTTCACTCCACCCGCGGAAGGGCAGAGCGCAACGCCCTCTCTGAAGAAATGACAGGAATTCGCCTTTCACCGCGCCGCCCCTTTATTGAGGGCGCACGGGGGCGGTGCCTTAATTCAATTCTTGTAGCGTCGGCGCTGTGCGCCGATGCCGGGCCATAGGCTCGATGCTGCGCCAATTAAGGCGCTACCTGCGCGGGTAAAGAGTGTCGCGGGTAAAGAGTTGAATGTGTCTCCGCGCTGTTGTAGGATGGAATTGTGATGAAGAAAATCACCGCCTTGAAAGTCCTGGATAATTACCGGGTCTGGTTATGTTTCAACGACGGCGTTGAAGGCGAAGTGGACTTTTCCCAAAAACCGCGTACGGGGGTTTACGGCTTGTGGAATAGCTACGAAAGTTTTCGCGCGGCCCGGATCGGCGACAGCGGAGAACTGATGTGGGACAGCCAGGTTGATTTCTGTCCCGATTCACTTTGGTTACAGGTGACCGGCCAAAAGCCGGAAGCGTTGCTGGATCAGAACCCGCACCCCATCCATGCCTGAAATCAGCCGCTTTCCCGGCATCTCGATTCGGATGTATCGGGACGAACATTTGCCGCCCCATTTTCACGCAATTTACAACGAGTTCGCCGCGCAGATTTCCATCCGGCATCCGGCGGTCATCCAAGGCAAGCTGCCGCCGCGCGTGCCCGGCTTCGTGATGGAATGGGCGGCCTTGCACGAAGACGACCTTGCGCGCTGTTGGGATGTGGCTCGCACCGACCGGCCAATCGGGAAGATTGAGCCGTTGATTTGAATGCAAAATCAACGAAGAGGGAGCAAAGGAAAAACCGCCTGCGGAGGAAGCGGGTTTTTTGAAGTGCGGCGAACGCCAGTTCGCCGCTACGTTGGATGCGCGCTTCACAAAAGGCTTGCAATTGGCGGCGCGGAAAAGCCACGATCTGGAAAACAAGATGACAAAACTGTCCGGCATTTTCACACCGACCCTGGTTCCGTTCGACGCGAACAGCCGCATCAACGAGGGCGAGTTGCGCCGCATGGTGAATTGGTTGATTGACAAAGGCGTCACCGGCCTTTATCCCAACGGCAGCACGGGCGAATTCATCCGCTTGAGCCTGGAGGAGCGCAAGCGGGTCATCCAGATCGTGGTTGAGGAAAATGCCGGGCGCGTCCCCATCCTGGCAGGCGCGGCGGAGGCGAACTTGGACATGATCCTCGATGTGTGCCGGGTCTATGCCGGCCTCGGCTGCGCCGCCGTGTCGGTCACCGGGCCGTATTACTACAAAGTCAGCCAGGAAAGCATCGAATACTACTTCCGCGAGCTGGCGAAGCGTTCGCCGATTGACATCATCCTCTACAACATCCCGCAATTCTCCAACGAGATCAGCGTGCCGGTGCTGACGCGGCTGGCGCTGGATTGTCCGCGCATTGTCGGCGTCAAGGACAGCAGCCGGGATTTTCCGCGGTTTCTGAACACGCTGAACGCGATCAAACCGCAACGGCCTGATTTCAGTTGTTTGATCGGGTGCGAGGAAATGCTGTTCCCGTCGCTGCTCATGGGCGCGGACGGCGGGACCATCGCCAGCAGCGGCGTGGTGCCGGAGGTGATCGTGAGACTTTACCGCGAGTCGGTCGCCGGAAACATTGCCGAGGCGCGGCGCATCCAGCTCAAGCTGCTGGACCTCATCAACACGATGCTTTACGGCACGAATTTCCCGGAAGGTTTCCGCGCAGGAATGTCGCTGCGCGGATTCGACCTGGGCACCACGCGGCAATTGCTTTCCCCGCGCGAGCAGACCGATCTGGAGGAAATTCGCGGCAAGATCGCCTGCATTCTGGCCGAGTGCGGATTCGCCGAGGCCGCCGGCGCCTGCCGCGTCACCCCCAAAAAACCGGCCCCGGCAGGACTGGACGTGGACCAAGTCGTCCGCGAGGTGTTGAGGACGCTGGGCCAGTAGAATGAGAACTTATGGCGCTGGGCTTCATTGAAATTCCGTTCTTGAGCGTCACCCTGCTCGTGGCCGACCAGATGGTGAAGGCGGCGGACGTGCGGGTGCTGGGTTTCGAAAGCCCCGGCAATGGCAGCATGTTGGTGCGGCTGGAAGGCGAAGTCGCCGCCGTGCAAGCCGCGCTCGACCGCGCCGAACAATACGCCGCCGGCCTGGGCGCGAAAATCGTCGCCACCTGTGTGGCCCGCCCCGATGCCGGCTTCACGCCGATGATTCATTTTCCCAATTCGCTAAATCCGCTCTATGGCGGACGCGACCAGTTTCTGCCCACGGATTTTCCCCCCACAAACCAAAAAACTATGAATACGAAAGAGGCCATTGGAATCATCGAAACGCAGGGGCTGACCGCAGTCCTCGAAGCCACCGACGCCATGTTGAAGGCCGCCAGCGTCACGCTGGTCGGCAAGGAAAAAATCGGCGCGGCGTACGTCACCGTCATCGTTCGCGGGGATGTGGCCGCGGTGAAAGCCGCCGTGGAGGCAGGCTCGCGGGCGGTCGGCAGCCTCGGCAAACTGGTGGCCGCGCACGTCATCGCCCGGCCTCATGACGATTTGATTGCCCTGTTGCCGAAATAGGCGTGCCGTAAATTGACCGCGGAAGGAATATCCGCCGGCCGGATTGGGCGCCCAACTTCCGAATCCTTCCCGGCGTAAACTCGCGGTGGCGCCGAACGCGATGGATCGCGCCCCGAATGCACAGACGAAGGCGATAGGGCGTTAATTTCAACTTGATGAAATCTCTGTTCGTTCTAGAATCACATTGTGCTCAAAGCAACGAAATCAGTGTATCCGTTGACCCGCCAGCAATCGGTTCCCATTCCGCGCGAGCAATCGCAGTTGAACAGCGCCCGCTCGACGGCGGTTGGCAACTACATGGACACGATCATTTGCGGCGATGCTGAGTCCACATTGTATGAGATGCCTCACGAATCAGTCAATGTCATCGTCACGAGTCCGCCTTACTACCAGCAGCGAGATTATGGCGCGGGATTGCAGATCGGAAATGAGGCTTCGCCGGAATCCTACGTGCAGAGATTGGCGGATGTTTTCCGGGAATGTTTCCGCGTGCTGGTGAAGGACGGCACATTGTGGTTGAACCTTGGAGACAAGTACAAGGACGGGAGGTTGCTGGGAATGCCATGGCGCGTGGTCTTCGCCCTGGAGAGCATCGGATGGATACTTCGATCTGACATCATTTGGCATAAAACCAACGCCATGCCCGCTTCTGTGAAAAACCGCCCGACGACGGACCACGAATATGTTTTTATGTTTTCCAAGTCGCCGGATTATTTCTACAACGCAGACGCAATTCGTGAGCCTCACGTCACCTTTTCGGAAAAGAGCCGGATGATGGGCGGGCGCGGGCATTTCGGCAAACGCGGCGGAACGCCGGAGCAAGGCAAGAATGGCGGGAATCCCAATCTCCACAATGGGCGATGGGATCAGGCGTTTCATCCGTTGGGCAGAAACAAGAGAACGGTCTGGCAAATTCCTTTGTCAAAATTCCCGGAGGCTCATTTTGCCGTATTCCCGGAAAAGTTGGTCGAAACCTGTGTCATGGTCGCGACCAGGCCAAATGATTTGGTGCTCGACCCCTTTGTCGGCAGCGGCACTGTGGCCATCGTGGCCCAGCAGTTCGGGCGTCACTTTGTCGGAATTGATTGTAGTGATGAGTACTGCGCCATCGCCAGGAAGCGCCTTGGGAAAAGCCAACTGGCTTTTGGCCTGGCGTGAATCAGGCAAACCGCTTGAAAAAGGGAACCAGCTTTTCCACTTCCTTTTCGAGCATCGGGCCAATGGCCTCGATCTGGTTCGGATTGGCGCGAAGATAAATCCAATGCTCGCAATGGAGGGATTTTAGGTCTCCACCCCAAGATTCCGCGATGATAACTGGCAAGCACTCGTAATCATTCTCATGCGCCACGGAAATCGCCTTGAAAATATCCCGTGTGAACAGATTGGCATGGCCGCCGCCCATTGTTTCGCGTGTCTTGACCGGCACCAGAATCGTTCGTTTCTTGCCGAGGATTTGCACATCGAATGTTTCCTCGTGGATTCGCTTTTCGCCGTCTCCGATCTTAAGTTGAACGGAGCATCTCTCAAAAACTCTTCGTAACGTCTCGCGCACAATCTCCTCAAATTTCGTTCCTTTGAGCGTCCGGCGACTTCCCTCAAGTCTTGCCAGCATCACTTCGGACAATGCCGGCCACGACCAACTCTCAGCCTGCGGAAACAAGGGGCCGACGAACTTGCGCAACTGGTTCAATAGGCTTGCGCGCTTTTCAGCCAAGGAATCGCCCGGAACCGAAGTCAGGAGCGGTTGCAGCCGTTGCGCAGGCGCGTCCCGTAGAATCCACGCGAGAAAATACCATTTTGCCGTTGCGTCCTTGTAGGGTCTAGCCAGGCCATCAAGCAATTGAATCCCAGTCTGTCTGGCCAAATAATCTTGGATAGCCCTTGTCGCTTTCACATCCGACGGCTCATTAATGAAGGCGTGGACGTCTTTATAACCGTGCTGCTTTAGATACACGCAGAAGTCCTCATAGAATTTCTGATTCTGTCGGACGATGGCCACGAGATCTCGCAGTCGCAGGTTTTCGATTATGAAGTCCATGTTCAGTGGCGGAAATGAGACGCCCAAAGCGCAGCAGCGTCAAGTGGCGAAACTGGGCAAGAATTGCCGCGCTGGTCGCCCCGGAAAAATGAGAGAATCTCAAATAGGGGCACTGCCGCGAAGGAGATTCGCGAAGGTGATCCGCTTGACCAGCGGCTTCGAATCCCCCAGCAAAAGATTGACAAATCTGCGAAATTCATCAAAATCCAGCGCATCAATGGTTGCGAATGCGCCAGCCCCAACCCGCGCCGTGGTGGAACACTTGGTTCGACAAGCTGTTTATCAACGGATGGGCAAGCCTTTGCCCAAAATGGCGTCCGCGCCAAACCCGCTGGTGGTGAACGTCCGCGCCCGGCATTGCCATCTGACGCCGGAGGCGGTCGAAGAATTATTTGGCAAAGGCCACCGGCTCACCGTTCACAAATGGCTGTATCAGGAGGGACAATTCGCCGCGGAGGAAACCGTCACGCTCATCGGGCCGCGCAACCGCGTGATTTCCCACCTTCGCATTCTGGGTCCTTGCCGGAGTTTTAACCAGGTGGAACTGGCCTACACCGACGCGATCGCGCTGGGCTTTGAGATTCCGCTGCGCCTGTCCGGCAACATCCAGGGCGCCCCCGGATGCCGGCTGATGGGGCCTGCGGGCTTTTTGGAAATGGCCGAAGGGGTGATTCGCGCCGCGCGCCACGCGCACATGCATCCGAGGGACGCGGAGTTTTACGGTGTGAACCACGGGGATTTCATGAAACTGAGGCTGGGAGGCGAATGCGGGCTGGTCCTGGACCGGCTGCTGTGCCGCGTGGATCCGAGTTTCAAACTGGAAGTTCACATTGACACAGATGAGGGCAACGCGTGCAACCTGCAGCCGGACACGGCTTGCGAATTGTTCAGGTAACCCGACCCAATCCACTAATCGAAAAACAGGAGAAACAAAATGAGTGAAGCGATAGGAATGATCGAAACCAGGGGTTATGCCGCCAGCGTGGAAGCCAGCGACGCCATGGTCAAGGCGGCGAGTGTCAGCATCGTCAGGACCGTCCCCATCGGGGGCGGTTTCATCACGGTCCTCTGCAAAGGCGACGTCGGCAGCGTGAAGGCCGCTGTGGACGCGGGCGCAAGGTCCGCCGGCAAAGTCGGCGAACTGGCCGGTTCGCACGTCATTGCGCGTCCGCACGAGGATTTGCTCAAAGCCTTCTTTGGCGAAGCCAAGGGGGGGAAGTAACCCGGAGGAACCCTCAACCCAGGAACCTTTTATGATACAGCAAGCAGTTGGAATGATCGAATGCAAGGGTCTTTGCGCCCTGCTCGAAGCAGGCGACGCGGCGCTCAAGGCCGCCAATGTCACCATGTCGGGCTGGGAAAAAATCGGCAGCGGATACGTCACGGCGTTTTTCCGGGGCGACGTTGCGGCGGTGAAGGCGGCGACCGACGCCGGCGCCGCGGCGGCCGCGCGCGTCGGCCAGGTCATCAGCGTTCAAGTGATCGCGCGTCCGCACGATGAACTGGGCACTCTGGGCAAGTGGCTGGAATAATTGGAAAGGAATTTTATGTCTCAAGCAATCGGAATGATCGAAACCCGCGGACTGGTCGCCCTGGTGGAGGGGACGGACGCGATGCTCAAAGCCGCCAACGTCAAGCTCGCCGGCCCCGTCACGCAGGTGGGCGACGCGCTCGTCACCACCATGGTCTTCGGTGAAGTGGCCGCGGTCAAAGCCGCGACCGACGCCGCCGCCCAGGCGATCAAAGCCATCAAAGGCGACCTCGTCAGTGTCCATGTCATTGCGTCTCCGCATCCGGACATCGAAGTTGTTTTGCCGAAAAAGAAGTGAACCCTTAACCAGCGAATCGCAGGTCCGGGGGACCGGCCGGGGCCGCGGCGGCGCCGCCGGTTCCGGATTTGCGATTGGCAAATCACACTTATGTTCCTCGCCATAGTTGAAGGCGCCGTGGTGGCCACCAAGAAAGACCCGTCCATGAGCGGGCGCAAATTGCTGTTGCTTCGCCCGCAACTGGTGGATGAGAAAGACCCGGCGAAGCTTCGTCCCGGCCCCAACACCATTATCGCGGTGGACAGCGTGGGCGCGGGCAAGGGAGAATTGGTCCTCTATACCCAGGGCAGTTCCGCGCGGCTCGCGCCGAACCTGAAAGACGCGCCGGTGGATGCGGTCGTCATCGGCATCGTGGATTCGGTGGATGTGCTCGGCAAACAGATCTTCAGCGCCCGGTCGCAGTAACGCGGGATTTTCCAAGCCATGAGCGCTGTGAACGAAACGTTGATTCGTGACGTTGTCAGCGAAGTGCTCGGACGGCTCAGCGGCGCCGTTCCCGCGCCGGCCCCCGCCCGTCCCGTTCCGGCGAAGCCCGTGGCCGCGCTCCCCAGGCCGCCGGCAAAATCCTGCGGTTGCGCGGCGCGAAACGGCCGGCGTCACTTTGGCGTTTTCCAAGAGGCCAGCCAGGCTTGCGCCGCGGCGCAGGACGCCTTCTTGCAATTGCGGCAGAAAGGAGCCGCGGCGCGCGAGCGGGTGGTGGCCATCGTCAAGATGCTCGCGGACGCAAAAGCGGTCGAGTGGGGGCGCCTGGAATTTGAGGAAACGAAAATCGGGCGTCTGGAGCACAAGATCGAAAAGCTCCGCCTTCTGCGCCTGGTGCCGGGAGTGGAATGGCTCCGGCCCGACGCCCGCAGCGGCGATCACGGAATCACACTGGAGGAATACGCGCCCTTCGGAGTCGTTGGCGCGGTGACTCCCCGCACCCATTCCATTCCGACCCTCAGCGGCAACGCGGTGAGCATCGTCGCCGCCGGCAACGCCGTCGTGTTCAATCCCCACCCGTCCGCGGCCCGTTGCGCCGCGGCGGCCGTGCGCGCCTACAACGAAGCGATTCGCCAGGAAATTGGCATTGAGAATCTGATCTGCCTTTGCCAGCACCCGACGCTGGACACCTTCAAGGCGATCTGGAGCCACCCAGCCGTGCGTCTGCTGCTCGTCACCGGCGGATCTGCCGCGGTCCAAGCGGCGATGCAGACGGGCAAGCGCGCCATCTGCGCCGGCCCCGGCAATCCGCCCGTGCTCGTGGATGACACCTGCTGTTTGACGCGCGCGGCCAAGTCGGTGATTCAAGGCGCGGCTTACGACAACAATCTTCTGTGCATCGGGGAAAAGCAGGTCTTCGTCCTCGACCGCGTTGCCGACGAACTGATGGCTGAAATGGCCCGGCACGGCGCGGCGCGGCTCAGTTCCAATCAATTGGAAGCCCTCACCAAAGCCGCGTTCACCTTCCAGGAGGGACCGGGCGGCGCTGGCGCGCGCGCCAGCGTGAACCGCGATTTCATCGGCCAGGACGCCTCGGTCCTGGCCCAAGCCGCCGGTGTTGAGGTGAAACCGGAGACGCCACTGCTGTTTGCCGAGACGGAGGAAAGGCATCCGTTCGTCCAAGAGGAACAGATGATGCCGTTCCTGCCCATCGTGCGCGTGAAAAGCGTGGAGGAAGGAATCGAGGCGGCCCGGAAATCGGAGCATCAGTATCGCCACACCAGCATCATCCACTCGCGCAACGTCGAACACATGACCGCGATGGCGCGCTCGCTCGACACCACGATTTTTGTCAAGAACGGCCCCTGCACAGCGGGCCTCGGACTGGGAGGCGAAGGATATCTCAGTTATTCCATCGCCACCCCGACCGGCGAGGGCGTGACGAACCCGGCAACCTTCACGCGCATGCGCCGCTGTGTCATGGTGGACAACCTGCGTATCTTTTGACCCATGCTTCTGGCCCGCGTTGAAGGCAATGTGATTGCCACTCGAAAGCATCCCAGCTTCCAGGGATGGCGGCTGGTCATTTGCCAGCCGGTCAACCGCGCGGGCGAGGCCGAATCCGCGCCCCTGGTGGCCATTGATTCCCTGGGCGCCGCCTTGCGCCAGCGCGTGATCATTTCATCCGACGGCGCGGCGGCGCGCAACGCCGTCGGCGACCAGAAAAGCCCGGTGCGTTGGATGATCATCGGCATCCTGGACGAAAACCAAGCGGGGGAGCTGGCATGAGACTCGGCGCTGTCATCGGCCGCGTGACCCTGGGCAAGACCTTGCCCGGGCTTGCGGGCGCGCGCTGGCTCATTGTCAGTCCCTTTACGCGGGACCATTACCAGCGCGGCCGGCAGACCCCTTCCGGCTTGAGCCAGGATCCGAGTCTGGTGGTGTATGATGACCTCGGCGGGGGCGTCGGCCAGACCATTGGCTTCATCGAAGGCCGCGAGGCATCGTCCCCGTTCGATCAGCCAACGCCCATTGACGCCATCAATGCCGCGTTGGTGGACGAAGTCTCTTACCATCCATTTTGAATATGAAACAAGTCATTAGCGTGAAAGATTTGCAGGACATGGTCCGCAGCGGCCAGGATGTCTCCTCCCTCCCGCCGGACGGATTGCTGACGCCGTCGGCCCGTGATTTTCTGCGCGACCTGGAAGACCAGAATTCGCCCCGGCGGCTCCATTCGCCATCGGCCGGCGTTTCAGGACCGCCCGCCAGACCGCTTTCGTCCAAAAGCTCCAAGTCCGAATTGGAGGCCTTTTTTGAATCCGGTTACTGCCTGAATCTGAAGCAACAGATCTGCGAGATCGGCCGGCGCTTGTGGCAGCGCGCTTACGTGGACGGCAACGGCGGCAACATGGCGATTCGGGCCGGCGAGGATCTGGCGGTCTGCACCCCCACCCTGGTCAGCAAGGGCTTCATGAAACCCGAGGACATGTGCCTGATGGACTTCGAGGGCAACCAGCTTTGCGGTCGGAAGAAGCGCACAAGTGAAATCCTGATGCACCTGCAAATGATGAAGCGCCAGCCCAAGGCGCTCGCCACGGTGCATTGTCATCCGCCGCACGCCACCGGCTTTGCCGTCGCCGGTGTCCAGCCGCCGACCTGCATGGTGCCTGAATACGAGGTGTTCGACTCCGTGGCCATTGCGCCCTACCGCACCCCCGGCACGCCGGAGATGGGGCGGCTGGTGGCCGATTTGGTGGAAAAGCACAACGTTATCCTCATGGCCAATCATGGCGTGGTTTCCTGGAGCCACAACAGCGTCGAGGACGCTTATTTCAAAATCGAAATCCTCGAATCCTATTGCCGCACCATCCTCGTCGCCGCGCAATTGGGCAAGCCGGCCCAAACGATGACCCCCGCGCAGCTTCAGGACTTGCTCAAGATCAAGCAGTCCCTCGGCATTCCCGATCCGCGCCAGGGTCTCAAAGAGTGCGAACTGTGCGACAACAACGAATGGCGTCCGGGCGTGAGCCGCGCCGTGCCTTCGGGAGAATCGCGACCCGCTGGATTTGACCCGGAAGCCGAGGCTGCCGTCAAGGCGATCACCGATCAGATCATGGCCGGGATCAGCAAATGATAATGGGATTTTGCGGGGCGCATTCTGCGGCCCGATGGCCAGGTGCCTCCACTTCGGACGGCCGTGCGGGTGGAGGAATCTTAATTCTCAGGGCAAATCCAGCGAGTCCTTGCGCTATGGGCCAACCGGAATCGGTTTGAGGCCGTTGGCCGACTGCTCCAATTGCAGGACGATGATGGTCTCCACGTCGTTTTGACCGGCGACAGGAACCGTAACTTCGACGCGTTGTTCGCTTTGCGAGAAGGGGACTTCCCCTCCTCCCAACCGTGAAGCGTGGAGGATTTTGGCAGGAAGCGCCGGCAGGGCTAATTTGCCGTCTCCCGCCCGGTCCAAAACATGCACATAAATCCGCTGGTCGTGATGCGTGGAGACGCCGTAAGCGCCCGGCAGGAACGGCCCGCCCCGGGTGGCATAGATGCTTTCCCCAAATTTGCCCAGCCAATCGCCGATTTCCTTGAGCCGCTGGGCCTGGGGCGGATCAATCTGGCCATCCGGGCGCGGGCCAACGTTTAGAATAAAATTGCCATCGCGGCCGGCGGCCTTGACGAGAAGCAGAATGCAGTCGCGCAGCGGTTTGATCGAGGCATTGGTCTTCCATCCCCAAACCCCGCCGGCCAGCGTCGTGCATAATTCCCAGGGATGATCCGAGTCGAAGCCGCCCAAGGCGCTGTCCCCTTCGCGCGAATGAAAATCTTCCGGCATGTCGGCCCGGCCATTGATGACTGCGCCGGGCTGGAGCTGGCGGAGCATGGCATAAACCTGGTCAGACTGCCAATTGAAGCGCCCTTGATAGGACTGTCCCGCGGGGCGCTTTTGCCATTGAGCGGCAGGCCCCCATTGTCCGCCAAAGCCGACCCAGTTCTGTTCTCCGCCATCAAAGAACAGAATGTCTATCTTCCCGTAATTGGACAGGAGTTTCCGCATCTGGCGGTGGTATTGGTCGCGCATCGCCTCCGCGCTCTGGAGTTGCAAATCGGGGAAAAAGAAACCGGGGAAACGCCAGTCCAGCGGCGAATAATAAAGCCCCACCA
>Ga0182027_10004584_pt1 | contig 21364 bp, 18 predicted proteins | sample 712E1DmetaG_FD_121300 | JGI IMG/M metagenome (GOLD analysis project Ga0182027, IMG submission 121300) | Permafrost microbial communities from Stordalen Mire, Sweden - 712E1D metaG (Illumina Assembly) | ecosystem: Environmental > Terrestrial > Soil > Wetlands > Permafrost | place: Sweden...
AAAACGAAAATGCCTTTCCAAACCGAAAGTGCCTACAGGAGAACTAAACGGTTGCGCCGCCCCCACTTACAACCGGACATCTTATCCACCCTCCGAAATCGCTGTGGTGCATGCCCGGTAGGGCGGCGCTGCCGCGCCGCCCAAGAATTCAGGGCAAAGCGGCAGCTTTGCCCTACCAGGAAGGCGAAGATTTTTGTCCTGCGCCCAAAATGGCAATTTTAATCTTTGAACCTGGGATTTTGAACTTAAACTCTCCTCCCGTTGATAAGACATTTTTGAAAAGGCAGGCCGAGTCACGGCGGCGCGGCAGCGCCGCCCTACCGGGACCTCCCGTTGATATTACATTTTTGAAGAAGCAGGCCCATTCGCAACGACCGCCGCCGCCGTGGCGCGACGAGATTCGTTCCGTTTTGATTTCGCGCGCGCGCCTGGCCCGCCGCGTCCACGCGATGGCGCGGCAGATCGAAAAGGATTTCGCGGGCGGCGATTTGGTCATCGTCGCCCTGCTCAACGGCACGGTGGTGTTTCTGGCGGATTTGCTCCGCGGCCTTTCCCTGCCGCTGCGGCTGGACTTCATCGGCGTCTCCAGCTACCGCGAGGGCGCCGGGTCCGGCAGCCTGGTTTTTACCAAGGAACTGCGGCTGGACGTGGGCGGGCGGGATGTGCTGCTGGTTGACGATATACTGGACACGGGCCGGACCCTGGCGCGTGTGCAGGCCAAATTGCGCGCGCTCCAGCCACGGCGCCTCAAAATCTGCGTCCTCCTGGACAAACCGGCCCGCCGTCTCGAAAAGATCGCCGCCGATTATGTCGGCTTCACCATTCCCGATGAATTTGTGGTCGGCTACGGACTGGATTACTGCGAGAAATATCGCAACCTGCCCTTCGTGGGCCTGCTCCACCCGAAAATCGCGCAAGGCGGGTAGCGTGAAATGAGAACCCCCCGGGCCATCATTTGTTGAGCAATTGCTCCAGGGCGTTGATGATGAATTGCACGGCCACCGCGGCGAGCAACAGCCCGAACAAGCGGGCCGCCAATTTGAGCGCCAGCGGGCTGAGATAATGCGCCCCGCGCACCGCCAGCCAAAGAACCCAGTAGCTGCAAAAACACACAGCCGCAATCGCCGCAAACAGCGCGATCACCTGGGAAAAACCACGCGCCTGGTTGAGCAGGATCAACGCCGTCGAAATGGACCCCGGCCCGGCCAGCATCGGCACCCCCAGCGGCGTGATGGCGATGTCATCCTTGGCCGCCCCGGCCGCGACCTCTTCGTCCGTTTCCCTGGCGGGCGAGCGTCTGGCATACAACATGTCCAGCGCAATGCGCAGGAGCAGGATGCTGCCAGCGATTTGAAAAGCGGGCAGGGTGATCCCCATGACGCGGAAAATAAGAGGCCCGGCGGCGGCAAAGAGCATGAGCACACCCGCCGCCACGCAGCAAGCCAGCCGGGCCATGCGCAGCTTGACCGCTGGCGTGTCCTGCGGCGTCATGGCGATAAACGCCGGCACCACCGCGATCGGATCCAGGATCACGAACAGCGAGCTGATCGCCAACAAAATATATTCGCCGAGTCTCATCTTATGCCTTGCGCCGGAAATCAAATTGGTTCCTAGACCAGCCCCGCCCATTTGCGGCCGATCCAATAGACGGCGAGGAGGAACAGGATGGCGCCGCCCCACCGCGGATCGCTCCAGAGGCGCACGCGCTTTTCCACGGCACCGGGTTCGGGCAGGAGTGAAATCTGTTTGACAACATTGTCGAACTGGTCCGCCGTGAAGCTGGCGCCCTGGGAGACGGCGGAAATCTCCTGGAGGATGCGGGCGTTGACGGGCTGGCCCAGTTTCTCCAGGAGGGGCGGAACGACGAGCAACCCGGTTTCCAGACGGCGGCCATGCGCCTCGGAGGCGACCTGGATTTGGTACGGGCCGCTTTCCTGGGCGATGAAGGCGGACTTGAAAACGCCCCAGCCCCCTTCCAGGAGCGCAAACTCCAGCCGCTCGACCCGCCCGCCCGGGGAGGTGATTTTGCCGGTGACGGGTCCCTTGTCAATAGGAAAACCGGCTTCGTCCAGCACGGTGCTTTGGAGGAAGACGGGGTCGCCGGCCTGCGGGGTTTCCGGGCTGTAACTCAGGCGGATGCCGTCCTTCCCGGAAAGGTGGCGCTGATGGGCCATCCAGCGGACAACCTGGCCCCAGAAGCGGTAATGGAACTTGTCCTCCACGCCCCGCCGCCAGCGCCAGGCGCTGTCGGTGCCCAGGAACAGAACCTTGCCCGCCCCGGCGGCCCGGGTGACCAGCAGGGGCATGCGGCCAAAATCATTGCGCAGGGAGGAATGGACGGCGAGGACCTCCGAGCCGGGCCGGCTCTTTTCCACGGCGGCGGACCAGAAGAAGCCGGGCAGTTGTTTCCAAAGCTCGTCATTGCGATCTTCGTCGGAATCAAAGCGGGTGAGCCAATGGCGTTTGCCGGCGCTGGTCAGGACCAGTTCCGCCTCATTCTGAAGCCCGATGCCCAGCGGCTTGGACGGGTCCAACAGGACGGGATATAAATCGGCGAGCGGGCTGTCAAGAAAGCTCGCTTCGCGGCCGCGCGGTCCCGGGACAAAGACCAGCCCGCTGGCCTGCTGCTCGACCAGGCCCCGGATCATGGCGGCGTTGGTGGGCGTCAACTCATTTTGGCCCAGGCCAACGTCGCCCAGAAAAATCACATCGTACGGGGCCAGCGCCTCCTTGGTGGCGGGGAAGGCGGGGATGTAGTTGGGGCCGTCGCCCGGCCCGATGTCCGGGTGGTAAAGGAGGCACTGCATGTCCACGCCCGGATCGCGTGCCAGGGCGTTGCGCAGGTAGCGGTATTCCCAGCGCGGGAGCGAATCCACCACCAGCACCTTGAGCTTTTCCTGGCGGATGGAAATATGGAAGGAACGCTCGTTGTTCTCCGCAATGCTCTCCTCCGGCTCCACAGGCACTCTGACGGTGGCGGTGATTTCCCCAGCAGCGCGCGGGGACCAGAGAATGGCCTCTTCCACCGCGCCGTTGGGCGGGATGGTGATGTCCTTTTTCGCCTGCTGCCCCTGCGCGTCGTAAATCGCGACCGTCGTCTTGACCTGGCGGGCAAGGCGGCTGGTGACCTTGAAGGGAACGGCGATGTCCTCGCCCAAAAGACCGTAGGCGGGCATGGAAACATCTTCCAGGATCAAGTCCGGCAGGGGCGACTCCCGGCCGGCCGCCACGGTGAAGATGGGGATGTTCTGTTCGCGATAGCGCGTGGCGGTGGCCAGCGGGGATTTGCCCAGGTTCCAATCGCCGTCGGTTATCACGAGGACGGCCTTGAGGTTTTTGAAACGCTGCAAAGTCTGTTCCAGGGCGGCGTTGAGGTCCGTGCCGTTGATGGCATTGGCGTTGGTGGAAGGGACGGCAAAGTCCTGGACCGCCACCCGAGCCTTGTTCTCCAGGGGCAGCCAGAATTTGGCGGCGCGCCGGGCGTCCAGCCATTGGACGCGGCTGACGACGCGGTTGGACAGCGTCAGATCGCGCGTCTTCATGCTGTCGGAGGCGTCCATGAGGATGGCGATTTCGGGCGCGACGTTCCGCTGGAGGTGTTGCACGTATTCCGGGCGCAGGAGGGTGAAGACGAGCAGCGTGACCAAAAGAAAGCGCAGGCATTCCAGCCGGCCCACGGCGCGTCCGCGGGCGTTGCGCTGCCAGTTGGCAAAACCCAGCCAGCCCGCGTAAAGCCAGACGGCCAGGGCGGGGACGAGCACCGAGAGCGGGGCGGCGAGTTGGAGGCGGTTCACGGCGCGGCAGGTTGCCCCATCACTGAGGGGAGTTGGCTAAATATATGATCTCCAAAAGCATCGGCACACAATCCTGCTTCACAAAGCGGGGCCGTGCAAGTCTGCGCATTGTGTAAAAAGTGTAATCCCCAATGAAGCTTAATGAAGGTTTAAAAAAAATTATGACGAGAAGAGGCAAGCAGGCGGATACCGCGATTGACAGGAACAGCAGGAGGCCCCGGCTGTCAAAAGACTAAAAATAGGGCTTGCATAATAAAAAGGGAATCTTATCATCCCGCCCAATCACATGTTTTGGCATCAGGAATCTGAAACGCTGGCTCGCCCGGCGCTCGAGGCTCTGCAACTTAAACGGCTGCGGGATACCGTCCAACGCCTGGAGCGGGTGCCGTTTTATCGCGCGAAATTTCAGCAAAGCGGCTTCAAGCCGGAGCAGATCAAATCGGCCGACGACGTGCGCCGGCTCCCCTTCACCACGGCGGCGGATTTGCGGGAGAATTACCCGGATGGATTGCTGGCGGTTCCGCGCGAGGAGGTCCTCCGGCTCCATACCTCCAGCGGAACGACCGGCAAACCCAAGGCGCTGTTCTTCTCCCGGCGCGACGTGGACAACGCGGCGGAACTGATCGCCCGCGCGCTTTGCATGACGGGGGTGACCCGCCGCGACGTGTTCCAGAACATGATGAGCTACGGACTTTTCACCGGCGGCCTGGTCATGCACTACGGCGCGGAGAAAGTCGGCTGCATGGTCATCCCCGCCGGGCCGGGCACCTCCGAGCGCCAGTTGCTGCTCATGCAGGACTTTCGAACGACGGTCATCCACATCCTGCCCAGCTATGCGCTTTACTTCGCGGATTTTCTGGAGAAAAAGGGGGTGGATGCGCGGAAGAGCCTGGCGCTGCGCAAGGCCTTCGTCGGCGCCGAGCCGCACACCGAGGAAACCCGGCGGAACATCGAAGCCGCGCTGGGCATTGATGTCTATAACTCCTACGGCCTGACGGAAATGAACGGACCCGGCGTGGCCTTCGAGTGCGAGGGCAAATGCGGCATGCATCTGTGGGAGGACAATTACGTTTTGGAGATCATCAACCCCGCCACAGGCGAGCCGGTGGAGGACGGGAAAACCGGCGAACTGGTCCTGACCAGCATCAACCGCGAAGCGATGCCGCTGTTGCGCTATCGCACACGCGACCTGACTTCCATCATCCCCGGCCCCTGCGCCTGCGAGCGCACGCACCGGCGCATCCACCGCATCACCGGGCGGTCGGACGACATGTTGATCGTGCGCGGCGTGAATATTTTCCCGCAACAAATCGAGCGCGTGCTCATGGCCATGCCGCAGATCGGGCGCAACTACGTCATCCAAATCGAGGGGCTGGACGACCTGACGGTGAAGGTGGAATTGTCATCCTCGGGATTCGACGGGGAAGTCGGGCACCTGACGGAGCTGCAAAACCAGGTGGCGGAAAAGCTGCGGGCCGAAATCTGGATCCGGCCCAAGGTGGAGCTGCTGGCCTCCGGTTCGCTGCCCGTCGCCGAAGGCAAGGCCAAGCGTGTTATTGACAAGCGATCCCTTTGAACCGGCCCAAATCCACAACCCTATGAATACGGTCAAACTGGTGGCGGTCTTCGCGGAAAACCGGCCCGGCCAGGCCGCCCGCGTCACCGGCATCCTGGCGCGCGCCGACATCAACATCCGGTGCATCACCGTAGCCAGCAGCGGCACTTTCGGCGTGATGAAGCTGCTCGTCAACGATCCGGCCGCGGCCTGCCAGGCCCTGAAAACCGAGGGCTTCTCCGCCACCTTGATGGACGTGATCGCCGTGGAAATGGCCGATCAGCCGGGCGCGTTGCACTCCGTCGCGGATTGTCTGGCCGCGCACGACATCAACCTGGCCAACACCTCCGGTTTCGTGGCCAACAACCGCGCCGTCCTGGTCATCGAAGTCCAGGACCCCGCCCAGGCCGGCGATGTTCTCAAGGAGCACGGATTCCACATTCTGACGCAAAAAGAGGCGCTGTCGGTTTAGTCAACCCTAATTTATGAGGCACCCATGAATGAAAACAGATCCCACGCCGCCCAAGGCTGGACGGTGGTCCTGGCCGGCTTGTCCATCAACCTGATCCTCGGCGTGCTCTACGCCTGGGGAGTCGTCCAGAAGGCGCTCGTCAGCAACTGGCATTGGAAGGGCACGGACGCCGCGTGGCCGTTTAGTGTGGCCACAGTTTGTTTCGCCGTCATGATGGTCTTCGCGGGGCGGTGCCAGGACAAGTTCGGACCGCGTCTGGTGGCCACGGCCGGCGGCATCATGCTGGGCTTGGGCTTGATCGCCACAGGGATGGCGGATTCACCCGCCGCCATGGCGCTGTCCTTTGGTGTCTGCGGCGGCCTGGGGATTGGCCTGGGTTACTCCGCAACCACGCCGCCCGCCATCAAGTGGTTTCCGCCCGCGCGCAAGGGCGTCATCACCGGGATTGTGGTCAGCGGCGTGGGTCTGGCGGCGGTTTATATCGCTCCGCTCACAACCTACCTTCTGGGGGATGCCGGTTTGCGGCTTAACAAGGCGGCGGTTTCCTGGCTCCCGTTCACCGGCTCCATTCTGGGGAGAACCACCATTTCGACATCATTTATCTGGCTGGGCATTGGCACCTTGATTCTGGTGCCGCTGCTGGCGCAGCTTTTGCGCAACCCGCCGGCGCAGCCGGTGGCGGCGGCGGGCGCGCCCGTCAAGACGGCGGCGGCGCCCCGGCGCGAATCGGATTGGCAGGAGATGCTGCGCACGGGACAGTTTTACCTGCTTTGGCTGCTGATGGTGCTGGCCGTCTTCGCGGGCCTGATGATCATCACGCAGGTGGGCAAAATCGCGGACCAGCAGGCGGGCTATAAGTGGGGATATGTGCCGATTGCGACGCTGGCCATCTTCAACACCTTTGGCCGCCTTCTCGCCGGGGCGCTTTCGGACAAAATCGGGCGGACCCGGACGATGACGCTGGCGTTTCTGTGCCAGGCGGCGAACATGCTGGCTTTCAGCCATTACACCACCCCGGAACTGGTGGTCTTCGGCGCCGCTTTCACCGGGCTTTGCTACGGCACGGTCTTTACGCTCATGCCAGCGACGACGGCCGATTTCTACGGCATCCGCAATCTCGGTGTCAACTATGGTTTGGTGTTCACTGCTTTCGGCGTTGCCGGTGTGGTCGGCCCCATGTTGGGGGCGGGAATTAACGATCACTTCAAATCGTATTTCTGGGCCTACATCATTTCGGCGGTGCTGCTGGTGGTCGGCGCCATCCTGGCGTGTTTCACCAAACCGCCGGCGACGCGCGCCGTGCCGGCGCAGCCCCAGCCCGGCGCGTCTTAGGATGCTCCCGCTCAGAAGCGTCCCTCGCGCAGCGCGGTTTCCAGTTGCCGCAGGTCCTTGGGCAATTCCGCCGTCCAACTCATTCTCACTCCGGGCTGCTCCGGGTGTTCCAGCCGGAGCGTCTCCGCGTGCAAGGCTTGCCGCGGGAAATCCAGCGCCGGATGGGCCGGGTCGTGCGCCCGATGCGCCGGGTTGTAGGTCCTGTCCCCGATCAACGGCATTCCCGCTTGCGCCGCCTGGACGCGGATTTGATGTTTGCGCCCCGTCTCCAGCCGGAGCCGCAATTTGCTGCAAAACTCCTTGCCCCCGGCCCGCGCATATTCCGCGATGACTTCGTAGTGCGTGACGGCCTCGCGGGCTTCGTCGCCGGCGGCCCTGGCCTGCGCGTCGGAAAGAACGCGCTGGCGCAATTCATCCCGGCTCAATTGCAGCCATTGCCGCCAGGTCCCCTGCGGCGCGCCCGCCCGGCCCTGCGCATAGGCCACATATTCCCGTTGCATCGTGTGCGCCTTCAATTGCCCGATCAGATGACGGCGCGCCGCCGGATTTGCGGCAATGCAAAAGACCCCGCTGGTATATTGGTCCAGCCGGTGGACCGGCAACAATTGCAGCCGCCGGTAAGCGGGCGGGAGCGACTTCCCCGCCGCGCCGCGCTCATGGGCCTTGAGTTTGCCCGCCAGGAAATCCGCCAGAATGCTCAACGCGGAAAGATCGCCCTCCGCCGCCGGCACCGCAATCAGCCCCGGCCCCTTGTTGACAATGGCCAGGGCCGAATCCAGATAGAGCAGCGAAACACGCGGATGAATCTGCCACCCGGCCCCGCACGCCAGGGTCGTGGCATGGCGGCCGCGCAAGAGCAGCGATTGGCCCGGATCGGGGAGCAGCCAATGCGGTTTGCGGAGGACGGTTCCGCCGACACTGACCCGTCCGGCCAGAATCCACTGTTTGGCGCGGCTTTTCGGAGTGTCGGGATGCTCGCGCAACAGCCAATCCAGCAAGGGGCGGTCCTGGTTTTCCATAACATCACCGGCGCGCGCGGTCCGAGCCGCCATTATTTCAGGGCGGATTTCCGGTTGCGCAGCCGGGAAAGAGTGGAGCGGGTGGCCAGGTCCCGGCGGCGCCGCTCGGAGGATTGGTTGGCGCGGGACTGGTCGTTTTCCAGCCCGCCCATTTTCGGTTGGGCGCTGGCGGCTTTCTTGGGGCGATACGGCATGAATGCAAAATACCGTACCCTTCGCCAGCGCGCTAGAAGAACCTCAGATCAGGCCGGGGAGGCCAGGGCGGAGTTCATGCGCTTGATCGCTTCGTCTATCTCGTCGGTGTTCTTGAAGCCGATGACAATGGCGTCCAGTTCGGGACGGGACATGGCGAAGCGGATGGATTTCTCGCGGTCCTCCGCATTGACGAATGTGCCGTCGCCGATGATTTTCATGCCGATGACGCCGCGGCCTTTGGCGCGCATCTTCTTCAATTCGTCCATGACCGGCTCAATTTCATGGCCCGGGTCGGTGGGGGTCCACATGACTTCCTCCACGCCGTCCATGCGGCGGCCCATGGGATTGACGCGCACCAGATGGACCTCGGTCCAATCGGAAACGACGGAGGCGCGCAAGGCGGGCAGGCTGTGGCAGGAGATGCCTTTGGAACGAATCCACTTCTTCTCCTTGGCCTGGTCAAAGGCGTCCATGACGGGCTTGAGATCTTCCCTCCAGCCGTTGCTGACGACGCAATGGAGAAGCATGCTGTCCACGTAATCGGTGTTGAAGACCTTGCGGTGGCGGTCAATGGCGGCGAGGACATCGGCGGGTTTGCCCTGGATTTTGGACTGGATGAAGAGCTTCTCGCGCGGGAGGCCCTTGATGGCGTCGGCAATCCATTCAAAGGTGATGTAGGATTGGGCGCAGTCAATGTAGTGGATGCCCTGGTCGTAGGCATAATGGACCAGGTGGGTGAAGCCATCGCGGCCCAGGGCGGTTTGCTTGCGGCCGCTGTCGCTGCCGGTGCCCATGCCGAGGCGGCTGAGTTTGATGCCGGTGTTGCCGAGGGTCACCTCGTCCACGGCGGTGCGTTTGGCCGGAGCCTGGGCGCGCAGGAGTCCGTCCGGGGCCAGGGCCATGACGCCGGCGGCCAGGGTGGATTGTTTGAGGAACTGGCGGCGGCTGCAATTGGAATTCATAGTGCGTTCATCCTTTCCGGGTTGTCTATAAGGCTAATTCATGCTTTTGTTTCATTCCGATTATCCTACAACCGAGAAGGTAAGATGTCCCCGGCGGGATGTCAAGAGGCGGACGGGTGTTTCTTGCGCGGGCGAAATTACCGCAGGACCAGTTCGCAACAGGGATCGGGCTGCTCGACAGGGGCGGATGGGGCGGGGGCCGGGTGGCGGAGGACGTTGCGCAAGGTGTCCAGAAGCACGCCCGTTTGATAGGGCTTGCGCAGGAACAGTTTGTCCGGGACGCGCAAGGAGGCTGGGATTTGCCCCACGGAAACGGTGGCGCTGGCCAGCAGGAGGATGGCTGGATTGATCCGCCGGAGTGTGCCGATGGTTTTCTCCATGTCGGGCATCATGAGGTCCGCCAGGACCACGCCGATTTGACGCCAGTTGCGGCGGTAGAGTTCCACGGCTTCGGCTTCATCGGAACTGGCGAGGACGCGGTAGCCGGAGGCGGCGAGGACTTTTTGGACGACGGCGGCGAGGGCTTCGTCGCCATCGAGAATGAGGACCAGTTCGCCGGCGCCGCGGGGCGGCTCGGGGAGGAGGGCGGCGGGCTGGGGCGCGCCGGCGGCGGCGGGGAGATAGACTTTGACCTCGGTGCCGCGGCCCGACTGGCTTTTCAACTCGATGCAGCCGCCGCAGCCGTTGACAATGCCGAGGACGGTGGACAAGCCCAGGCCGGGGCCTTTGCCGACTTCCTTGGTGGTGAAAAATGGATCAAAGACGCGGTCCAGATGCCGCGGCTCGATGCCGGCGCCGGTGTCGGCCACAATCCAGAGGACATAACGGCCGGGGTTGGCGCTGGGGATGGCGGCGGCGGCCGTGGCATCCAGGGTGGTGTTGCGGGCGGAGAGGGTGAGGGAGCCGCCCTGGGGCATGGCTTCGCGGGCGTTGTGGCAGAGATTGACAAGGACCTGGTGCAATTCGGTGCTGTTGCCTTCGACCATCCAAAGGTCCTTGGGGACGGCAAATTTCAAGGTGATGTTGCCGGGGAAGGTTTCGCGGATGAAGGCGGAGAACTCCCTGAGGAGGCGGGAGGTCTGGAGGGGGGCGCGGACGCCCTGGGCGCCGCGGGCGAAGGTGAGAATTTGTTTGACGACACCGGCCCCGCGCTGGGCGCCGGCTTCCATGGAGTCGAGCAGGGCGAGGGTGCCGCGGTCCTTGATTTCAGCGCGGAGGAGGGGGCCGATCATCAGGACCGGGGCCAGGATGTTGTTCAGGTCGTGGGCGATGCCGATGGCCAGGGTGCCGATGCTGTCCATGCGCTGGGCGTGGAGCAACTGGGCTTCGAGTTTCTTTTTCTCGGTGATGTCGGAGTCAATGACGAGGATGGATTTGGGCTGGCCCTGGGGATCGCAGACCAGGGTCCAACGGCTGTGGACCAGGAAGGGGCGGCCGGTTTTGGAGCAACGGTTCAGTTCGCCGTTCCAGTCGCCCTTCTCGACCTGGGCGCGGGCTTTGCGTTCCTGGGCCGCGTCGTCGGCGCCGGGGCCGGACAAGTCGGTGATGCGGTTGCCGAGGACTTCGGCGGAAGTCCAGCCATAGAGGCGTTCGGCGCTCTGGTTCCAAAAGCGGACGGAGCCGTCCAGGTCGCGGACATGGATGGCATCGTGGGCCAGATTGAGCATTCTGGCCTGGTCGCGGATGCAGGCCTGGGCGTCTTTGCGGACGAGGATTTCGGATTGGAGGCTTTGGTTGGCGGCGTGGAGGTCGGCGGTGCGTTTTTGGACCAGGGTTTCCAACTGTTCGAGTTTGAGGGCGGCTTCCTGGTGGAGACGCCATTTTTCGGTGAGGGCGTTGGCCAGTTGCAGGACTTCCATCGTGTCAAATGGTTTTTTAAGTATGACCAACTGGTCGTTGTTGCCCAGGCGGGCGAGCATGCTGTTCCAGGAATAGTCGGAGTAGGCGGTGCAGATGACGATTTGCAGGTCGGGGCAATGCTGCCAGAGATGCACGGAGGTTTCCACGCCGTCCCATCCCGGCGGCATGCGCACGTCCACAAAAGCCAGGGCGTAAGGGCGGCCGGCGGCGGCGGCCTGGCGGGCCTTGGCCAGACCCTCTTCGCCTTGATAGGCGGAATCAATTTCAAAGGCGGGCACCTGCCCCGTGGAGGCCGATTCGCCGAAGAGCAGTTGTTCGGCCGCGGTCAGGCCGGGACTGGTTTCCTGGCCGCTGCAGAGGATTTTGCGAAAATCGTCATGCACGGCCCGGTTGTCATCCACCACCAGGATGCGCAAATTCTTTTCCACGACAAGAGGGGTCATAGGGTTGCTTTTTTGGGTTCGACGGGCAGATCGAGGACGAATTGGGCGCCCCGGCCCAGGCCCTCGCTGTGGGCGGTGAGGGCGCCGCCCAATTCCCTGGCGGTAATGGCGCCGCTGTGAAGGCCAAAACCGTGGCCGCCCTTGCGGGTGGTGAAGCCGTGCTCGAAGACGCGGGACAAATGCTCCTTGGATATGCCGATGCCATTGTCAATGACAGAGACGCGGACGCCGCCGGGGGCCGCTTTTTCGACGCGGACGATGACGCGTTTTTCGTGGGCGCCGCCTTCATCCACGGCGTATTTGGAGTTGTGGAGGAGGTTGATGAGGATTTGCAGGACTTTGTGTTTGTCCACCAGGATGGGCGGGGTGTCGTTGTATTCGCGGATGACCTTGATGGAATGGCGGCCCATGGCGCCCTTGTGCATGTCCAGGGCGTCATCCACCAAATCGGGCAGACGGATGGATTCGATGACGCCGGCGGTGCGGGCGTAGCTTTGCTGGGCGGCGACGATTTCCTTGATGTGTTCGATGTTGGAGGAGAGGGACTGGAGTTCGTTCAGCATCTCCTCGCGCTCGGCCGCCAAATGGATGGCGAGATCGGACAAGTAGGCCGGCAACTGGCTGCCTTTGGGACTAGCCAGGAAGCCGGGAAGATCGGCGGCGTTTTCCTTGATGAGGGCGGAAACTTTCGTGACGTTGAGGATTCTGGAAGCGCGGATTTTCTCACCCAGGACGGAGGAGGAAACATTGACACTGTTGAGGACATTGCCGACGTTGTGGAGGATGCTCGTGGCCACTTCGGCCATGCCGGCGACGCGGGAGGCTTCCACCAGTTGCGCGTGCATTTCCGCCAGCTTGGCTTCCGCCTCCTTGACGGCGGTCAGGTCCTTGGAAATGCCCATGGTGCCGATGATTTTGCCGTCATCGTTGCGCAAGGGCATTTTGGCGGTGATGCACCAGGAGTCCTTGCCCCCTTTGAAGGTCTCCTTCTCGATCTTGCCGACGAGGGCCTCGCCGGTGCGGATGATGTTCTGCTCGTCGGCGTAGGCCTGCTGGGCGTGTTCGTCGCGGAAGAAATCGAAGTCTGATTTTCCGATGATCTGGTCGTGGGTCAGGCCGAAGCGCTCATGCACCGCCCTGCTACAGCGGATAAATCGGGAATTGAGGTCCTTGAAGTAAATGAAGTTCCAGGAATTATCCATGAGCGCGTGGAGGTAGCTGCGTTCGCTGCTCAATTCGGCTTTTTGCCGGGCTTCCTGCTCCATGTGCCGCAGGCCCGATGACACATCCTCCGCCAGATCCTCCAGCAGGGAAATCTCCTTTCCGCCAAAGAAGTTCGACTCCGAGGAATACAGGCAAACCGCGCCCGGCACGCCGTCGGCGCATTGAATGGGAAAAGCGGCGGCGGCGCCCTTTCCGGTTTTTTTGGCCAGCGGGCCGCCCGGGAGGGCCAGGCTGGCGGCCGCGCAATCGTTGCAGACCACCGTTTTTGCCCCGCTCAATGCCGCTTGGGCCAGGCTGCAAGGGTCTTCTCCTCCGCCGGCTGGGGACATGATCTGGTTGACGTCACACCCTGCCGTTCCGCTCCAACAGAGCGGAACCACGGGGCCGGTCTGCGCCTCGCGGCGGCCGATCCACGCCAGCACAAAACCGCCGTCGTTGACCAGCCGCTGGCAGATTTGGGGCGCGACCGTCTCGCCGGATGGCGCGCGAACCATCACCTGACTGACCCGGCTGGAGGCATGGTATAGCCGGTTGAGCCGGCGTAATTCGAGGCTCGTGGTGTCACTCATTTCTATCCTTATCGGCCAATGGCGGGGAAACTTGACCCCTAATTTGACGAATTTGACGAATTTGACAAATGAGCGCCGGTGGTTGAGTTTATGGCCATGAAATCACTTTTCCCAATCATCGGCCTGCGCGCGACCGCGTGGGTGGCGGCGGCGTTTATTTCACTCAGTCTGGCTGGCGAAGCCAGGGCGCAGAAGGGGGTTCGCCTGCAGCCCCCGGTCGTGGCGCAGCCGGAAACGATCGCCAATGAGAGCGCCGAGGCGGGAATGCTGCGGCAGGCTTACGAATTGCTCTCGGCGGCAGATCATGACTACCAGGGACACCGCGTCAGGGCGATGAAGCAAATCGAAGTCGCCGCCCAACATCTGGGAGTCATGTTGCGCGGCGACGGAAAAGGCCATATAGCCCAGGCAACCTCCGACGCGCAGCTTCGCGGCGCGCAAGCGTTGCTGGTGCAGGCGAGCAGTGGATTAAAGGCGGGTCAGGGGCTGGCGCACGTCAAGCTGGCAATCGCGCAACTGAACGTCGCCCTCTCCATTCGCTGACGGCAACGCGTCCCGCTTTGGAGGGTAGGGCGGCGCTGCCGCGCCGCCCTGAATTAAGGCGAAGCAGCAGCTTCGCCCTACCAGACTATGAAATATCCGGGCTGACGCCTTGCCGTTGACGGCGTTAATCGTTCTTGGGCGGAGCGGCGGAGGGTGAGGGGGTGGATTTTGCGGCGCTGTCCGCGGCGGCGGACTTTCCGGCTTTGCTGTCGGTCGTGGTTCCCGGTTTGGCGTCTGTCTTGGCAGGCTTCTGCGCCTCGTTCTCCTTCTTGGCGCCGGCCTTGTAACTATCGCTGCGGTAATCGGTGGCGTAAAAGCCGCTTCCCTTGAAAATCAGTCCGCCGCCCAGGCCGATGCGGCGCTGGACCTTGCCTTTGCCCCACGGTTTTCGGGGGCAGACGTCGCGCGGGCAGACGGTCAAGGCGCCGGCCTTGATGGACTGGACCTTCTCAAAGGCATGTCCGCACTTGGAGCAGATATATTCGTAAGTCGGCATAAGCGCGGACAACCATATCCCAAACGGCCAATTTTCAAAGGAATTTGAAGCCTACTCGCGCTCAGCGCCGCCGGGCTGGGCGGCGGGTGGCGCGGATGCGCCGGCGCGCTTCAGGCGAATCACCAGATTGGTCAGCTTTACCAGCCAGACGACCGGCTCGGGCGTGGCCGGCTCTGTCAAGTAACCGTCCGCATGAATTTGCGGCCAGACTTTTTGCCCCTTTTCCCACCACTGCTCTCCGTTATAGGTTGCTCCTGTTTCTGGGAGAGGTCCCATTGTATAATTTCTGCCTTCAAACCCGAACCGCCCGCCAAAGAACGTACATGCCGATTTTATAACACTGTTTTTCGCAGGGACCAGTCTGCCGCCGGGAATTGTTGGATCGTTTGTGCTGAATTCCAGGGTGAATTCCTTGATGGGCTTGCCGGTTTGATCGTCCACCACCTGCCCGGCGAAGCCGCAGCCACTCGTCAGCGCGTCGGCCGCCTCTTCATACACTCGCAAAAGGCCTCTGGTTCTCTCATCGGCTAATTTCCCAAAGTACTCTTCCAAAGCACGAACCAATGGCTCAATGGATCGTTGCATGGTTACACTGAAAAGGTCGCCATTGATCTCCGAAAAAGAAGTCACCACGAAATAGTCTGGCGTTTCGGCAAATGGCGGGAAGAATGAGCCGCCATAATTCTCCCAATCAACCGGGGCCTTTTCTGCCGCCGGAAAGAAATAAAGCGGCATCCCGGGATGAGGCGGGCCACGCAGTCCATGAGGAAAGCTAGGCTTATTAGTATCGAACGAAATGTTCAAGTTCGTGAAATCAATGCGAAAAAGCGGCTGCTTCGCCTGACCTTGCGGCCATTGGATCTCCCCTGGCTTCCGGTCCAACTGGCATGTTCAGTCTTCGGGCAGGAGGTTGCGCAGTTCGGCGAGGACGGTTTCCGGGGGCTTTGGAATTCGAGCCGCGTCCCAATCCGCCGCGTCATAGACCCTTTCCGGCAGGTAATCGAGGCGCGGGTTGTTCTTGTTCTTCTCCCACCATTCCCTCCAAGCCTGGATACTCTGCTGCCGGTCCGCCTTTGAAAAGCCGGGATTGTACCGGCCATCTTTGCGCCCGGTTATCATTTGGATGTATAAATAGGAACCAGTCCGGGCGTAATCGGCGTCATTATCAAGCAGGTCAATCAGAGCCGGAATCGCCTGTTTTCCGAACGGGGCGAATACGGCATGGAACAACCCCTGGATCATCCCATCCTCAACCTTCCGCCCGGAAGGCAATGTCCAGCCAAACGGCTCCCCACCGAATTCCTCCCCTTTGAAATTCACAACCGAATCTTCCTTCACGACGTAACTCACCGCCTCTTCCACTGTGCGCAACTGAGGGGTTCCGGGTAAATCCCGCCACTTTCTCGCGCGCGCCAACCAGTGCGGCAAACCGTACATTCGAGTTGACTGCGCCCCCTTCCACGGCCAATCCGGATCGGGCGCATTGGTTGTGACTTCGATTTCCACCGGTTTGCTGACGACGCGATCCGGTGCGTACTTTCCGATATACGTCGCGGACTTCACACCGAAAACGGCCACTCTTACAGTGTGTGTTCCGGGGGAGACCACCAGGGGAGGATTGGTGGGGTAATAGTGCCACAATGACCCGGTTATAAACCCGCCTCTGCCAAGTTCACCGGGTCCAGGGACCCGCCAGCCGCCATTCAATACGAGCGGGAGCCCCGTCCATGCTGGACCAGGCACGACCTCTAATTCAACTCCATAGCTGAGAAAGGGGCTGTCGGATGGGCTTCGCAGTCCATTGTTGACGTACCAGCGGCCATCCACCTCCAACTCCCAAGCCTCCTGGTTCGTCATGGCCCATCGCTTAGGCCCTTTGTTCTCGATGTCCACCAGCAATCGTGGTGTCGTGTCCCCAGGCACGGCATTGGCCGGCAACCGCAAGCGCACCCGGAAACCATCAAACGCCTCGCCCCAGTCCGATTGCGGATTGGCAGGCGCAGGGGGTGTTTGCGAATTCGCAGCGGGAAGAACCTTCAGTTTGAATGAGTCGGTGAATCGTTCGGAAACAGAGTCGTTGGTGGAAAGAACATCGGGGTAAAACAGGGCAAATCCAGTCGCCGACATGGCATTGGTCTGATGACTTGCGCCGGAAATCAGATCTTTGTAGAGATGAATTTCCCGGCTCGCATTTACCGTGTACGTGTATTCGCCGGGTTGCTTGAATATCCCGCCGCCCCGCAAAAGCACCCGCTCCGTGTACACGGAGCCGGGATCAATGGGCGTCCCGGCATTGATGCCCCAGATTTGACTGAAAGGGTTGAGATATTCACCACCCAAGCCAATCGGCGTGTCCATCCAGTTCGAATCAGTCCTTTCCAGGCTGGGGTCCGGTATGATGTCTCCTTTGGCGTCTGTCGCCCAAAACCTGAACGGGTTGGGGCCTCCGCCGTGGGGCGGTCTTGGATCAGTGCGCCCGACTTCCAAATAGATCGTCCTGTCACTGGTGTTTGTGAGGTTGAAAGTCACAGAGAGCGGCTCCCCCAGCGCAATCTCCGATTTCTCCGGCACAAATCCAGCGGAATACGGAATGTTGTTGGCTGCCACAGGCGCAGTCTTGCGCCCGCCGGCGGCACCGGGGCCAGGGGCGGCCTTCATCATCGCCACCGGCACGAGGATGGCTGTCAATAGGAGTAATGCGGAAAGGACGGCCGCGCGCGTCAGGGCGGCGCGGTTGCGGTTGGCGCCCAGGATGGCGCGGAGGCGGCTCTCCAGGTTGGAGGGGCGCGCCATGGCGACGCCGCCGCAGTGGGCGAACCAGCCGGGGGAAAGGCCCGCCGAAATCTCCAGCACTTGCTCGGCGTAGTCGGCCGGTTCCGCGCCGTGCCGCAGCACGATGTCGTCGCAGGCGCGCTCGCGCTCGGCCACCATTCGGCGCGCCGCCAGCCAGACCAGCGGGTTGAACCAGTAAAGCGCGCAGACCAGGCGGGTGACCATCAGCGTGAGATAATCGCACCGTTTGGCGTGCGCCAGTTCGTGCAGCAGCACCACGCCGCGGCGTCCGGGCGGCCACTCCCGCGATTCCTCGGGCAGCAGGACTTTGGGACGCAGCACGCCCCACGTCATCGGCATCCGGCGTCGCGCCGCCTTCAACAGAACGACGCGGCGCTTGAAGCCGTGGCGTGTCAATAATTGCGCCAGCAAATCGAGCCAGGAAGCCGCCGTCTCGCGCCGCGCCGCCCGCTCCAGGCGGCGCAGGCTGAAGACGCCCAGCACAGCCGGCGTCAGCGCCACCAACACACCCGCCAGCCAGGCGAGCGATCCCAGGCGCCACCCATCCATTCTGGCGCGGGCCGGCGGAGGCTCGGATGCGGCAATGATTTGAACCGCCGGACTCGGAACCGGCTGCGGCGAAGCTGTTTCGGGAGTTGGTGCGGGCGCAGGCGGGCGCGGGTTTGCAAAGCGGCGCGGGGCTGGCGCAACTCTTGAAGGTGTGGACAGCGTGGACGGGGTGGACGAAATGGACGGCGTGGCGCTTCTGGACGGTTCGCGCAACTCCATCCAACCCGGCAGCACGCGCCAGCCCGGCAAAGCCCACGAGAGCACCGGCAGTAGAGGCAGGCTGGCCACCGCCAGAAAACAAACCAGATGCCGCGCCGCCGCCGAGCGCCGCCTCATGCCAGCCACCGCCACGCCCGCCGCCGCGAGCACCGCGAAGCTCTTGACGCCGGCATCCAGAAAAATGCCGGCAACGTCCCGCGCGGGCGGCAGCCGCCGAATCGTGTCAAATATAGCGGTCATGGTTTCCTTTCCTTGCGCCGCGCCTGGGCGATCAGGGAGGAGAGCCGGCGCAATTCCTCCGGCGGCACCTCCGCTGAGGGATCGCCCAGATAGGCCGCCACGGCCTTTTCCAGCGACCCGTCGAAGAACGTCCGGATGGCGCGCGCGAACGCGCTCTTGCCGGCGCTGTCGCGCGAATGCGTGGGCTGATAAACGAATTCGCGCCCGCGCTTGAAGTGTGTCAGGTGCCCCTTGGCCTCCAGGATGCCCAGCAAGGTGCGCACCGCCGTGCGGGTCGGCGGGTCTGAAATCGCCGCCAGGACATCCGAGGCGGTGGCTTGGCTTTTGCAGTAAATGGCGTCCATGATTTGCCGTTCGCGGCGGCTGAGATGGGGGTCTGCGCTCACGGGCAAACCTCCCGAAGAAAGCGGTGAATTTTCATAACAGCTAACTTTTTAGCCTTTCCGCATTATTTCGTCAAGAGAAAAAGCCAAGTTTTTGGCTTTTTTTCGCTGACTGGAAGAGCGTGGTGAGGGTATGCAGATATCTGGATTAAACGGCGGGCGCTGGCGGGAAAGCGGCGCTGGCGCGCACGCGCTCCAAGACCTGCCGGCCCATCCATCGCGCACGGTGAACGCGAAGCGTCGTGCGCCATTCCTTGCCGGGGCGAGACCCTGTCGAGCCGAAATTCGATTTCCGGGGATTGGTCACGGCTCGGCAGAGTCTCGCCCTGCCGGGTTGGGAATCGCTCGCGCATGGTGAACGCGAAGCGTCTTGCAGTGCGGAACGCCGTTCCGCTTTTGCCGTGCGACGGGCATTTCGCCCGCCATGAAGGCGCCGGCTCAAGTCCGCCAGCCGGAACTGTCCGGCCCTCGCTCCCCGATCACTGTTTTATTACCTGACTGGTTTGCCTCATAAACCAGCTAAAGTCAGGGTCAGTGGCTGGAATGGTGCCGGTGACACTTCCTATGGATCCGGTAAGTGGGACTTGCGGGATGTCGTTCAGAATGCTCGGGTCACTCCATTTCTTGATCGTCCCGTGGCCGTCGGCGAAGGCGATGCCGGCGGCGTTGACATGGTAATGGCCCGGCAAGTCAACCCACCAGTCCGGGGCAGCAGACATCGCCGACTGTGATGGGTCCTCACACATGGAACCGTCGTTGATGGTGGCCTGGTTCTCTTCACACAGCACCCAGGCGTTGGCCGGTCCCAGGACGGACATCTGTGTAATCTTCGTAAAGTTAAAATCAATGTTCTGCTTCCATTCCTGCGAGGTTGTTACTCCCATCCAGCAGTTCATGGAATAAGCGCGGTAGGTTGACACGCCCCAGGCGTCCGGTTTCGTATTCGCCGGACACTGGTAAAGACCCACACTTCCGGTGTAAGGATAAATCAGCCCTTGCTTGATCAAGTTGTCCCTCAGCCCAGGTATCTCATTGGTGGCGTCACCCAGAATCCAACTGGCCTGGGACTTGCCGGGCGCGTAATTCCCTAGATCAGTCATGATCCCGTCCCACCCTCCCCAATTGGCCGAGAGATTCTGAGCCAGCAAATCACGGTTGTCTATCGTGTAAGCGGTCCAGCCAACGATCAACTGATGGAGATTGCTGACGCACTTGGCGCCCTGGCCTTTGGCCTTGGCCGCAGCCAGCGCGGGCAGCAACAAGGCCGCCAGAATGGCAATAATCAGGATGACCACCAGCATTTCAATGAGGGTGAAGGCGCTGGGTTGGCCTGGCGCCTGGCCAATTCGAAGAGACGAACTCGGTTTTTGAGTCTTCATACAGTTTTCAATGTTTCACGGTGACTTTCGCTCCAATTTACGGCAGCAGCGGGCTTCATGTCCAGTACAAACTCCTGCCTCATTTAGACACGCGCCGCCAGGGGCCGGTTTCCGCCAAAAATCTTTCAATCCCTTTGGGATTGCCTGAAACACAAGACACCGCGTCAAACTGTATCTGGCATCCCACCGGAAACAGCGAAGAGCGCCGATTTTCAATCGGCTTTCAGCGTCATCGCGACCGCAAAGCCGGCTGCAAGCCGGCGCTCCGGAATGTTGCCATTTGGCGCGGAGCATGAAATATCCGGGTCCGGGCGCGGTTCCCGCGAGTGGAGTCAATCGCCGGGTGTTTCCAGACCCAGGATGGTGAATCGCGCTTGCACCCAGGCCAGGTCGCTGGAGTTTGGATCGGCTGCAAAACCGGCGGCGGAGGTGGTCGTGCTGTTGCCCAGCGGAATGTTCTTATCAGTCCAAACTTTGATTTGGCCGTGACCGTCGGCGAAGGAAAAGGCGCAGCCCTTGTTGTGGTAACTGGCGGGGCAGTTGATCCATTGTGTGGGTTGTGAGAGGTCCTGGCACCAATAGCCTTCGTTGATGTCGTTGGGGTTGTCTTCCAGGAAGACAAAGGCCATGGCCGGCGACAGGCCGCCGCCAATTCCCGACAGCTTGCGAAAGTTGACCTGCCCGTTGGCAACATTGGCAGGGGGGTTTGGGGCCTGGGCCGCGTTGAAGTACCAGGGAGTGACGCCGTCCATCTGGGAGTTCATGACATAAGTGCGGGTGCTCGGCCCCACCTTGGGTGTGGTGGTCATGGTCGGATCCGCCGGACATTTATACGCCAGCCAGTTTCCCATATAGGCATAAAGCAGGCCGAGTTTGATGAGATTGACATTGGCGTCGTGGGCGTCACCCAGAATCCAGCAGGCCGAACCCCCGCCAGGCATGAACTGCGGCTGTTGCGGATTTGTGCCCGGTGCGCAATAAGTCCCGTATGCGGACGGAATGTCGCTGGGGATATTCCGGGCCAGCTTGTCGTTGTTGTCCGAGGTGTAAGACACCCAGGCGATGGTCAGTTGATGGAGATTGCTCATGCACTTGGTGGCCTGGCCTTTGGCTTTGGCGGCGGACAGCGCGGGCAGCAACAGGGCCGCCAGAATGGCAATGATGAGGATGACCACCAGCATTTCAATGAGGGTGAAAGCGCCGGGCCGCGCTGCCGGGTGGCCTTTTGGGGCAAGCCAAGCCGCATTATTCGTCTTCATATTGGACCATCTGGACGGTTCGCAATGGTTCAAATTACCGCAGCAGTCCGGCCCATGTCAAGGCCACGTCAATTGCCG
>Ga0182027_10004585_pt1 | contig 21361 bp, 18 predicted proteins | sample 712E1DmetaG_FD_121300 | JGI IMG/M metagenome (GOLD analysis project Ga0182027, IMG submission 121300) | Permafrost microbial communities from Stordalen Mire, Sweden - 712E1D metaG (Illumina Assembly) | ecosystem: Environmental > Terrestrial > Soil > Wetlands > Permafrost | place: Sweden...
CTCCTACAAACATAACCCCGAGTTCACCCAGTTGGAATTCTATTGGGCGTATGCGGATTATCTCAAGGTCATGGAATTGACCGAGCAGATGGTGGCCTATACGGCAGAAAAAGTCACCGGCGGTACAAAGCTCAAATACGGCGACCACGAGATCGAGTTCAAGCCGCCGTGGCGCAGACTCGAAATGCGGCAGGGAATCCTCGAAGCCTGCGGGATCGATATTGCCGAACATAAAACCGCCGAGGCCCTGTTCAAAGCGATCGTGTCGAAGCACAAGGATAAGGCCCCCGATCCCAAGGCGACGCGCGGCAAGCTGATTGACTTTATGCTGGGCGAATTCCTAGAGCCGACTTTGATCCAGCCAACCTTCCTATACGATTATCCACGCGACATTTCGCCGCTGGCGAAATCGAAGCCGGGCGATCCGCTGACCGTCGAGCGCTTCGAGGGTTACGCGGCAGGCTTTGAATTGTGCAATGCCTTCACCGAGTTGAACGATCCGCTCGACCAGGAACAACGTTTCCTCGAGATGGGACGCGATTACGCCGACGACGATGAAGAGAAACATCCGATGGACGAGGATTATCTGCGCGCCATGCGCTATGGAATGCCGCCGTGCGGAGGCTTCGGCATGGGCGTGGACCGTCTGACCATGCTGTTAACGGATAAACATTCCATCCGAGAAGTGTTGTTGTTCCCAGCATTGCGGAATGAAGAATTTGGCGAAAAAAATTAAACACGAAGGACACAAAGTACACGAAGGAAAAGAAATCAAAACCTTTTTGCCCTTGATGTCCTTTGTATTTAAATGAAATAAAATCAAAAAACATTCTCATCCTGGGCGACGGCCTGATCCTGCTCATCGTCACCTTGATTGGCTTTGCGACCCACGGCGAGAGCGGGGTTTCCTTTTTGCCGCGTATGTCCGCCGCATTCATACCGCTCCTTATCGGGTGGTTTCTGCTAGCCCCGTGGTTTGGATTATTCAACATTGAAATTATTTCGACCCCCACCCAACCTCCCCCATTTTCAAAAGGAAAATGGGGGAGGTTGGGTGGGGGTTGCGATGCTCTTTGCCGGGCCGCTAGCAGTTGTCTTGCGCGGACTGATTCTCAACGCGCCGATCATTCCAATCTTCGCCGTTGTGCTAAGCGTGACATCGGCATTGGGAATGATGATCTGGCGAGGGCTATATCTTCTTTTGAAGCGCTAAACAACCATCCTTGTTTTGACATTCTGTTCAATATCCACTCGCCATGACTGGCAACATGAAAACCAGGGCAAGGATGAAAAGCCAGCCTGTTGTCGCAAGAAAAATCCAATTAAGCAAATGGCCGGTCCCTGGGTAACCTTGATGGTTTGCACAAATATTCAGGATAATTCCTGCAAACCCGCCCAGCATATTGAACGGTAAAGCCACAATATATATCAGAACCGGCCATAAGATACTGGTATGGTATTGGTTGAAATTTGGCGAAAATTTTACTGTGAAGACCAGTATGGCTACAACGACGCCGCCCAGCATTAACAACATGAAATATCCAAGCTCGCCTGCAATCAAATAAAGCAGGAATCTATCCAAACGTGTGTACCAAACCTGGCTTTTTGTGAGTTGGACTTGATGAAGTTCTTCCATGATATTGTCCTCCAATTTTTTCTCTGCTTGGCAGAATAACTATCCTGCTCCTAGCTAAACTTCAAAATGGCTACAATTCAAGTATAGCACAGCGATGAAAGCCCCTCTTCAACCGCATTTATCTCAAGCAAAAAAGCTACATCCATCTGCGTGTATCTGTGGTTTAATTAAACCAATGGACGAACCTGCTCTCATTCATTCCGCACAAGGCGGCGACCTGGAAGCCTTCAATACGCTGGTACTGCATTATCAGGACGCGCTGTTCAATACCGCCCTGCGCATCCTCGGCGACGAAGACCTGGCGGCGGATGCGACACAGAATGCTTTTCTATCCGCCTTCAAAAACGTGACTTCGTATCGCGGCGGTTCCTTCAAAGCCTGGCTGATGCGCACCGTGACGAATGCCTGCTACGATGAACTCCGCCGCCGCAAACGGCACCCCACCACCCCACTCGAACCGGAAGATCAGGATGGCGATGAAATGGATTCGCCGCGCTGGCTGGCCGATCCGAACCTCACGCCCGACCAGCAAGCCGAAGCCGACGAACTCGAACATGCCATACAGCACTGTCTCGACCACCTCCCGGATGAATTCCGCAGCGTGGTAGTGCTGGCCGACATCCAAGGGCTGGATTACGCCGAAGTGGCCACTGCCCTGCACGCCCCGCTGGGGACGATCAAATCACGCCTGGCGCGCGCCCGCCTGCGATTGCGGGAATGCCTGCAAGGTTTTGTGGAACTTCTGCCCGCCGCGTTTCGTCTGCAAGAGGAGCGATCATGAATCCACGCGATCTCGAACTCCTCTCCGCTTACCTGGATGGACAACTCAATCCGTCCGATTCGGCGCGCCTTGAAGTCCGCCTGGCCGCGGATGAGAGCCTGCACAGCGTCTTGAGTGACCTGCGCTCGACGCGCGGCCTGCTGCGTCAACTTCCATTCCGGCGAGCGCCGCGCAACTTCACCCTGACCCCGCAAATGGCAAGGCTCAAACCGCCAGCGCCGCGCACAGTTCCAGTTTTTCGTTTTGCCACCGCGCTGGCCGCTTTCCTATTCGTCATCTCCATTGCGATCAATGGCCTGGTTTCATTCTCGGCTCCGAATCTTGCATCGGCTCCGTTCCCGGCCGCAATGGGCGCGGGGGCTCCGCAATCCGTACCGCAGGAATCTGCACTCGCTACGCTCGCTATGCTCGCAACACAATCGCCTGCGTTGCCTCCCGCAGCGGACAACCTAACGGAAACCCCGGCTCCACGCGCAATGTCTGCCGCGCTGATGGACACAGAGACGCCCACGCCTGAAGCTGAATCAAAATCCAATGCGCCGCAGGTCCAGAACAGCCAGCCGGTCAACAACCAAACATCATCTCCCGTGCCGCTGGATTTGGAAATCCTCTTTGGGATCCTGGCGTTTGGCTTTGGCCTGACGGCCTGGATATTGCCACACGCCAACGAAAGCAATCTCCGCAAAAAATGGAACAAGAAATAAATTTCTGCCCGCGTTGCGGAACCAGGGTCAGCTTGCAGGAAAAGTTCGGCAAACTGCGCCCGGTTTGTCCAAAGTGCAGGTGGATTCACTTTACCGATCCCAAAGTCGCGGCGGCCGTGCTGCTCGAGCAGGATGGCCGCGTGCTGCTGGTGCGCCGCGTCAACGAACCGTTCCGCGGACTGTGGACTTTGCCCGCCGGTTTTGTGGACGCAGGCGAAGACCCAGCCCAGGCCGCGGAAAGAGAATGTCTGGAAGAGACCAGCCTGACGGTGCACGCGACACAGGTAGTGGATGTGATCGCAGGCCGCGAGCACCCACGCGGCGCGGATTTCATCATCGTTTATTCCGCCCAACTGGTATCGGGCGTGCCCCAGGCCGGCGATGACGCCGACCAGATCGGCTGGTTCGAGCAATCCAACCTGCCGCCGCTGGCGTTTCACGCCACACAAAAAATATTGAGCGAAACCAAAAGTTAATAACTCACCTTACGCAAAACGTCCCGAAGGTTTCTGTAATTCAAGCCGCTTTTTGTCCAAACCTTCGGGACGGTGCGTAACATCAATTACATAAGTGCGAAGTCTGGAGACTTCGCACTCCGGTTTGTGCTACAATTATTTTGTGAATGCAAACCTCCGCCTGCGTCCTTCCCCGATTGCCGGAATGTGGTATGAAGGCGAGCCAAAAGCCCTGGCCCACAGCGTAGACTCCTATATCAGGGAGGCAAAATTACCCGAACTGCATGGGGAGGTGATCGGTGTGGTAGCGCCGCATGCCGGGCACCGTTACTCAGGTCCCGTAGCGGGATATGCGTTTGCGGCCGTGCGGGGACGAACTCCGGATCTGGTGGCGGTGCTCTCTCCATTTCACAACTTCCACAACGCTCCACTGCTGACCTCGGCATACGAGGCCTACGTCACACCGCTGGGCCAAATCCCAATTGATACTGTTTCCGTGCAGGCATTGGATCTATTAATAAAATCAAGCCTGGGTTTTGGTCTGACACGCATCTCCAACGACCCGGAACATTCACTCGAAATTGAATTGCCATTCCTGCAGCGTGCGCTGGCCTCGGAATGGAAGCTGCTGCCCATCATGGTACGCGCCGTGGAGCCGCGCGTTTCCCAGGCATTGGGGAAAGCCCTCGCCAAAGTCCTGCAGGGTCACAACGCGATCCTGGTGGCCAGCACGGACTTATCCCATTATTACGATCAGAAAACCGCCAACTTCTATGATGAGGTCATGCTGGACCAGATCGAATCGTTCGACCCGGAGGGCGCATTCGAAGCAGAACGCAATGACAAAGGTTTTGCCTGCGGCCTCGGCGCGCTGACCGCCGTGATGTGGGCTTGCAAGGAACTCGGCGCGAATGAAGTGAAAGTATTGCATCATGCCACCTCCGGCGATGTGACCGGTGATTACAGCGGTGTGGTCGGTTACGGTGCAGCGGCGATCTTAAAAAGCAAAACGTAATTCGAAAAACGCAACTCGCGTCTTTGCATTGATATGTCCTCCTTTATCCAACTCGCAGTAAACGTCCCGTCCATTGCGGGCGTTTTTGATTATTCCATCCCGGAACACCTATTGGGGCGCATCAGCCCGGGGCATTTCGTACTGGCGCCATTTGGAAAGCAAACGGTGCAAGGGGTGGTACTCCGATTCATCAAACACCCTTCCGTAACACAGACTAGGGAAATCCTCGAACGGATCGATCCCGACCCCGTCCTTACATCATCACAAATTGCATTGGCTGAATCACTGGCCGAGTTGAGCCTCTCGCCTTTGGCAGCCATCATCGGACTCTTTTTGCCTCCCGGATGGAATCAGCAGGCAGATACGATATTCGATATCCGGGATACAAACCTCGAATCGGCGAATATCGAATTATCCAGCACGGCTTCTCGCCTGCTTAAACTGCTGCAAAGCCGCGGCGCACTGCGCGGTAGACAGATCGACCGTCATTTTTCCAAAGTAGACTGGCGCAAGACCGCACAAGGTCTTGTGCGGCGCGGCACCCTATCGTCACAATCCGTCCTGCCGCCCGCCAGTGTCCGGCCCAAATATATCCGCACCGCACAGTTGGCGGTCGCGCCGGAAAGCGCGGAAACCGCGATGGACGATTTGGGAAATACGGAAGCCACGCGGACACGCAGACAAAAAGCACTGCATTTTCTAATCACACAACCGGAAGCCATTAATGTCTCCTGGGTCTACGCTGAAAGTGGGTGCAATGCGGCTGACCTCCAGGAACTGGCCGAACGGGAACTGATCCTGCTGCGTGAGACGGAAATCTGGCGCGACCCATTGACAAAGATCAGCGACCAGAGTATGGAGAACAGGGAATTCGTTTTAACGGAAGAGCAAAAGCGCGCCTGGGGACAAATCGAGTCGGGTTTTCGTCAATGTGCGGAAGGCAAACCGATCAAATCCTTTTTGCTGGAGGGCGTGACAGGCTCAGGCAAGACCGAACTTTACCTGCGTGCGACACAGGAAGCCCTGCGGCGCGGCAGGCAGGCCATCATCCTCGTACCGGAAATTTCCCTGACCCCGCAAATCGTGCGCCGTTTCCTGGCGCGTTTTCCAGGCCAGGTCGGCGTGCTCCATTCAAAACTTTCCGAGGGCGAACGCTATGATACGTGGCGGCGCGCCCGCAGTGGAGCGTTAAAGATCATCATCGGGCCGCGCAGTGCGCTCTTTGCGCCCCTGCCCAATCCCGGCTTGATCGTGGCGGATGAATGCAACGATGATTCCTATTATCAATCCGAGCCGCCATTTTACAACGCGGTGAGCGCGGCGCAAAGTTATGCACGCATTTGTGGATGCGCCTGTATTTTGGGATCAGCCACGCCGAGCATCGTTCAACGGTATCAGGCAGATGTCGGGGAAAATCTTCGCTTGGAATTAACCCAGCGCATCACATCCGAGCCAAAGACTGAACTGGCCAAGGGGCTGGATTTGCCGCCGATCCATATTGCGGATATGCGCGAGGAATTGAAATCAGGAAACCGAGGCATTTTCAGCCACGAACTCAACGAGGCACTAGCTTTCACATTGAAGCGCGGCGAACAGGCCATTTTGTTCCTGAACCGGCGAGGCACCGCCACGTATGTCTTTTGCCGCGATTGCGGTTACGCGGCGAAATGTCCGCGCTGTGATACGCCGCTGACCTATCATGTCACTGCCGGCGAGCAATTGCTCTGCCACCGCTGCGGTTATCAACGGCAGATGCCAAAGCGCTGTCCAGAATGCAACAGCGGGAACATACGCGCCTATGGATTGGGTAGCGAAAAGGTTGAAAGCGAGGTGCAGGCGTTATTTCCAAAGGCGCGCACCTTGAGGTGGGATTGGGAAACCACGCGTCAAAAGGATGCACATGAAATCATCCTAGGTCACTTCGCGGCGGGGCGCGCCGATGTGTTGATCGGCACACAGATGCTTGCCAAGGGACTCGATCTGCCGCGCGTCACACTGGTCGGCATTGTGCTGGCGGATGTGGGTCTCTTTTTGCCCGATCCCTTTGCGGCGGAACGAGTCTTTCAGCTCCTGACCCAAGTGGCGGGCCGCGCCGGCCGTTCCTCACTCGGAGGAGGCGTGGTCTTGCAGACCTTTGTGCCCGAACATTATGTCATCCAAGCGGCATCCCAACATAATGTAAAAGGTTTTTACCAACACGAGTTGGATCAGCGCAAGCGGTTGGGCTATCCGCCCTTTACCCAACTTGTACGACTGGAATATCGCCATCCCGATCCGGTCAAAGCCGAAGAAGAGGCACGCAAGCTGGCGGCGAAACTTCAAAGCCAGATGGAAGCTGAAAACCGGAAACTGCTTCCCATGATCGGCCCGGTGCCTTGTTTCTTTTCCAAGCTGGGAGACGATTATCGCTGGCAGATCATTTTGCGCGGCTCCGATCCGGCCACGTTCTTGCGCGGCCGCCTGCCGGATCATTGGCGGGTTGAAGTGGATCCGGTAAGTTTGTTATGAAGGTATATCACGCCTTCGACACTCCCTTCGGTCGCAGGGCAGCGCCCTCCTCTTAGTGCGACGCATTGCCTTCTCAAATTCCATGGTGAACCTATGCTTTGTCATTTTTTTAACGCGAAGCACGCGAAGTTCGCTAAGATTCTTGTTTTTTCTTCGCGATCGCCTGCCCTCGTTTCCTACCCTTGTGTTCTTCAAGGGTTGAGGGTAGCGCGCTTTGCGGTTCGTCCTTTGATCTTGAGAAAACCATGCAGCGCGATGCACTCGTCACGACAATGATTCAACACTTGGACTATAATCGTCCCATTATTATTTAATAAGGAGACCGACATGCAATCGCTTACACGTGGCTGGTCGTTCTTAAAGGAAGCCTGGCAGATGGCATTCAAAGACAACGACTTGATCAAGCCGTCCATTTACTCCATGATCGCCGGGTTAGTTGTCACCCTGATCGGGATCATTCCACTGATCGCAGCCGCCTTCATATTTGGCGTGGACAACCTGGCAGGACGGGTGGTGCTGTTCGTGATCGGTGCGGTGCTGGTCTTCCTTCACTATGTGTTCAGTTATATCTTCGCGGGCATGACCGTGTATCTCATCTACGGTTATCTGGCCGAAGGCGATGGGCGCATGGACAAGGCCTGGGCTATTGTCCAACGTGAGTTTTGGCATATCCTCAGTCTGGCGGTGGCATCTACGGTGGTAAACCTGCTGACGAGTTCAATCCGCAACCGGAGCAGCCGTTCGCGCAACGCGGCGACAGGGCTAATCGGGGGCGCGATTGGAAGCCTGCTTGAAACGGTCTGGACGGAAGCCTCGTACCTGATCCTGCCCGCCATGATGATCGAGGATGCGAACCTGGTAACAGGCGTCAAACGCGCCACCTATATCGCAAAGAATAACCTGCTGTTGATCACCGTCAGCACGGTGGGCGTGAAGTGGATCACAGGCCTCATCAGTTTCGTGCTTAGCTTGATCGGCCTGATGATCGGCGTCGGTGCCGGTATCGGCATTATCTCAGTGACCAGTTCAAGCACAGCAGGCATCATCATTGGCATTGCCTTGGGCGCGATCTTGTTCTTTATCTTCGTGATGGTGGCAAGCGTGATCAGCTCCTATACGATGACCGCCTACAATACCTGTCTATTCCTGTGGGCACGCGATGTGGAAAAAGCACAGGCTCAAGGACGATCCATGCAAGTTGCCGCACCTGCCCCATTGGCGGCGGTATTGGGATAAATATCAACCGGAGATAAACGGAGATGAACAAAGATTTTAAATATCTTCGTTTATCCTCGTTCATCTCTGGTGAATAGAATCGGCGGAGAATGCAGCCTGAGGAACGACGTGAAATGGTGACATGGGAAGAGGTTGACCGCCTGATCGACCACCTCATCCCGCAGTTCCGACGCGAATATACCGCCATGGTGATGATCACGCGCGGCGGCATCATCCCGGGCGGCCTGCTGGCGGACGCGATGAACATTACGCACATCCTGACCGCGGCAGTGGATTTTCCGGCTCAAATGGAGAGCCGCAAAACCAGGCTGATGGCCTGGCCCGAGTTCATCCAATTTCCCGCCGACGATAAACTGAGCGGCCACCCGACTTTGATCGTGGACGATGTGTGGGGTTCGGGGCGCACGATCACGGCGGTGAAGAATCGCGTGTCGTCCGCGGGAGGATTCCCCGAAACGTGCGTTTTACATTTCAATCCATACAGAAGCTTATTTGGAACCGTCCGCCCCGATTATTACGCGGCCACTACGGATGCGTTCATCATCTATCCATGGGAGATTGACCGAGGGGTGGATAAGATGATCCTCGGCGAGGTGCCAGAGTAGACTAGAAGCGACGCCTGATCAGCGCCGCCTTTTTTACCTGGTCGGCTTATATTTTCTGCCTCGCCATGTGACTCCTTGCCCTGAAATTACTTTCCAGGTTGAAGTGAACATCATGGCGGCGAAGATCGCCGAGCCGAGCGGCGTGGTTAGTGCATACCAACGAGGGATATTCATGATGAAGAAAAATGTTGAGATGGCGAAATAAATCATAAAACGCAAAATTACGCAAAACGCAAATTAAACTTCGTAGGAAGCTTGGTCTTCCCGGAGAACGCGTCCACGCTGCTGAGGGATCATGGTGAGCAGGAGGCGGATAATTTCGGTGATGACTTTTGTACGATGGTTTGCGTTTTTATTAAATGACGTTCACTATCGAGCCACGATCCGTCTTTTCCACTTCGATGCGTGTGGGGAAGGCATCCTTGAGTTCATCGAGATGTGTGATGACCAGGATTTTTGCAAAATCTTTTTTCACCAAATTAATGGCTTCGATCAAACGCTGGCGGCCCTGCACATCCTGCGAGCCGAAACCCTCGTCAATCACCAGCGTCTGTAAGCGCGCACCTTTGCGCTGGGCCAGCACTTCGGATAAAGCCAATCGAATGGCAAAGTTCACGCGGAAGGCTTCACCGCCCGAATACATTTCATAATCACGCATACCGGCCGCGTCACTGATCTGAATATCGAGCGTCTCCTTCAAGTCTTTGCGCTTCTCGTCCTTGTATGGGGACTGCGTTTCAAAATGGACTGACATTTGCCCATCGCTCAAACGGTCGAGCAATTCATTGGCCTTCGATTCGATCTGCGGCAAAACCTGCTCGATCAATAAGGCTGGAACGCCATCCTTGCCGAAGGCGCGTTCAAGGGTCTTATGATGTGCAATCTGCAAAGCCAGGGTCTCACGCGTCGCGGAAAGGTCGGCCTTGCGTTTCCGCAAATCCACCAGCACCGAAACCTTCTGCCGCGCGGCACCGACCTCCTGATTCAAGCGATTTTCCTGTTCCTGCAACGCACGCAAATCACGCTCGGCCTCATCGAGATTGACCGAGGGCTTCTGCAAGTCAACCGAATACTTCCGGCCGGCAAGGAGCGTCTCGACTTCCTGCAAGCGCTTTGCGCCGACCGCCTCCCAGTTTTTCACGGCATCCTTTATGGCAGAAATCCGCTCTGTCAACTGGGTCACAGAATTGGATTGTTTCAAGCGTTCCCGCTCGGCACCTTCGGCCTTCACAAGCTGCGATTCAAAATCTGCGATCTGCCTGGCCAGCTTGTCAATGGTTGATTTATTCGTACGGAAGCGCCCGCCTTTTTCTTTGCCTTCATCGTTCAATTGCTTCAACGTAGAGAGGCGATGCTCTTCGCTTAAGGCCTGGCCACATAACGGGCAGGTTGCGCCCTCCGCCGCCTCGAGTTGGTTGATATGCTCCTTCAGTTCATCCATCTGGCTCTTGAGCAATTCGTTTTCGGCTTTGAGCCTAGAGTATTCATCGCGCGCGGCGGTGCGGTGCGCTTCCAGACCGCTGCGCGTGACGAGTTTCTCTTCGGCGTCTGCCAGGAGTTTCCCTGCACTTTCCATCTGAGCCGTCAATTCAACGATCACTGAGCGCTGATCGCCGACCGCTTTTTCCTGCTCCTTCAAGCCGCGCTTTTCCTGCTCGAGTTTGGCTTTTTCGGCGGCAAGCTGTTGATCGAGTGAAGCCGCGGCTTGCCTGAGATTCTCCAGCGCAGTCTCCTGCGTTTTTCGGATGGAATTCAAGCGCTTTAACTCGGCTTCCAATTCCTTGAGCCTTTCCTTGCGCGGCCCCTCTTCCGAAAGTTCAGAATCAATATCGGCGAGGCTGCGATCCACACCGATCATTTCCTCTTCAAGCCCGCGGCGCTTCCCAATCGTGCGCTCTTTATAGGTTTCCCACACTTCGAGGCCGAGGATGCTGCTCAATACCTCTTTGCGCCTGCCCGCATTTTGCTGCGTAAATTGGTCGGCTTTACCCTGCAGGAAGAAAGCCGCGTTGATAAAGGTGTCGTAATCGAGCCGCAGGGTTTGTTCGATGCGAGCCTGCGTTTCGCGGGTGGTACGCTCGGTTAAAGGCCTCCATTCGCTGCCATTTTTAATTTGAAATTCAAGAACGGTGGTCTTGCCGCGCGGCAAGGTACGTTGAACCCGATAGGTATTATTTTCGTAACCAAAGGTCAGCGCAACTTCCGCGGCTTTGGATTGGAGATTGACCAGCGCATCCTTATCCCTGGCACGTGATTCTCCGAACAAGGCCCACGTCATGGCATCGAGCAGGGAAGATTTGCCGGCGCCGTTTTGCCCGGAGATGCAGGCCAGATCAAAGGTTGTGAAATCCAATTCGACGGGATCGCGGTATGAGAGAAAACCGGCAATGCGCAGGCAGATGGGAATCATGTTCGAGATTATACCTTGTTGCCCTCCGAGCAAAAAGTCGGAACGTTTTTCGGGTTATGGCCTTGTCAAAATCCAGGGTGAATCCATGTTTTGTCATTTTTTCAACGCGAAGGGCGCGAAGTACGCCAAGAAATCTTTGCGCTCGCCGGCCCTCGCTCCCTGCCCTTGTGTTCTTCAAGGATTGAGGGTGGCGGGCTGCGCGGTTCTTCCTCTGAATTTGAGAAAGCCATATTTTTCGGGTGCGCTCAAAGTTTGTTAGTTTCGAGTCCGAAATCTCTTGACATCAGGCGAAATCTGGCCACCCTTCGGGGGTGCTGCGCAAAGATTTCGCACTCCGCGTTTATATGCTTTGAGCGCTTTATGTTTTACGTTTTCGCCGCGCGCTTCGCCCTCCTTTATGTTATCATCATGCCGATGCGCGACCCTGACGACCCGCGAGCACGGCTCCGCCTTATCCTGATCTCGATCATCCTTGGCACCCTGCCATGCTATTGTCTCGGATGGGTGGCCGTGATGATCAAGCCCGGGCCCGTGACTCCAGCCGCGACCGCATCCACAACGGCAATCTTCAGCCTTACGCCTGCATCCCCCTCTCCAACTTTGAGCTTAACGCCTGCGATCATGACCGGCACACCAAGCCCCACCTGGACCGCCACCGCCACCCTATACATTCTGCCGAGCAGCACTTTCACGCCGTTCATGCCCCCGACTTATACGTTCACTCCTTCACTGACACCCACCTATACGTTTACTCCTTCTCTGACAGCGACCTATACCCCAACGGCCACCGCCACGCGCACGCCAACCAATACCCCCACGTTCACCCTCACGCCGACCTTTACCGCCAGTCCGACGAACACACCCACCCCGACAGCTACGCCAACCGTAACGCCCACTGTTACCGCATTTCCAACAAACACCGCGACACATGGTCCATAATCCATACCACCATCTGGCGTTGTATACCGCACTCGGTCGCAAATTGCGCTATTTCAGAAGGTGGAAAGCGCAATTTGTGACCGTGGGTATTATATAATTCAAAAATAATTGATTAATGGTTGAGGTACTGATGAATGGTTTAATCGCTTTAGTAGGTGCGGGTGAATACCTGCCCGTGATGGAGGATGTGGACCGTTACTTGCTCGACTCGGTCAAAGCCGACGGGCGCCCGGCGCGGGTGGTCTGCCTGGCGACCGCCGCAGGCCAGGAGGGAGACGAAAACGTAGGACGCTGGTCAAGAATGGGCATCGAACATTTCAGCAAGCTGGGTGCGGACGCCGAAGCGCTGCCCATCATTGACCGGGCATCGGCTGATGACCCGCAATACGAACCGACCCTCGAAGCTGCAAATTTAATCTATTTTTCGGGAGGTAACCCGATCTACCTGTTTGAAACGATGAACGGAAGCCGCGCCTGGGCCGCTGCACAAAAGGCCTGGTCGCGCGGCGCGGTCTACGCGGGCTGTTCAGCAGGTGCGATGGTCCTTGCCAGACGCCTGCCGAATTTTCGCAATATGGGCATCGGAGCCATCAACGGCTTTGGCATCGTGCCGGCGGACTATGTGATGCCGCACTTCGATCATGCCGGGCCGTTCAAGGCACTGGTCAGCTTATTGCGGACAAAGATGAAGGATGGCCAGCGCATGATCGGCATTGACGAGAATACCGCCCTGATAGGAAAACTCGGCGGCGAGTGGAAGGCGATGGGTGCCAGCAAAGTCCATGTGATGACACGCAAACAGACCCGGCTTTATACGTCAGGAGAAGTTGTCTCATTGATGTAAATCCTACAAAAACTCAGGCTCCCGGTTGGGAGCCTGTTTTTTCAAGATGATTGTTTGGGTGCCCTCATCGGCATCATGGATATGAAATATGCGCCGCCCGCACCAAGTGCGAAGGCACCCGCCGAGCCGGGGCTCGAGAAAGCGGTCAGGCCAACCAGTAATACAAAGAAACCGAGCGCTAGGGCAATCTTCACTTGCCATTCACTATTCTTGTAGTTGCCGAAGGTAAAGTGACCGACGGCGAATCCAACGACTAAAAAGCCGAGGGCTCGCAAGAGGAAACCTAAAAGTGCAAGATAAGGCGTTACTTGGTCCATATTTTTCTCCTTTGGGAAATTGATTTAGGTTCAGGCCCAGCCATCCATTAGCCTGTCAGTATGACACTTATTATAAACCTATTGTTTCCCTCCGCCGTTCTGCAATTTCTGGCTGTCGTTCAAGTGAAAGTGTTACAATATTATTCAAGCTCGAATTTGATCTATCGGAAGTTTCTGCGCGTCTTAAGCTGCTCAGGGTGTTATTAACCACATAGAGGAGAACCCATGAAAGGCGATGCGCTGTATTGGTTCGTGTCTCATATGTTAGATACATTCATTTGGGGCGGAGAATTGACAGGCGATGAAAACTTGCCCAACCAAGGCCCGGCGGTATATGTTTCCAACCATGCACTGGCCCTGGGACCAATTGCCGCAGCCGCCTCCCTGCCCGTTCGTATCCACCCGTGGGTGGTCGGCGACATGCTGGAGTGGGAAAAAGCCGCGGCGTATTTGAACAAGGATTTCGTCGAACCGCAATTACACATCCCGCCGCCATTAAGCATGCCTCTGGCGCGCCTGATCTCGCAAGCCTCGGTGCGACTGCTGCGCGGCGTCGGCAGTATCCCCGTATGGCATGGAGGGGAAGCGCTCGAAACGTATCGCATCAGTCTGGAGCATTTATTGGCAGGACAAAGTTTATTGATCTTCCCCGAAGACCCCACCCAGGCGATGGACGAGCAATGCAAAATGACGCCGTTCATGAAAGGCTTTGCGCGCCTGGGTGAGTTATATTTCGAGCGGACACAGAAAATATTAAAGTTCTATCCGATTGCCGTGCATCCCGAACTACGGAAAGTGAAACTGGGCAAGCCGATCTCTTTTAATCCGAACAATAATCGGGCGAATGAACGCGTGCGCATCCGAAGCGTGCTCGAGTCGATCATCCGCGGCATGTTCATCGAGATGACGCTGCAAGACTATGCGGGAATCCCTTTGCCGCATTAAGAAAAACATCGTCCATGTCACTCTGAGGCAGCATAGCGACGGCAGAGTTTCTGCTTTTGCAGCATTGAGACCCTTCGTTTCACTCAGGGCGACAATTTAAAATATTAATCGGTGATCATGAATCAAAAAATGAAATCGTTCTGGGCGGGAGTTCGCGCCGAATCCCCGCTGCTGGTGGGAGTATTCCCGTTCGGATTGATCTATGGCGCGCTGGCGCTCAGTTCGGGACTTGCGCCCTTCCCGGCACAGATGATGTCTTCCATTGTATTCGCCGGATCTTCGCAATTCGTCGCCGCCCAGCTGATCCATGATTCCGCACCGGGACTGGTCATCGTCCTGACCATTGCAGTTGTCAACATGCGGCATATGCTGTACAGCGCCTCCGTGGCGCCGTATATCGAGCACCTGCCGACGCGTTGGAAAGCATTGCTGGCTTATCTCCTGACCGATGAAGCCTATGCAGCCACCATCATCCACTATGAAGAGGAGGGTTTCACACCGACGAGTCATTGGTTCTTCCTCGGCGCGGGCGCGGCGCTATGGACCACCTGGCAGGTCAGCAGTGCGCTGGGGATCTTCATGGGCGCGGCGATTCCCGCGGCGTGGCCGCTCGATTTTGCCCTGCCACTGACGTTCATTGCGATGGTCATGCCCGTGCTAAAAGATAAACCGGTGGTGGCCGCGGCCTTATCGGCGGGGATGGTGGCACTGTTGGCCTACAGCCTGCCCTTCAAACTCGGTCTGATCCTGGCGGCGCTGGTTGGCATCTTGACCGGCACGCTTTTAGAGAATCGCAAATCCACAAGGGGGGTGCTGTGAATATCTGGCTGGTGATGTTATTGGGCGGCGCGCTGACGTTCGGGATGCGCCTGTCGTTCATTTATTTGTTCGGTCGTTTTGAAATCCCCGCAACGGTGAAGCAAGCCCTGAGATTCGTACCGCCGGCGGTGTTATCCGCGATCATTGCACCGGCGTTGTTCATGCCGAATAATACCCTGGATCTAAATTGGAACAATTATCGTTTGATGGCGGGCGCAGTTGCGATCCTCGTCGCCTGGCGGACGAAGAATACGCTGTTGACAATTTTGGCAGGCATCATAGCATTGCTGATTTTGCAAGTGGTATTTTGAAAGTAAAGACTCTTCAGGAGTTGCCGTGATTCTGTACACGGATTGGACGGATCCTTCGGCGGAAGCGCACGGAAAAATCTTTTAAAAATCCGTGTGATCCGTGTCCGTCCGCCGAAGGATCCGTGTTCAAAAGGTTCTTAATCACGGCAATTCCCAATGAGCCATTTCTTAACCAGGCAAGGAGCAGGTCAATTGCGCTCATGGTTTTCTCAAGATCAGAGGACGAACCGCAAAACTCGCGAAGAGTGCGAAGAAAAAACAAAAATCTTAGCGAACGCCTGCCCTTCGTTCTTTGAGGGTTGCGTGCTTCGCGTTAAAAAAAATACCGAAGCATAGATTCGTCATGGATTTTGAGAAGGCCATGCAATTGCGCTATAATCCGACCATGGACACAAAATCTCTCCGCTCCCATTACGAGGATTTAAAATCTCAAATCCATTTCCATAATTACCGGTATCACGTGCTGGATACGCCGGTCATCAGCGACGCGGAATACGATAAGCTGATGAACGAACTCAAGCGGATCGAGGCTGAAAATCCGGGTTGGGTCACGCCCGATTCACCCACCCAGCGGGCGGGCGCCAAAGCGGCCGAGCGCTTCGAGAAAGTGCGCCACCCCGCGCCGATCCTAAGCCTCGCCAATGCCTTCGGGGCGGAGGATGCGCGTGCCTGGTTCGAGCGCGTCCGAAAACTCGATGAACGCGTAGCCTCTGCGAAATTTGTGGTTGAACCGAAAATCGACGGCTTATCGGTGGTGCTGCATTACCGCGACGGGGTCTTCGTGCAAGGCGCCACACGCGGCGACGGGGAAGTCGGGGAAGATATCACGGCCAATTTGCGGACGGTGAAAGCCATTCCATTGAAAATACCCGTTGAGACCGGAGACCGAAGACCGAAGACCGGACCGTCTCCCGTCCACCGTCCACCGTCCTACCTGGTTGTACGCGGCGAAGCGTTTATCCCAATCAAGGAATTCGAAGAACTCAACCAACAGCTCGAAGAAGCCGGGGAGAAGACTTATCTCAACCCGCGCAACACAGCGGCAGGTTCACTGCGCCAGCTCGACCCGGCCCTGACCGCCTCCCGCCCGCTGACCCTGCTGGTATATCAAATTGTTTATTCCGAAGGCGGTTCGATTCCTACCTCACAATGGGAATTGCTCAAATACCTGAAAGCGCTGGGCTTTCCGGTCACGGAGGCGGCCAAACGATTCAATGACATTGAATCCGCCATCGCCTATACCGAAACGTGGAACACGCGCCGCGACGAATTGCCTTATGAAGCCGACGGCATGGTCATCAAGATAGACGATCTGAACATGGCGGCAGAGCTGGGCTTTGTGGGTAAGGACCCGCGCGGCGCGACCGCCTTCAAGTTCCCGGCACGCGAAGTAACCACCCAATTGCTGGATATCCGCGTCAGCGTGGGAAGGACCGGGGTATTGATCCCCAACGCGGTGCTACAGCCGGTCGAGATCAACGGTGTGATCGTCGAGCGCGCCACACTGCACAACTTCGATTACATCGCCGAGAAGGATATCCGCGTGGGCGACCGGGTGCTGGTCAAACGGGCGGGCGAGGTCATCCCGTACGTGATCGGCCCTGTGGTGGATATACGCACCGGCAAGGAAAGGAAATACAAGCCGCCTCAAGTCTGCCCGGTGTGCGAACAGCCTGTGGAACATTTCGAAGGCGAGGTGGCCTGGTATTGCGTGAACGCGGCCTGCCCCGCACAACTCCAGCGCAACATCGAGCACTTCGTCTCGCGCGGTGCGATGGACATCAATGGACTGGGATTCAAGATCGTCGAGAAATTGATTGACAGCGGGGCGATCAAAGATGTGGCGGATATTTACACCCTGACGCGTGAAGCCATCCTCGAAGCCGTCACGAAGAAAGACCGCAAGACTGAAAAGGGACCACCCGGCAAGATCGCGGATAATTTATTGGCGGCAATCGCCGAGTCGAAGAATCAATCCCTGCCGCGCTTGATCACGGCCTTGGGAATGCGCGGTGTAGGCGAAGTATCGGCGCGTGACCTGGCCAGCCACTTTGGAAATCTGGATGCGCTCTCCAAGGCCAACGCCGAGGATTTACAAGAGATCGAAGGCGTAGGCCCTAACATTGCCGAAGCCATCGTGGACTGGTTCAAGCGTCCCGCCAACCAAAAGATATTGAAGAAGCTGAAAGCGGTTGGACTATGGCCGGTGGAACAAGGGAAAAGGGAAAAGGGAGAAGGGAAGTTGGGCGGTTTGACGTTTGTCGTCACGGGGACGCTGCCCACCCTCTCGCGTGAGGGTGTGAAGGAGTTCATCGAATCGAACGGCGGCAAAGTGACGGATAGCGTCAGCAAGAAGACGAGTTATCTCGTGCTGGGCGAGGAACCCGGCTCGAAATACGAGAAGGCAAAGTCGCTGGGTGTGAAGATTATTGATGAAGATGGTTTAAAGAAGATAGCAAAACAATGAATGATCTTTTTATCAAATGGTTCATGAGCATCAATTCCTTCTTCCTCCGCGTCAGCCGCGGGCGGATTGGGAGCAAGCTCGGCACGCAGACGATTTTGCTTCTGCATACAACCGGACGCAAATCGGGGCAGGAGCGCGTCATCCCGATTGCGTATTTCGACTATGAAGGCCAATATCTGATCGTGGCCTCGAATTGGGGAAAAGACCAGAACGCGGATTGGTGTTTGAATTTAAAGAAACAGCCGCGTGCCGTGCTGGATGTCAAGGGCAAAAGGATCCAGGTGCAAAGCCATGAAGCACAAGGCGAGGAATATGACCGCTTGTGGAAATTTGCGACCGAAAAGCACCCACCCTATTTGAATTACCAGAAGATGACCACACGGCACATACCGATCATGGTGTTTGAACCTGTTAGCTAATGAGGATGACCAAACCTCAAATGCACATACGGCTGCAAAGGATTTACAGTTAGACAGGCGTTATTTCCTTAACAAAGTTTTTCCTTCGTGCCCTTCGTGTCCTTTGTGTTGTAAAAATCAAAGTTGTTCGATTTTCCCGCCCTCCGCCAGCCAAAGCTCGGAGGCAAACTGCTCGATGAAATAGCGGTCATGCACCACAGCCAGCACCGTGCCCTTGAATTGATCGAGGGATTGCTCGAAGCGCGCCCGCGAGGGGATGTCGAGATGGTTGATAGGCTCATCGAGCAGGAGGAAATTACAGCCTTCGGCCACCAGCAAGGCCAATTGCAAGCGAGCGCGTTCCCCATAACTCAATTCGCGGCAGGGACGCAAGGGGTCATCTCCGCTGAATAAAAAGTAATGCAGGAAGTTGCGCGCTTCGGTTTCGTTGAATGCAGCGACCCGTTGAACCGTTTCCAAGGGACTGAGGCCCGGGTCAAGAAGTTCCTGCTCCTGAGCCATATAACCGACCTTGACCGAGGCGCCCAATCTCAACTTGCCCGATAAGGGTGAGAGTTTCCCTGCAACCGTGCGGATGAAGGTGGTTTTGCCCGCACCGTTCGAGCCGGTCAAGGCAATGCGCTGACCGGCACGGATATGGATGTTCAGTTCCGTCAATAAAGGCTTGTCGGCTACATAACCGACCGAGAGGTCTTCGGTCACCAAGACATTCCGGCTCAACTCCTCCGGCGAATTGAATTCAAGCTTCATCTGCCAGGAGGGCTTTGGTTTTTCAACGCGTTCATCCGCTTCGAGATAGCGCGACAATTTCTTCTCGCGCGACTTGGCTTTGGCCGCGACCTTTTTCGCGACCCGTCGCACACCCGGCTGGCGCGGGGTGGTTGTAACCTCCACGTGACGCGACTGTTCCTTCATACGCGCTATATCCTGTTTCATGCGGCGGATCTCGTATTCCTGGTCGCGATAGGCGGCCCGCTGCTTATCCTGCGCCTTCAGGTATTGCAGCAGATAATCCGAGTAATTGCCGGGATAGGCGCGCAGGCTGTGGGTCTCGGCGTTGAGATCGAGAATGGTAGTAACCGTATTATCCAGAAACGCGCGGTCATGGGAAACGATCAAGGCCGCACCCGAAAAAGAGTTCAGCCAGTTCTCCAGCCATTCAAGCATCTCAATATCCAAATGATTGGTCGGCTCATCGAGCAGGAGGAGCTGCGGTTCTTCGAGCAAGATACGCGCCAGCATCAGGCGGGTCTTTTGTCCGCCGCTGAGATGCTTGACCGGCGTATCGAAAGGTATCTCAAGCAAGCCCAAAGGAGATAAGATATCCTTCGGTTGATACCCGCCTGAAGAAAGCTGGTGCAAGAGCAAATCGTACCTGGCTTGAAGCGCCGAGTCGTCCGGCTCGACGGAGAGAGAGGCAGCCACGGATGCAATTTCAGCTTCCAGTTCGTCCGGTTTAACGGATTCCAGATGGAGCGCAGATCGAAGCGTTTGATCCGGAGCAAAGTCCATACCCTGAGCCAGATAGCCGATCCGCAAACCCGGAAGTGTGCGGAGCACCGAGCCCGAATCAGGCGATTCAATGCCCACCAGGATGCGCATCAACGTGGATTTTCCGCAGCCATTCGGCCCGATCAGGCCAAAGCGGTCGCGGTTCGATATGCTGAATGAGATATCGGTGAGAACGGTGTGGATGTTGTAGGATTTGGTGAGGTGATGAGCGGTAAGCATAAAGTCTCCTGTAGAAAACAAAAACCGGGGGCGCTCGCCTCCGGCTGTGGAATCGTCACAGCGGGCAGATGCCCGAAACGCGTGAAAGACCTACAGGGAAACCAACATTCCTTATGCTCCTTTTGCAATGCCAACGCGATTATATCATGCTTGATTGACAGAAGAATATCTCTCGGCTACACTAAGCCATGGTTTTCTCAAAATCAGAGAACGAACCGCCAAGGGCGCTAAGAACGCTAAGAAAAAAATAAGGATCTTAGCGAGCTTTGCGTTCTTCGCGTTAAAAAATGACAAAGCATAGGTTCACCATGGACTTTGAGAAGGCCATGTACACCAGGCCAAGTTATTTTTAGGAGTCAAGCATGGAATTCAACACGGATGATAGCGTCTCGCGCCGCGTCAAGATCCTCACGGAGCGCATCTCAAAGGGGAAAGAAGATGATATGTATTTCTACAACCAACCCATCGAGGAATTACGCGGCGGCGCAAAGGTTTTGGTGCACGGCCGCGAAATGGGCATGTACGCCTCGTACGGCTATCTGGGACTGCTCGGTCACCCGCGCATCAACGAAGCCGCCCGCAAGGCAATTGACAAATTCGGCACCGGCACGAACGGCGTCCGAACGCTGGCCGGTTCGCTGACCATTCACGAAGAACTCGAAGAGACCATCGCACACTTCAAACATGCGGAAGCCGCAGTAACGTTCACTTCGGGATATGTCACCAACCTGACGGTCATCTCCACACTGATGGGACGCGGCGATTATGTATTGTCCGATAAATTGAACCACGCTTCCATCGTGGACGGATGCCTGATGTCCGGCGCAGAATTCCGGCGATTCAAACACAACGATATGGAAGACCTGGAACACCGGCTGGAACAAATTCCCGCCAATATATCCAAGCTGGTCATCACCGACGCGGTCTTCTCGATGGACGGCGACGTGATTGATCTGCCGAGGGTGGCCGAGATCTGCAAAAAACACGGGGCATACCTGATGATGGATGAGGCCCATTCGGTGGGCGTGCTGGGCAAAACGGGACGCGGCATCGAGGAACATTTCGGGCTCGAGGATGTGATTGACATCAAGATGGGAACCTTGAGCAAGACCATCCCCTCTATAGGCGGATATGTGGCAGGCAGGAAGGATTTGATCACCTACCTGCGCCATGCCAGCCGGGCGTATATCTTTTCCGCCGCCCTGCCGCCCGCCCAGAC
>Ga0182027_10004586_pt1 | contig 21361 bp, 16 predicted proteins | sample 712E1DmetaG_FD_121300 | JGI IMG/M metagenome (GOLD analysis project Ga0182027, IMG submission 121300) | Permafrost microbial communities from Stordalen Mire, Sweden - 712E1D metaG (Illumina Assembly) | ecosystem: Environmental > Terrestrial > Soil > Wetlands > Permafrost | place: Sweden...
CTGATAAAATGATGACCGGCCTGTCTGACTGGATTGTAAATGAAATTGGATTTGATGTACCAATTCATTTCACAAGATTCCACCCCGATTATAAATTGTTGAACCTCCCCCCCACTCCCATATCTACACTGGAACGTGCAAGAAACATTGCAATGAACAAGGGAATCCATTATGCGTTTGTGGGAAATGTTCCGGGGCACGAAGGAAATAACAGCTACTGTCCCTCTTGCAAAAAAGCTGTCATCATTCGTAACGGATTCTTTGTTACTGAAAACCATATTAAAAACGGCAGATGTGAATTTTGCGGTTCAACTATAGCTGGAGTTTGGAAATGAAACCTATAATAAAAATATTAATTATTAGCCTTCTTTGTTTTTGCTTTACTGACTGCAAAGGACAGACAAATGATTCTTCTATCCGCCCACCTGCTGTTGCCGGTAAATTTTATCCTGCAGATCCCGCAAAACTCAGTAATGCGTTGAAATGTTTTTATGAAGACGCTGTTAAACAGAAACTCCAGATAAAACCACTTGGCATTATTGTACCACATGCAGGTTATATTTATTCGGGACAAATTGCTGCCGATGCTTATAATCAGGTAAGAAATTTTAGTTATGATGTTGTTGTCATTCTTGGAACAAATCATACAACTGCCGGCTTCAGCAAAATATCAGTTTCCCCTAAGGGGGCTTTTCGAACACCTCTGGGATTAGCCCAAGTAGATGAGAAGATTACTGAATCACTCCTAAAAGAGGATAATGATTGTGTTACTGATATAAGTCCCCAGGAAAGTGAACATTCAGTTGAAGTACAGGTTCCTTTCATTCAATACTTATTCCCCAAAGCTAAAATTGTTCCTATTGTCATAGGCACTTCCGATCTCCAGTTATGTTCTAAATTCGGAAAAACCCTTGCAAAGGTATTGAAAGATAAAAATGCACTTATAGTCGCAAGCTCTGATCTGTCTCATTATCCCGACTATGATGATGCAGTCAGTGTTGATAAAAACACTCTTGATAGTATCGTGAAATTGAATACTGAAAATATCTCTGATGAAATGGATAAACAATTAAACTCCGGTATTCCATCCCTGGTTACCTGTGCTTGCGGCGAAGGACCCATATTAGCCCTTGTTACTTATGTTAATGAATCGGGGGGTAATTTCGCTTCACTTATAAGCTATGCCAATTCAGGGAATACTCTTATTGGAGATAACAGCCGTGTTGTCGGCTATGGCACAGTTACTTTATATAAATTGGAAAAGAGCTTTGTCCCCGCAAAAGAGGATATTAATAATATCCCTCCGGGAAATAATAAAGGGTTGTCATCAGATGATAAACTTGTATTGCTTAAACTTGCAAGAAAAAGTATTGAGCAATATTTAACATCCGAAACCGTTCCTCTTCCACGTAATTTAGCAGCAGCTATAAAGAATAAACAGGGAGCGTTTGTTACTTTGAAGAAAAAAGGCGAGCTGCGTGGATGCATCGGAAGCATGTCGGAGACTCTTCCTCTTTACAGTGTAGTAGGAAGAATGGCGCTTGCCGCCGCTTTCAACGATACCAGGTTTCAGCCTTTAGAATTAAGTGAACTCCCTGATGTGGAAATTGAAATTTCAGTCCTTACTCCATTTGTAAAAGTAAAAAGTGCGGAAGATATTGTTCTGGGACGGGATGGTGTTATTGTAAAGAAAAATGGAAAACAAGCCGTTTATCTTCCGCAGGTTGCAACCGAAACAGGATGGAATAAGGAAGAATTCCTCTCCCAGCTTTGTCTGAAGGCAGGCCTTAATACTGATGACTGGCAGACTTCCGACCTTTATACATTCAGAGCAGAAGTTTTTAGTGAGAATGACGTTAAAAAATAAGCCTGCTGAAGCATTTCTATTCCTGACCGGCTTTGTTTCTATACTGGGTCAAGTAATCCTACTGCGAGAGTTAAACGTAGAATTTTTTGGGACTGAATTAATCTACGCCCTTGCCTTCAGTGCATGGATGGCAGGTACTGCAGCCGGCGCTCTGATAGGAAGAAGAGATTTTATTCCTTCTTTCAAAATTATTATCTATTTGTTTTTAGTATGCGGCTTCCTTTTACCGATTGATATATTCTTTATTCGTAACATGCATAGTGTGTTTGGAGGTGTTTCGGGCGCTTACCTTCCTTTTGACACTCAGATAATTGCTATGCTTTCCGCACTCCTCCCTTTCAGTATAATAACCGGGCTATTGTTCCAATGGATAGCAAGAAATTTAACGGCTTCCGGAAAAACTCTGGCTCAAGCTTATGTTATTGAAAGTCTCGGAGGACTCACTGGTGGGGCTCTATCTTCTCTGCTGTTTATTCTTGAAATGCAGAATTTTCAGATCACTATTCTATGCAGTTTTATTTGTTTTGCTTTAGCTATCTTACTGAGTCAAAACAGATTGATCAGAATTTCAACGGCTGGAATTGTTACTCTCTTCTTCTTCACTTCTCTATTGTTTTGTAAATCGGTCGATAACTGGTTGACGTCAAAAGGATTTAGCAGAAAGGTTGAATCTATTGACACACCATATAACAGAATAACAATCGCCGCGCTCAATAACCAACTATCCTTTTTTGAGGATAATGCTTTAACCTATGATTCAGAAACAACTGACGCTGAAGAGTTTGTGCAGTTATCCTCGCTGCAGTCAGTTAAACCGGATACGGTTCTTGTTCTGGGGGGCGGCTTCAAAGGTATTATTGAACAGCTGGAGAAACTCCATGTTTCACATATAGATTATGTTGAATATAATCGGGAAATGTATGATTTTATTAAAGCCCATCTGTCCGGACATCTTAAGGAGGCATTAACTTCACGTAAGGTTAATGTCGTTTTTAAAGATCCCCGCTCCTTTCTTCTTTCAAATAATAAATATGATCTGATTCTGACTGGTATGCCTGAACCCGCGTCTGGATTGAACAGCCGCTATTATACTAAAGAGTTCTTTCAAGAAATTTCTTTATGCCTGAAAAGTAATGGGACTTTCAGCTTCAAAATTCCTTCTTCAGAAAACTTCTGGACACCTGCACTTCTAAAAAGAAACGCCGGCATTTATAAATCTTTATACTCGGTTTTCCCTTATATAATAGTTTTGCCTGGTACTTCAAATATATTTATTGCATCAGCTTCTCCATTATGCAGAAATCCTGACATTCTGATACAAAGGCTGGCCTCCCGAAATGTTCACAATAAACTTGTTACGCCTCAATATGTAAATTACATATTTACAAATGACAGATTTAACGAAATTTCCGGGCTGCTAAATGATAACACTGCACAAGTCAACAGCGACCTTAAACCTGTATGCTATCAATATACTATGACAATCTGGCTCTCTAAATTCTTCCCGCAGTTAGCACAATGGGATTTTAATTCAATAAAACTTCCGGATAAACTTATTTATAAATTTGCAGGCGGAATCTTAATCTTCCTGCTAATCCTTGCCGGACGGAAATGGAAATCATTCCGGAGATATGTGATTGTTTTTATTGCTGGTTTCCAGGGAATGGTTATTGAAATTCTTTTAATTCTTAATTACCAGATTCATAACGGCATATTATTTCAGAATATCGGCATTTTTATAATGGGATTTATGCTTGGGCTTTCTCTCGGAGCATGGACTATCTTCAAAGTGCGGAATAAATTTTCAGGACCACTACTATTAATTCTGTCGGTCATTTTTTATTTATTAGCCGGGTCATTATTAATTTCCGGACAGATAGATGGCTTTGTTACAACTTTATTTACATTGATCTTAACCGGTTTCCTCACGTCTGGGTTGTTTGCATGGGCAGGAACTTTTAACATAACAGATCAGGGAAGAATCGTTTCTCTATTGTATTCCGCTGACCTTTTGGGAGGAGTAGCGGGATCGCTTATTGCGAATTTTATTCTTATCCCGTTTTTGGGGTTCGGAGCCTCTGCTCAATTAATGATATTCCCATCCCTCTTCCTCTTTTTCTTTTTATAAATCAATCGCCATTCCCGTGTCTACCGCTACGCAATTTATTTCATAACTGTCAAACCGCCATTTCGAAGAAGTCTTCGACTAAGAAATCTTATTAATGATATTTCTCCCGACAATCCATGCCCTAACTCACCGGCTTAACAATAAATATATTATATGTTAACATTTTGAAGATTTATTAAAAAGGTTCATTCAATGCTATATCTTGTATTTCTATTCCTGCATGTCATTGGAGCACTAATTTTTTCTGCTTCTCTCGCAATTGAATGGTTATCTCTTTCTAAACTTAAAAAAGCAGAATCTACTGACAAAGTCACTGAATGGCTTGCTACATACTCCTCTCTTCATATGATATCCGGAATTGCATGGCTGCTCCTTTTAATCCCCGGAATCTATTTAATGATATTTGTCTGGAACAACGCCATCTGGGCTAATATAGCATTGGCAGGGTTTTTACTCCTGGCTGTTGTAGGGAGTATGATTAGCGTTATGAGAATGAAACCTATCATTAATGAAATTAAAAACTACGGCTATACCCCTGGTTTTAGAATTAAACTAAATGATCAGTTACTTAATTTTTCCCTTAAAGCAAGAACCACTTTGACAATTGGTATTGTTTTTTTAATGACTGCAAAACCCGGTCTCTCTGAATCAATAATAACACTTATTATAGCATTATTACTTGGTTTTTTACCAATTCAACGGTCGAAAAGTTAAAAAAATTATTATAAGAACCCGGCTAACTTATCTCTTTCCATTTTAAAATGCATGAGTGCTACTGAAATCTCTTCTTCACTGTTAAGATTATTATCTTTTATATATGCCTCAAGCTGTTCAACAGATTTGACTATAGAATTCAGTCCTTCAGCGAGATATTTCATACCGGGTTTGAAATCAAGGATTGTCTCCTTTCTTTCTTCAATATTCTGATCCTTAGCTTTTCCATAATTAGCCGCGAAAAGTATATTCCCGCTGATCGATGAACCAATCCCTTCACTCAGTTTACCTGAAATCTCCTCCGTCATCTTATCAGGTCTATTTATTGTTTTAATATGTTGTAAAGAAATTGAATCAAGTTTTATAACCTCAAGTGACAACGCTTTAGCAGTCTCTGCATTATCTACATCTGTGAAACCGGATTTCCTGTAGGCAATAATTGATTCAGCCCTCATCTTCAAAACTTCATCACGGTTTTTCATTTCTTTAATAATGCCCAAATAATCATTTACAAATATCTGCTTGCTTGCTTTATTCCCCGAACATCCGAAAAAAAGAATAACCAAAGAAAGAAAGAATATTTTTATAACTGACTGTAATCTACTTTTCAATGAAAACCTCACAAATAACTTCCACAAGATAATAATTTTCTTTGTCATTCTGAACGAAACGAAGTGGAATGAAGAATCTTTACACCTGCCCTATCCAGTTATCATCATTCTTCCTGAATAAAACCCTCAGGTTATTATACAAATCAGGAGGGAGCGGACCTTTCTCAATTATTTTTATGTTTTCTTCAAGATGCTTAATATTACTTGTTCCGGAAATTATCGAATCCACTCCCCATGTATATGCAGTAAATCGTAGTGCAGTTTCCTGTAAATTATCTTGCTGAAGAATATTCATCTTCTTTAATCTCAACCAGTATTCCTCGGAGTACCTTCCTATCGGCTGTCTGGCAAATCTCCAGGGTGAGTTGGCAGCCGGACGCTTTGCTATTACTCCTAAACCTTTATCTTTTGCAATTGGCAGAAGATTATCCAGGTTTCTCTGATCGGCTATATTTATAGATGTCTGTATACTTCCGAATCTCCCTGACTCTATTGCATATTCAAGATTTTCATTCTCTCCCGAATATGCAGCCACTTTTATCTTTCCTGCTTCCTTTGTCTTTTCCAATGCATCAATAACACCGGATTCTTTAAGAACAGAAACCGGACACGAATGCAGATGAACAATATCAATATAATCAGTCCGCAATAGTTTTAGTGCTGCATCCACTCCTGCAATAATACATTCATAAGTCCAGTCTTTAAATCCGGGAACACTATATCCCACCTTGGTAGATAAAACTATCTCACTTCTTCTTTTCGAAAGATATTTGCCGATCCTCCCCTCGGAAGCTCCGTAACCTCGTGCCGTGTCAAATAATGTAACTCCAAGATCAACCGCGGTATTTAGTAATTTCTCAACAGCTTTTTCATCAGAATTATTGTCACCGATATGCCCGGCGCCAAATCCAATTATTGAGACTTCAAGTCCTGTAAGTCCAAATTGTCTTTTCTCCATATCTTTTATCCTATAGCAATTTTCTTAACAGCAATATTTTCTAAATATTTCTTATCCATAATAACCGGATAATTTTCAAACTATTCCATGTAAAATTACAATGAATTTACTAATTTTGACGTATATTAGAAATTAATTATAATGAGTCAAATCAAAGTACACGGTTTTATAAACACCTTTTCATGTTTTTTCCATAGTTTGTTTGCAGAGGAAAAATTAAAAAGTGAAGAAAAATTTTATATCCCGCCTGCAACCATACTAATCTTAATAGTCATTTTAGCCATTGTTACCCGGATAATATTTTTTACTGGACTTGTTTTTTCTGATGACGGTTATTATAGCCAGCTCGGTTATATGATGCTGAAGAAAGAAAACGTGGCAAATATTTTGGGTTATCCTATTTTTATACTGAGAAAACTGGATATAATGTTTACCGCGGCTTCTTTCGCCATATTCGGAACCAATGAGATTGCATCAGTAATACCTGTATTTCTCTTTTCCATCGGAAATATAATAATAATTTATTTTATCGGACTCGAACTGTCACTTAAAAAATCCACTGCCCTTTTATCCTCTCTCCTACTATGCTTCTTCCCTGTAGATGTCTTTTTCGCCTCAGTCCATTTTACTGACCTTTCTGCTTCGTTTTTTATAAATACCGGAATATTTTTCCTCCTCAAATCCTACAGGAATAACAGGATAGCACCGGCCTTCTATGGAGGTATTTTTATTACATTAGCTTTGTTTTTAAAAGAAAGTGTGCTATATATTCTGATTTTGATGTTCTTTATCTGGATATGGTTTTTAGTTTTCAAAAGGAAGAATATAATTCAGATTCCAATTGCTTTTTTTGTTTTTGCCGGCGGGATGTCACTCGAGTCCATCTATTACTATTTTAGCCAGGGAGACTTTTTATACAGGTTTACAATGCAGCATAGAAACTATCTTTACTGCTCTTATGATTTCTTTCCGTATACAAAAGATTTAAGTTCAATACCGCCTTCAGTATATCTGAAAAAATTGGTGAAGTATATTTTTAGTGAGAATACAAGATACATATTCTTCAGACGGTATTACCTGTTTACTCCTCTAATAGCATCAGTGCAGTCTTTTATATTATGGAAAAAAGGTAAAAACATTATGCTTCTGGTCTGGTTTGTGGGAATAATAATTCTGGCAGCAGGCTTTACGGCTTCGTTTTCAGCCTGGAGACCAAGTGAAATGAAAAAAAGCTGGTACGTATATATTTACCTGGAACCAACAATTTTGATGACAGCATTATTTGTTAACAGTTTAAGAAAAAGATATAAAATCGCGGCAGTAACTATCTATATAATTGGTTGTGTCTTGATGGTAAACTCTTATTCCACTTTTTTCGGAATGAAAGATAACAATGATGTGAAGAAAATAATACTTAAAAATAATTCAAAAGTGATTTACACAGACCATTTTTACAAATATAACCTTGATGTACTCCTGAAATATAAGGATACTGCACAGATAAGGATTTTCACTGGACGCAATTTTGATCCGGGGATTATAAAATCCGGAGAATGGGTGTTAATAAAAGACGCAACAATATCCGAACTCAAACAACAGGGATATGAATTTATAGATTTAAGTTTTGTGAAGTCGAAACGGTTTAATTTAGTGTTTAATGACACCATTGTAAAGATATACGAAAAATTGCCTCTCTGAAAAAATATAGCGCTCACTTTTCCCCAATATGTTATTAAGGATCAGGTATTAAAAAAGGGGCTATCCGTTATTAGAACAGCCCCGATTTATCAAATCACTTTTTGTAAAGTCCTAAAATACTATAGTAATTCCCACCTTGAACTGATCAAATGCCAGGGGGGCAACAGTTTCAAAGGGCCAGTTCATTTTATCCTGTCTAAGTTCATAAATCCCGTACGACAGAGCATTCTTTAAAAGGAAATTCACTATTGGCGCAGCAACCGGAGATGAATCAAGTATCTTATCGACAAATACATTTACAAGCCCCTGCCCTGCTCCTTCTATTATCATTCCCATCCCCCATTTCCAGAAAAGATGCCGTGGATAAACTACAGATCTTTCATATGATGCATCAATCGCTAAATTATGCATAAATTTAATTTGAATTCCTCCCTGAAAACTGTTCCCGAAACGGAAATCTTTATTAAATAAATCCGTTGTACTGACGTCAGCCGGAATAACAGGGGTAGTCTGCATATCCATCTTTGTCCAATCAATCGATGATTCATGATATGGAATTATTGAAAATCCACGACCCAGATCATATCCATAACCCGAAGCCCATCCGAATCCGAATCTCCAGGTATTGGTGTTGAGATCGCTGCTGTTCTTACTTCCTGAAAGGTCTGTGGTAACATTACTGATGTGGAAATAATGAAATTTGTATTTAATGATATTATCATAACCGTCATATGATTTCTCAGTTGTATAACCAAGCTTTAATTCAAGCATTCCAGGTTTACTGAATTTCTGATTTATGCTTTTGAGGTTCATCTTGGAATCACCATATACAAAACTTATAGTGGGGACACCCTTTAATTTAAGGTCAAACATGTGGGAACCAATATCATCCCATTTATCCGCATTTCCAGCGCAGTGGTTATTATCTTCGCATTCCCATCCTTCCTCTGTATCAGTTTTTGTACTATCTGTATTTGTTGTGTCTTTTCCCTGCGAATATACGGGTATAAGCAGAACAAGTGACAAAAGAAATGTTAGTAACAGTTTTTTATTCATTTTATCCTCTGGTGTTTTTTTTATTTCTCATTAACAATCTGTGTGCCGGTTCAGTTTGACTCATATTATAATGTTAACTATTATCAATTGAACTAAATATTGTACATCTTAGGCTACAATTTAGTACACTTTAAAGATATTCTCCAACCACCTGTTTATTAGACTAACCGTTGAACATAAAAGTTACTGTGTATATCGACAAAATCAATTATTCAAGAAAAAGATCGGGAGTGAATTTGAAGGGTAATTTTATGAATGAAATTATTAATGTGGTAGGAGTCGAAAATAATTTCTAATAACAGCAAAACTCTTCGTCAGAGAACCCTAATTAATGTGCCCCCTGATTAAGAATAAATTTATACACATGGAATCTCAACAATAAAATTCGACCCTATGTCGGGTTCTGATTCCACCGAAACGGTTCCTTTATGCTTTTCAATAAACTCTTTCACAAGAATAAGTCCAAGCCCGGTACCAAGTTCATTATCTGTCCCCATAGTACTTTTCATTGAATCAAACATAAAAAGTGAATCGATCCTTTCTTTTTTAATCCCGACCCCGTTATCTTTAACGCTGATTTTCACAAAAGATTTATTTTTTTTATTATGAGAATTGCTCATGTCATTTGAATTAGTTGTTTCTATTTCCTTCTTTTCGGGTAAGGATTCCTTTTCCAGTTTCTCAACTTCTATACAAATATCCCCTCCTATCTTTGAAAATTTAATTGCATTAGAAAGCAGGTTCCTGAGTGAAGTGTATATCATATTCCTATCAGCAATTACTTTGATTTCCCCATCTGACTTTACGCTAAGCATAATTTTTTTCTGTGCGATGTTTAATCTGTAAAGTCTTGCTAATTCATTTATGATATTATTCAGATCCAGCGGTTCAGGATCGAAGGCTATTTTACCTGAATTATACCGTGACCAATCCAGCAAATCTTCAAGCAGATTAAGTGTCATCCTTGTGGATGATTGAATAACTTCCGCAAGCTCTTTTATCTCATCCCTCTTAAGGTCATTTATTTCCTCGACGAGAATTTCACTAATCCCGGCAAGAGTTGCAAGCGGACTCTTAAGATCGTGAGCGATAATGGAAAAGAATTTGTCTTTATCATTGTTCATCTTTTCAAGTTCCAGCACCATTTTCTTTTTCGCATCAATATCATCTATCATCGCAAGGTTATATTGGGGAATTCCATCCTCACCTTTAACAATTGCCACCGTCACACGTACCCATACAACTGAATTATCTTTTTTAATATATCTTTTTTCAACATCGTGGTGAGAGATTTCATTGTCGTACAATTGTTGGGCAGATTTCAGATCATTCTCTATATCTTCAGGGAAGGTAATATCCGGAAAGGTTTTTTGAAGAAGTTCCTCTTCCTGATAACCGGTAATTTCGCAAAGCCGGTTATTAACAGCTATGAATTTATGATCAATACCTATGATAGCCATCCCCAGAGGGCCTTCGTTATAAACTTTGAGAAATTGTTTAGATAAGGTAATTGGGTAATTCATCTAACATATATAATAGTTTTTAATTACTGATTTTAATCAGCATATAAAAATAAACCAAGTGGCTTTAGCAAACAAATATATTTAAAGAATAGAAGCGGTAAATTATTGTGAGATAAAGTAGTTTTAGTTTTATAAAAAAGAACCCCGGATAATATCCATAAAAAGACATCCTGTTATTGGTATCGTCCCACATAAAAGCCGTCTTTTATAGATAAATGCTCCTGTTAACTGACCCAGAAAAAACGCCCCTATCATTACAGGATAGGTAATAAAATGAAATCCTATCCCGCTATAAATTCTCAGAACTATAATAAATGGTATAGGCAGATGAATAGACAATACCCACCCCAAAGAAAATTTTCTTACATTCTCACGCCAATACCCGAATGGAATATTGAACATATAAACTGCCAAAGCCACAAGAAATAAGTTCATTTAAAATTAGTGCTATTAAAAACTTCATAAAAGATAAAATGAAAATACGAAAAGAAGAAAGGAAATACTTAGTTTCTATTTATTCAGTTTTCGTGCTACTACTACAGTTGTTTTTAATATTTCATTTACGCCCGTATTGCTGTTAAGAGCTTCAAGAAAAATGATGTAGATTCCCATTCGCAGCGGCATTCTGTCATCCCCCAAACCATCAAAAATAACCGATCCTGTAGTACCGGAAGCCATATTGTTGGACAGAACCCTTACAAGTCTTCCATGGTTGTCATATATTTTAATATTTACCTGCGAAACAGTGATTCTCAAAGAATAGCTTATTATCGTACAATCTTCATAACCGTCATTATCCGGAGAAAATGGATTTGGCTTTACTGATATATTTGAAGCTGTTGATTCGCGATTTATATAAATACTGTTCTTTGCTCCCGGTGTTCCCCCTTTTGAGTCCACGCATGTGTTCCAGTTGTACCTGTCATTGCTCCCTAAATAAGGATTTATTCTCTCTAATGATTTCCCCTTAGTATTTAGAAAATTCTTATTGTGCCAGCTATCTGAATAATAAACCGAATCGATAACATTACCCCTGAGATCCTTTAATAATATTAATTCATCTTTTGTCAATCCTAAGCTGGAAACATTCAATACAGATTTATGATTATAATCATAAAGATTATATCCTTTTAATACTGACGAATCTGCCGCGAGTACAAAATATACTCCCGGTTCTATTACAAAATTCGAATCTGATAGAACATATTTGTTTGCATGCTGGTCTTCTATACTCCAACCGCCTATATTTAAAGGATCTTTTTTCAGGTTTAGGAATTCCACAAATTCATTGTTACCGATGGCTGGGTCAAACATTATCTCGTTTATTACCATGTCATTGCGCAATCCATCGGGGATATTAACTACAGAATTTTCTTTCCCCGGAGTTGATTTTTCACTGCTTAAGCATAACACCCAGTTAGTACTATCACATGAGCTCTTTTTATCTGAAATCCTTTCTATAGAATAACCCTTCTTATGACCCCATTGTGATTTGTACATCAGGCTATCAACTATTTCATCGAGATAATCATAAATAATTACGCCGTCTTCAGTATTCCCCAAAATGCCGAAATGAACTACTTTTGTCTTGCTAATTAATTCAGGATGAATGGGGAAAAATGATGTATCCCTTACAGCAATAATAAATTCATCGGGAGGAAGAAAATAATCCTGGCTTGTGATAATTGCTTTTGTCGGATTAGTTAGTACATCACTTAATGACCAGCCCTTCAGGTTAATTGTGTCAGATGAAATGTTTTTAAGTTCAACCCATTCCGGCTCATCCACAGTAGGATCGTACATAATTTCATTTACAACTACATTGCCCACTTTTATATCTGCAGTACCGGCATTAAAATTTGTAAAAGCAATATTGTTTGATATTTCTTCATCCGGAGCGTAATTGATTAGAGCTATAAAATAATTCTTTCCATGTAAATAATTGACGGTGGTCAAAATGGTTAAAGTACTGTCTCCTGCAGATATTCCATTTTCATTTTGCGACAATACCAGTTCCCCTGACTGAGGTATTGAGTCTTTATTGATATCATTAAAGATATTTAGCATATAACCGGTTGAATTAACTGTACCTGCATTCATAATTTTGATATTTAATGTAACTTTCTCACCGGTAATCACATTTGGGGTTGAATTGAATGATGTAATCTTTAAATCATTTTCTGAAGGAACAACAGAATTTTTATAACCAGGCGTGCCAAGATATTTTAAACTGTTCCTCCAGTTCACTGCTGAACTATCTCTGCTTATATTAATTTTTTCATCTGAATAACCTGTGCTATTATTGGCAGAATATGTATATCTGTCAATAGTATCCTTAACTGCATTTATGAGCCAGACCGGACGGTTAGAAGTGTTTGACATTCCGTTAGAACCGAATGCATTGTTGGAAATCTTCAACTGTAAAGCTGAGGAAGGGACAATATTTTTATAGAGACCCGAAGAAATATCATAATCACTTTCAAATATAACCGCGTATGATTTTGGAGCAAGTAGAGTTCCGAATCCGGCAGAAATGATTGTATCGGGTTTACTTGTATAATATTTGATTGAAAAACTCTGAAGATCTATTGTTTCCGTTTCACTCCTGTTATAGAGTTCAATAAACTCATTATTACCGGAAACAGCATCAAACATAACTTCAGAAATAATGATACATGTATCATTATTTGATGCAAATACAGTTATAAAACAAAAGAAAAATATCAGGAAACATTTGCCCATAATAAATCTCCGCTAAACCTTGGTTTAATTTATTGAAGATTTACTAAATTGTAAAGAACCGGAACAATTTTTCTCTTTTATCTTACCCCTGATTCCCTATTCCTTTATCTTTACCCAGGTACTCATACAGCCACCCCGGAAGGAAACCGATTATCTTTGCTCCTATAACTGTTGGAAGCGGAAACTGTATGATTCGTTTCTCCTTTGTTAATCCGGCGATAATAATACCAGCGGCTTTATCTGCATTCATAAGAAATGGCATTTTGAATTTATTCCTTGCCGTCATTTCACTCCTGACAAAGCCCGGCTTGATTGTCACTATCTTTACACCAAATTTTTTCAGCTCAATACGCAGACTCTCGAGCATAATTGTTGCGGCTGCCTTACTTGAACAATAAAATCCGCTTCCGCTGTAACCCCTGTTATCAGCAAGGCTTGATACCCCTGCTATAACTCCCCCCTTCTGCTTGATAAATATAGGAAGCAAAACTTCTATACATTTAATCATTCCAATTACATTGGTACCGAAAATTTCGGCAGCATACACGGAACTGAATTTATCAACACCTTCCGGTCTGCCGATCCCCGAATTCAGAATAGCTATATCAATACCGCCTGAAATATTTTCTATTTCAGATGTAATTTCTCTCATTCTTTCAATATTAGTAATATCCCCCTTATAGGTATAAATCTTTCCCCCTGATCCCTTCAGTTCAGCCGCCAATTCATTCAATCTGTCAATTCTTCTTGCAATTACAGAAACTATGCACCCTTCTTTTACTAGTTTCTTTGCCAGCGCATAACCTATTCCGCTTGACGCGCCTGTCAGGAAAACTTTTTTATTCTTTAGTTCAATCATCTTAAAATTGATCCTCATTTTTAGCTTTAAATTCTAAGTACCAGACTCCATATATTCTTTAAATGCCTATACTAATAATAATACATTCTTCGAAAATGATAATAAGATTTTTCAATTTGCATATAAATTGTTATTTTACGTCAAAAATTATTCCAATGTACGAAAACAACTTTATTACTGTCGAAAACATACTTGTCCGTCCGGAAATCATGAAAACCTGCTTTTCCTGTGACCTTGACAAATGCAAGGGAGCCTGTTGTACTCTTGAATCTGAATTTGGGGCTCCCCTTTTGGAAGAGGAAATAGCAATTATAGAAGAAATTCTCCCGGATGTTTTGCCTTATCTCCCGGGTGAAAATTTAGCAGAAATCAAGAAAAAGGGTTTCTATATGAATATTTCCGGGGAATTGATGACAGGATCGCTAAACAAAAGGGAGTGCGTTTTTGTTTATTATGATAATTCTGTGGCTAAATGTGGAATTGAAAAAGCATTTTTTGATGGAAAGGTTGGTTTCAGGAAACCAGTTTCCTGCCATCTGTTTCCTATCAGAGTCTCAAAGTTCGGCGGAGATGTGCTGAAATACGAAAAATTCTCCCAGTGTGCCCCGGCTTTATCTAAAGGGAAACAGAAAAAAATAACAATAGCAGAATTTTGTAAGGATTCATTAATTAGACTTTATGGAACTTCCTGGTATTCATCTTTAATAGAAAGTGACGGAAAATAAATATGTTATCTCTAAGTCAGAAAATGTCCCAGCAGCAGCGTCTTTCGCCTCAGCAGATTCAGTATCAGAAACTGCTTCAGCTCAATACTCTTGCCCTGGAACAGCGGATAAAAACAGAGTTGGAAATAAACCCTATCCTTGAGGAAGCAGATGAAGAAGAAATTGATATTACACAGGATTCAGATGATAAGGAAAAGGAAAAATCTGATGAGCTTCCTGAGGAGGAAATAAAGGACCGGGATAAGGAAGAGTTTGAACTAGAAGATTTTATGAATGACATTGACTTTGAGGCCGAACGGATAAATAAATCATCCGACGATGATATTTATCAACCTCTTGCCCCCAACCGCATTTCACTTTCTGATCACCTTGAAGAACAATTAAGCCTCCTTGAACTTGATGAAGATTTCTCCCTGCTAGGTCAGGAAATTATTGGTAACCTTGACGACGATGGTTATCTGAAACGCTCAATTCCTGAAATTCTGAATGAACTGTCCATCTTTATGCATATTGATATTCCACTCGATAAAGCAGAAAAACTTCTTAGACAAATTCAGACTTTTGACCCTATAGGTATTGCAGCAAGGACTCTGCAGGAGTGCCTCTTGATTCAATTAAAGCATATTAAACATGACCCCTATTATACTTTCCTCGCTGAGGAACTGATAAATAAATATTTCGATGATTTCACGAAACGCAGGTACGATTCAATAATGGTCAAAATGAATCTTACCAATGAAACCCTGAAGGCTGTGATCAATCTTATCCAGAACCTTAACCCCAAACCGGGTGAAGGGAACATTTCTTCACAGGAGATGAACCAAATAACACCCGATTTTGTTGTTGAAAGAATTGATGATAATTTTATAATTACCTTAAATGATAAAAGCGTCCCTTCAGTAACCCTGAATAAGAGCTACCTTGAAATGTTCCACCAGAATAAAAAGGGGAAGAAGAATGAAAGAGAAAAGGACACATATAAATTTCTAAGGGAGAAATTTGAATCAGCGAAGTGGTTTATTGCATGTATTCAGCAAAGGCGTGAAACCCTAATGAAAATAATGCAGTCAATTGTTGAAAAGCAATATGAGTTTTTTGAAAGAGGTCCTAAATTTCTGAGACCTATGATTTATAAGGATATTGCCGAAGAGATAATGATGGATATTTCGACAATCAGCCGCGTAGTTAACGGGAAATATGTGCAGTCACCTATGGGTGTGCACGAGCTTAAATATTTTTTTAGTGAAGGACTTATCACTGATTCAGGCGAAGAGGTTTCCAATAAGCACATCAAAGAGCGGCTAAAAGAAATAATTGAGGCTGAAGATAAAAATAACCCTCTTAGTGATGACCGCCTGGCCGAAATGCTTAATGAAGAGGGAATACACATTGCCCGTAGAACCGTGGCAAAGTATCGTGAACAATTAAAACTCCCCATCGCCCGCTTAAGAAGAGAATTATGAGGAATGCTTCTTATCTATTAATTGATATACCGGCGTTTGTTCTTTTTGCTTTCATTCACACATTACTGGCCACCTTAAAAGTTAAAAATTATTTTGCTTCACGGATTGGAAACCTGATGGCATTCTACCGCCTGGCCTATAATATATTTTTCCTTTGGCTGTTTTGGTATATGTTTGAAAACCTTCCAAGACCTGACTTTGAACTTTACGATCTCCCCTTTCCTTATGATTTTCTGATCCTTATCCCCCAGTTCCTTGCTCTGGCAGGAATAATCTGGACATTCAGATATTTTTCTGCGGCTGAATTTCTGGGATTAACTCAGATTAAAAGATGGATATCCTCAAGGTCAGTGAAAGAGTGGAATTCCCCGGATAATGCCGCCTCACTTTCAATACCGGAAGCAACTGTTCCGGATGAAATTTTGACACTTAGAATCAGCGGTCCCTACAAGGTAGTGCGTCACCCGCTATACCTTTTTACAATACTTTTTTTAATGTTAAGACCAACGATGGATATTTTTTATCTTGTTTTCTTAATATTTATAATTGTGTACTTTTATATAGGTTCTTTTTACGAAGAAAGAAAACTGGTTTCTTCATTTGGTAACCAGTACAGTAAATATCAGGCAGTTGTTCCAAGACTTTTGGGTTGTAGAATCTGTTCTTTAATTAAATAATAAAGGTATTTATGGAAGATAATAAAATTAGGTCAACAACTATCATTGGGGTTATACATAACGGTCAGGCGGCTATAGGCGGCGACGGCCAGGTAACTTTAGGCAATACGGTTGTTAAACATAATGCATTCAAGATCAGGAAGATAGCTAATGGGAAAGTGCTGTGCGGTTTTGCCGGCGCATCAGCCGATGCTTTCACTTTAGTAGAACGATTTGAGGAAAAACTGGAACAGTTCAGAGGCAATGTTTCCCGTGCTGCTGTTGAACTTGCAAAGGATTGGCGCACTGACCGCTACCTCAGGAAACTTGAAGCGATGCTTGCTATTATCTCCAGCGATCAGGCATTCATTATTTCTGGTAATGGCGATGTGATTGAACCGGACGATAAAATTGTTGCTATCGGTTCAGGCGGAATGTATGCACTTGCAGCAGCAAAAATGCTGAAGAAATACAGTTCTTTATCCGCAAAAGAGATTTGCGAGGAAGCGCTTTTAACTGCTTCGGAAATATGTATCTATACTAATAACAAAATAAATGTTGAAGTAATTGAAAAATAAAACCGGTTTTAATATGTACAATAGATTGATGAAAGAGCTGACTCCCAGCCAGATAGTTTTTGAGCTTGATAAATATATTGTTGGGCAGCATGATGCAAAACGCGCAGTAGCCATTGCCCTGAGAAACAGGTGGAGAAGACAACAAGTCCCTTTAGGTCTGCGTGAGGAAATTCTTCCAAATAATATAATCCTTATCGGCCCCACTGGAGTTGGAAAAACTGAAATAGCAAGAAGACTTGCAAAGCTTGCCAATGCACCATTCATTAAAGTAGAGGCTTCTAAATTTACTGAAATCGGATATGTGGGACGCGACGTTGAATCAATGGTGCGTGACCTGACAGATTACGCTGTCAATCTGGTTAAATCTGAACGGACTAAAGCTGTTCAGGGAAAAGCCAATGATCTTGCCGAGGAAAGGATTCTGGATATACTTATTCCTGCGGTAAAGAAACCTAATCACTCTACTGAAGAGAAAGAAAACGAAAATAACGAGGCATTCCAGAATCAGAAAACAAGGGAATGGATGAAGGAAAAGCTTAAAAACGGTGAAATGGATGATAAGCTGATTGAATTTGATAGCAGTGCTCAGAATAATGCCGGTATGCAGATTCTTGGTCCCTTCGGTATGGATGATATGGGAATAAACATCCAGGAAATTATGGGCAATATAATGCCCAAGAAGAAGAAGAAAAGAAAAACTACTATTAAGGAAGCCAGAATTGTTATAGCCGAAGAAGAAGCTCAGAAACTGATCGATATGGATTCGGTACAGAAAGAAGCCATTGAGCGTGTAGAAAATTCAGGTATAATTTTCATTGATGAAATTGATAAAGTTGCCGGGGGCGGAAAATCTCAGGGACCCGATGTATCACGTGAAGGTGTTCAGCGTGATCTGTTACCGATTGTTGAGGGTTCAAATGTCAACACCAAGTATGGGATTGTTAAAACTGATCATGTGCTTTTCATTGCATCAGGTGCATTTCATGTTTCCAAACCGTCGGATCTCATTCCCGAACTTCAGGGCAGATTCCCGATACGTGTTGAACTAAAAAGCCTTACTGAAGAGGACTTCATAAAGATATTATCAATTCCCCAAAATGCTTTGCTTAAACAGTACTGCGCTCTGCTTGAAACCGAAGGAGTAAAACTTGAATTTACCGAGGGATCTATAAAAGAAATTGCTCGCATTGCAACTGAAGTGAATGAACAGGTTGAAAATATTGGCGCAAGACGTTTGCATACCATATTAACCACACTTTTGGATGAAATCTTATTTGATGTACCGGATAAGCTCCCTAAAGAAACGGTAGTTATAACAGATCAGGTTGTAAAAGATAAACTTGATGCAATAGTTAAAAACCGGGACCTCTCAAAATTTATATTGTGAGATCATTATTTATCTTTCTGTCATGAGGCTGTCTCAAAAGTTATAATACTGTCATTCTGAAGGAGCGAAGCGACTGAAGAATCTCATAAATTGAGTATAAAATGCAGATTCTTCGCTACGCTTAGAATGACACACGGGCCTTTTGAAACAGCCTCATCCCCTTAAATACGAAAATAATTTCCTCTCTTTTTTTTACAAAATATTTCCTTCCCGACTATGAAATGAGCGCGTTTTGAGCGCATTTCGAGCGCATTTACTTTATAATATGATTCTAATTTCAATATTACACATCTAACAAAAGAGTAGACATCCAAATATCTCCCTTAATGGTCTAACCCAAATTTCAAGGGCGTACGATTTATTTCTTAATCTTCCCGCTTACTTCCTTTATCAGATTCCATGCAACTTCCATAGTCTTCTCTTCCGTCCGCACACCGGAAACGACAAGCCGTATTACAAAATTGTTATTTAGCTTTGTATGGGATAAAAATATTTTACCGTTCTTATTTACCTCTTCCAGCAGGCGGCTATTCAATTCATTTAAGTCTCCTTTAAATCCTATCGGATTAAATCTGAAACAAATTGTACTGAACGGAACCGGCGCCATAAGTTCAAATTCCGGATCTTCTTCAATAAACTTTTTAAATATCTGTGCTGTTTTGATGTTCCATCTGATTATTCCCTGCATTCCTTCTACACCAAAATATTTAATGACAAACCAGAGTTTAAGTGAACGGAAGCGCCTGCCTAACTGTAAACCATAATCATGATAATTTATTACTTCAGAATCAATCTTTGTCTTCAGATATTCCGGACTTAGACTGAATGCTCTCTTCAGAATATCCGGATCTTTTACAAATAATATACTGCAGTCGACCGGCACAAACATCCACTTATGTGGATTCATTACAACAGAGTCAGCATATTCCACTCCGTCAAATATATGCCTTAATTCAGGAAGCATTGCCGCAGCACCTGCATGTGCGGAATCAACATGCAGCCAGATATTTTCTTCTTTACATATTTCGCCTATTTCTCTTAAGGGATCAATGCTGGTGGTTGAAGTAGTGCCAATAGTTGCAACAACACAGAATGGGACAATACCATTTGCCCTGTCCTTTTTTATTTCTTCCCTCAGAAGTTCTGCTATCATTCTGAAATTTTCATCGGATTTAATCTTAGTTACTCCTTCCCTTCCTATCCCTAAAGTAAGCACTCCCTTTTCTATTGATGAATGGGCATGCTCTGAACAATACAATCTTAATTTTGGAAGTCCATGACCGGAAAGTCCTTTTTCTCTTATTTCAAGTCCCAGTCTTTCACGTGCGCAGGCAATTGCGTGCATACTGCTTATTGAAGCAGTATCATAAATAATTCCCCACATGTAATCAGGAAGGCCCAGCATTTCCCTTACCCAGTTTGTTGTAGTCTCTTCTAGTTCAGTTAAGGAAGGGGAAGTCTTCCATAACATTCCGTTTACGTTCATTACGGCAATTAAAAGTTCAGCAAGTATTCCGGGAACACTGGCAGTTGAACTGAAATAAGCCATAAAACCGGGATGATTCCAATGAGTTATGCCCGGCACAATTATTTTCTCAAAATCATTTATTATTTTGCCAAAGTCCTCTCCGACAACATTCGGGCTCTTAGAAATTTGTGCTTTAATATCCCCCGGTTTTATATCCGGCAGAACTTTGTAACTTTCAATATTCTTAAGATAATCTGCAGCCCAGTCAACTAATTGATACCCAAATTTCCTGAATTCCTCAGGTGACATATCCTTGTATTCTTTTACTTCTTCCATAATCTTTCTAATTAAATTAAATTGTTTATTTACTTAAAACTCTTATTCTGATAATTCTAAATAAAACATTAGTTTTAGATGTTAAATAATAACAAATAATATCTTAAAAATAATGAACTCTACTCAAAAACTTAACCCGGTATACAATTTTTTTTATCCCGGGTCTGTATGCATTGCCGGTGCATCATCTAAAGAAAAAAGCATTGGATATGAATTGCTTAAGTCTATTAAGTCTTACGGATTCACAGGAAAGATTTTCCCGGTTAACCCGAAAGCAGAATTTATTCTTGACTATAAATGTTACAAGTCAATAGATGAAATAGAAGAAAAGATTGATTTGGGAATCGTTGTTGTCCCGAAAGCATTTTCTGAAGAGACAATTGAGCAGCTTATACAAAGGGGCGTTAGATCGATAATACTAATAACAGCAGGATTTAAAGAAACAGGCAAAGAAGGAGAGCAGGCTGAAAACCGGATTCTTGAAATGATTCAAAACGCCGGCGTCCGGATGGTGGGACCTAATTGTATGGGAGTAATCACAACTTTTCCAGAAATTATGCTTAATGCAACTTTTGTTGCCGAAAAACCTGAA